>Ga0315904_10007283_pt1 | contig 14894 bp, 27 predicted proteins | sample LakEriMetagenome_6_FD_203529 | JGI IMG/M metagenome (GOLD analysis project Ga0315904, IMG submission 203529) | Freshwater fungal communities from buoy surface, Lake Erie, Ohio, United States - Buoy 12 MA120 | ecosystem: Environmental > Aquatic > Freshwater > Lake | place: USA: Lake Erie, Ohio... | reverse complement strand
AAACTTAGCAAACTCCTCGTGTGCTTCTAATTCATCTGAATAAATCTTTGACCAGTGAATTGTATCCTCGTCATAGCGAGCAGTAATTGTATAGTTAGTCATTTAGGTTTTCCCTTTCGTTAGTTTGACATTGGCATTTTGTTATTTGTATTGTATCACCTACCACCGACAAGGTGGCAAGTGTTGAGCAATTGTCGCAGATAAAAATTTCCATTTAGAAATTCTCCGCAGGTATTAGGTGTTCAGGATTACACTCGCACCATTCAAAGTCATAATCTCCGTCAGGTGATACCCACGCACCAGAGATACCTTTGCCCTCGCAGATTTCGCATTGTTCAATTGCGAATAGTAAAGTTTTCATTTTAGCCATTTTAGTTTTCCTTTCGTTTTGATAAATCAGATTATAGCACCGACCACCGACATTTAGTCGGCTTCGGGTGTTGTAAAGATAGCGCCCTCATTGAGTAGCCCTAATTCAATATTGAATAATTCATCAGGGGTGGCTTCGGATAAATCTACCCAGCCAGCACCCTCATCATTCATTCTAAAGATTTCAATATATCCCATTATTATTCACCGACCTTTACTGCGACAGTTCGGAAAGAGTAGCGACCTCTTAGAGAATCACGAATCTCTACAAGGTAAGAATCGCAACCTTCATACCATACACCTTTAGGGTGAGGCTCGGCTGAGATAATTTCTCCACTAAGAGAATTAGAGCGATATTGTTTTCCTACAAGTAGGCTTTCGATAGTATAGACATTTGCTGACATTTAGTTGTCCTTTCGTTTTGTTGATGATGATATTTTACCATTAGGGACTGACATTTCTCTACTTACTAGCGAGTAATTCCAAATATTGAGACGCTCAAGGCGTGTGATAAATCTCACAAAATTCAGGGTATTTTATCGGCGTGTCGTAACGACACGCCCGACGCCGCCACATTTGCGGGCTGTCAAGCCGACACGCCGTTGTGTCGGTATGATTTACATCACACAATTATTTGTGTGTGCAATTGCTTTCGATCTCATGACCGAATTCATCTACGAGCTCTTCGTAGATTTCATCTAAATAATCTAAATAATCCATTATTCATTTTCCTTTCTAATAGTAGCGGATAAAATTTCAAGCGCCTCTTTTTTAGACGCTTCACGTTGTTCAATAACGTGTTTCTTGAATTCTTCTAAATTCATTTTTATTTTTACCTTTCTAGTAATCTGAAATTCTGACGGCAACTGTTGCCCACTCATCTTTGAGAGAGCCTGTTGGGCGATAGCGAATTGCGAAAGCCTCATAACCTTCTGGCGGATAAACATCTTCACGCTTTTCCGCAAAGTTAATTATTCCACCATTAAATCTACGGCGGAGAGAAGTTGGCGCATAGTATTGGTCAACTAATAAATCTACAATAGAATAACCTCTCATTACATCACCCAACTTTCTTGAGTGTAGGAGAGCCACTCTCCCAAAGTCATAAGACCTTTATACTCATTACATTTTCCGCAAAAGATTTCATTTGCGTAGTCTGAGCAAAAAACGCAGACGATTAGATTTGCCTCATCGGCACTTACATTTGAGAGAGTAATCTCTCTGATTTTTAGTGTAGTCATTTTAGACCACCTTTCTTGAAATAACCTTTATTTCATCTTGATACCTAGTATCCTACCACCTACCACTGACATTTTGACCCGTTTTTCGGGCGTGTCGGAAAACTATTTTTGTGATTTAGGTCATGTGGATAACTTACGCTCAAATTCCAGGGGTTTTCCACACCTGTGTATAAAGCTGTGGATAACGCCCCCAAAAGACTGCGGGCCGATCTGACAATTGTCAAATCGACACGCCGTTATTTGCGTGTGAGTTCTCTCACATCTTCTTTGAGCATTGGCCACGCCATACGCCACAAGGATACGACGGAAACTAGCAAGGCTAGTTGGACTAGTGTAGTTAGTAGTCTATTCATTACCACTGACTTTTCTTATAGACTACTAGCGCAATAGTAGCAATAGCAATTACACCTAGTGTAATCCAATTAAGGTAGATTCCGTTATTAAAGAAATCAAACTCTAGCCCATATTCGTTTAGTTCTAGATATACCATTTACATTATCTCCATTTCTTCTAGTTCTGTATCGCTTAGTTCATCAAGCGAAATTATTTCTATACCGAAATATTCTTCTTCGGTTTCTTCATTTTCTAATTCATCTACATCATCTAGATGGCGGTAGGCATCTGCTACATCTGCCTGAATAGTATCCCATTTAGTCATCATTACTTTACCTCTACTCCTCTTACATTGTAGGTAAATCCTTTACCTAGTTTATTTAGTTCGGTCATTACATTTAGTAATTCATCTGCGCTATTAGCCTTGTTATCTACTGATAGTAGTTGGCTACCTTGCCATAGTGAGTATGTTATTGTCATTTTATTTTCTATTCCTTTTCGTTAGTTTGTATGTCTGTAAGACTACACTAGGGGGCTGACATTTACAACCCTAGCGGGGGGTGTGTCGGTGTGAATTACCTCACATTGACTAGGGCGTGTGTGGCGTATTCGCCTCCACACATTACACATAGTGTCCAAGCGGTAACCCTACCGCAACCATTAGAGCAAGCCACATAGTGGGCGGGGGTGTGATAGTCGTTAAGACTTTCCCATATACGATTAGTCATATTAGTTATCCTTTCTATTAGACATAACCCACTTACTCTCATTAGGTGAGAGATAGCGGTGAGATAGTAAGCCCTTATCGGCTACCATATAGACATACGCCATACGGCTAATGTAATTACCATTAGCAAGGCGAAAGATATTCTTATCCTTAGTATTACTAGAGGACATAGGGTGAGTAGGTTCTACTACTACTGATACTGAGTGAGACATTGTGTGTCTCCTTTCTTTTTAGATAAACTTAGGTAATTTATTTGCTAGGCTCACCTTTCGGATTATTTGCTAGGCTCATTTACCCTTATTTAATTTTTCTTATACTATAATCATATAACGGGGGACTGACAAATATCAAGTCGCAACACCGACAAATCGGACATTTTGAAAAATAAGTGTGTGAGATACGCCACAAATAGCCTAGATATGGGCTCACTATCGGACAAATCGGACACGCCTAAATGTGTGTATCATACAAATTAAAATTATATTAACATTTCTATAGATCTTAAATACTAGTCGACTAGAAATATTTTTATAAAGCTATTGACTCAACAATTTTTGCAATGCTATAATTAAGACTGGTTTTCGGGGGGTTTACACTGAAACTCAAATATACCAAGTAACACTTGGGAGTTTGGTGAAGCTTTCCTCTTTCTCACATAAAAACTTTTTTATGGGGGGAGGGGGGGTTTTGCTAAAATCTAAATTCCCAAGTAATCAGTAAAAAATATATAATATATATTAAGGATAAGTGTATAAAATATGACAGAAGAAATCAAGTGTGATTTTTGTGATAGACCTAAATATGTTGAAAGACTAAACAATAAAGGTATACTAGAGAATTATTGTGTAAATTGCATATCTAAAATTCGTAGTAATTAGTATATATTCTAGTCAACTGAAATAAATATCATATAAAGAAAAAATCCCATTCAGAGGCGGATCCGAATGGGTTTTTCTAGTATATTGCTATACATTATATAGGGAGACACGGGAATGTCTCTACCTACACATCTATATTGTAGTATATTTACTGTTCTAAGTCAACGATATCTTGAACAAAATCTATATCTGTTTCAGGATCTTCTTTAAATCTTTTGGCGGGGGGAAGAGCAGTAATAAATCCATATGGATTCACTTTGGTCTCTGGATGATTACCAAGAAATTCCAGATACTCTGGTAGATTAGTAATTTCAGCCAATAAGACCATAAGATCATAGCATCTCTGGTGAGCTTTTTCATGCACTGTCCAGCATGTAGACTTTTCATCAACATTAGGACATACCTCTAGTATCTCCTTTAGCCTAAAAGCTACCATATGGGCAAATTCCATCTGATCTTGACTATATGCCATCTACTTCATCCTTTATCTCACTTGGTGTATATGCAGGTTCTGGTCCTAGTAAGAATCCTTGTTCATGGTATGACACCATCTTTGCCGTCTCTTCGCTTCCCGCCACTTTGTTGGCAATTAGCGATAGTAGATCATATATTCTGTGAAGCATGATGTATGTGACCATAGGCAGATTATCTTCGATAGTTCCTGCATCTTTAATTATTGCCCCATCAGGCAAATTTTCTTCAATCATTTATAGCTCCATCTGTAAGGGGATATATTTGTGGAGTTCTCCACACATTTAGTTCGGGGTTATTTATATTATGTGATTCAAATATGGGTTCTTCTACTTCCGCCGCACTGAAATTTTCACTATTTTTCGCACTTGCACTATATTCGCCTATTTGAATTCCTTGTCCACATGCACATGAACCACCACAGCATCCGTCGCTCATTAGTTATATTCCTTTCTTCTCCAGAATTTATTTTTATACCATCCAATAATATGTTTTAAAGATTCACTTCTTGCAAGTTTTGCTTCTTTTAGCAAATTAGTATTTCTTTCTAGAATCCAAGGCTCTGATTTAATTGGTATGACTTGAGCAATTGGTGTGCCTGCTTTTATGATACCCTCAAAACCCATCTGAAGCAAGAATGGCAATTTTCCACCGTTCATTGGATAGTTAGCATCAACAACTCCTGAAAGTGTCATAAAAGGCAGATCAGTCCTGTTTAAAGGGTGTGTGATAAGTAGGCTGTAGCCATCTTCTACTTGTAAAATTTGTTTTGTGCTCCAAGAAAAATGATTGTTATGAAATCCTTGAGGAATAGGAAGAGTAGGAACCATGCCTTTATCTCTTTCAATTACAAAATCAGTTTCGGTGTAATCTGGAGAATAGAATTGCCAGCTTAACCGTGGACCATTTTCTGTTTGCTCTACTAGAATATCTATAGGCAAAGGAATATAGTATCCAGTTAAAAATGAGTCCATAAATGGAGCACAGCTTTTTACTGTTATAGTGGAAGGAGAAATACTCAACTTTCCACCAGAAAATTTTTCAATTTTTTTAAACCAGTCAGGCATTACATCTTTCATGTAGCCTATAGGTTCGAACACTGGGTGGTACAAATCGTATTGTAGCTTCTTAGGCTTCATTGGATATCTTTTCTACTAGGGATACTATTTTATCATAAGTGGCATTGCCAATATATTGTTTATAATTACATGACAAGCAGTATAGATATATTTCATCGTTCATAGAAATATTGCAAAAAAGAGGGCCCTGATCCATTGGGCATTCAAGCCGTGGAACAAGACCCTCTTCTGATAGGCGAATGTACTTAGATACGTATTGTATCTTTTTCATTCGTCCTCCTTAATGTTTTGGAAACTCAGGTATGAGATTCCTGGCCTTACCTATTGAGTTAGGCCAAGACGACCAATCTTTGCCGCCTTTGGTCATATAGTACGTTATCTCTGCGTTTGTTACTGGATCAAATAATTCCTTATTTGAAACTAATTCGAATTTATCTTTACGATCTTCACCAAGTTGCCCCAGCATATTGATCTGAAAAATTCCGTAAGATTTGTCTCCAGTTCGAGTGTTATCGTTTAGTGCTAATGGTCTCCCATTAGATTCTACACGAGCAACAGCCCAAGCTGTTTTTAAAGCAATTCCCTCAAAACCTACAGCCCATAGTAAATCTTTTAAATCTTCAGGTGCAAGCATTTCTGAGTGCTTATAAGTTTCATTACTGAACTTATCTATTATTTCTCTCTTTAGTTGTCTTTCAGTTTTTTCAACCTTTACAGGCTGAGTGGTTAACGCTTGCGTAACTGTTGGACCAGGCTGGACAGTAAATAGAAATAATGTTATCATTCCTATATAAGACCAGTTATGAGCAACATCACTCAAACGTTCTTTAATTTTCTCCATTGGCATTTCCTCCTCTAGAGATAACGAACTATAAGAATACCATTGTTTGGCAATAACTGTCAAGCCAGTTGACTAAGAAAAATTATGAAAATATCTTATTATACGATAAAAGCAGGGCTAAATCCAGCAGTGGGCTTCGGTTACGCTGGAAAAAATATTGTAAGATCTTTAAATAATTTAGGCCATGAAGTAAGATATGCTGATCCAAAATCTGATATTCAATTAAACTTTACTCAGCCACATCATTTTAAATTACATAGAAATCAATATCAAATTGGATACACTCCCTGGGAATCAACTGGGATGCGAACAGACTGGGTAGAAAGATTTAATTTTTGTGATGAAGTTTGGGCAACGTCAGACTGGGTTGCAGATGTATTTAAAAAAAATGGTGTAACTAAACCAATATATGTTTATCCACACGGCATTGAAGATATTTGGAAACCTAAAAAAAGAATATTAAGGCCAGGTCAACCATTTAAATTTTTACATGTAGGAGAGCCGTCTCCAAGAAAAGATGGACAATTAGTAGTAGAAACATTTATAAAATTATACGGAAACAACCCAGAGTATCATTTAACCATAAAGGCTCATGGATTTAATACAATTAGAGTTTATAATAAAAATAATGAATTTGTAAATCCAGACAAAGCATATAGCAATATAACTATAATTTCAGAAGAATATTCTGAAGAAGATCTTGTTGCCTTGTTTCATCAACATCACGCATTGGTATATCCGTCCTGGGGAGAAGGTTTTGGCTTCATCCCGCTACAAGGTTTAGCAACTGGTATGCCAGTAATATCTACACACGATTGGGCTCAGTACAGTAAATATATTGGACCTCTAAGACTAAACTCTAAACTTACAGATGAGACATTGCCAAAAGCAGTAGGGGACCCACACGTTGGAAAAATGTTTAAGCCAGATAGATTACATTTAGAAGACTTGATGTGTGAAGTTGTAATAAATAGCAAAGCTTATTTTGGCTACTATTATGCACAGTCAAATAAAATTCATAAAGAATACAACTGGGATCAGTTGACTAAGAATGCTTTTAAGCATTTAGAAAAAAAATTTAAATAGCCCTTCCCCTTTAGATTAAAGTTTGGTAGAATTAGACTTCAACTAAAAATCATATAACCGCAAGGCGGAGAACAGGTGCTATTTAAAAATGTCAAAAACTATTGCTAATCCCTATGAAAATTTCATTGCGTTGTCTCGGTATGCAAGATGGATTCCAGAAGAAGGTCGTAGAGAAACATGGGGAGAAACAGTAGATCGTTATTTTGACTACATGCTGAGTCATTTAAATAAAAATTATAGTTATAAACCAGATGCAAAGATTGTTGAAGAATTGCGTAATGCTGTATTTAATCGTGATGTAATGCCATCAATGAGATCAGTAATGACTGCAGGCGCAGCACTAGATAGAGATCATGTTGCAGGCTACAACTGTTCATTTGTTCCAGTAGACAATCCAAGGTCATTTGATGAAACAATGTATATCTTGATGTGTGGAACTGGTGTTGGATTCTCTGTTGAATACAAGTATGTAAATAAGCTTCCTGCCGTCCCAGAGTCTTTAGAAAAGTCAGACACAGTAATTGTTGTAGAAGATTCAAAGCAGGGATGGGCTAAAGCTTATCGTGAACTATTAGCTCTGCTATGGACTGGACACATTCCAGCAATTGACGTATCAAAGGTTCGTCCAGCAGGCGCAAGACTTAAGACAATGGGCGGACGTTCATCTGGACCACAACCACTTGTTAATCTTTTTGATTTTACTATTGCAAAGTTTAAGAATGCAGTAGGTCGTCAACTTAAGCCTATTGAGGCCCATGACATCATGTGTAAGATTGGTGAAGTTGTGGTTGTCGGTGGAGTAAGACGCTCTGCTATGATTTCTCTTTCTAATATTAACGATATTGAAATGGCCGCAGCAAAGTCTGGTAACTGGTGGGAAAATAATACTCAACGTGCACTTTCAAATAACTCTGTTGCTTATTCACGCAAGCCAGCAATGGAACAATTTATAGCAGAATGGAAAAATCTTTATGATTCAAAGTCAGGAGAACGAGGTATATACAATGTGGCCGCAGCTCAAGCCCAAGCAGCCAAGTATGGAAGAAGAGATCCAGATATTCACTATGGAACTAACCCATGCTCAGAAATTATCTTACGTCCTTACCAGTTTTGTAATCTTTCAGAAGTCGTATTACGTGAAAAAGATACAAATGAAGATGTTGCAAATAAAGTCCGTCTTGCAACAATTCTTGGAACTTGGCAATCAACGCTAACAGACTTTAAATACCTTCGTAAAATTTGGAAAGACAACACAGAAGAAGAAAGATTGCTTGGAGTTTCATTAACAGGACAATTTGGACACAAGTTCTTTTCTGGAAAACAAGGTCTTGATAAGCTGGAAGACGCCTTGTCTAGACTTCGTGAGTTTGCTCGTGAGGTTAATAAAGAAGAGGCTGGGAAAATTGGGATTCCTGAGTCTGCAGCTATTACATGCGTAAAGCCTTCTGGTACAGTGTCTCAATTGGTCGGGGTATCTTCAGGAATGCATCCTTGGCATTCACCATATTACATTCGCACAGTTCGTGGCTCTAAGGGAGATCCAATCTCTACATTTCTAAAGGAAGTAGGAATTCCAGTAGAAGATGATGTTATGAAGCCAAATGATACATATGTTTTTTCATTTCCAGTAAAGGCGCCAAACGGAGCAATTGTTAGAAATGATTTAACTGCGTTAGATCATCTAAACATTTGGCTAGTTTATCAACGTGCATGGTGTGAGCATAAGCCATCTATTACTGTGTCTGTTAAAGAAGATGAGTGGATGGAAGTTGGAGCATGGGTATATAAACATTTTGACGAAGTATCTGGAATTTCATTCCTTCCGCATTCAGACCATTCCTACAAGCAAGCACCATATCAGGAAGTAACAAAAGAAGAGTACGAAGATCTTCTTTCAAAGATGCCCAAGAATATTCGTTGGGAAGACTTGTCTTTTTACGAGACAGAAGACGGAACTTCCACAAACTCTACTCTTGCCTGTACATCAGACGGAAATTGCGAGATTGTAGACATTTCTGCCTAAAGGGTATATAATAAAGATTGGGGAAACCCAAAATTCCTGGGCATAGGGCCCAGAAATAAGGAGGATCTAAATTGTCAAAAACAAAAGAAGATCTTAACAATGATGGAAAGGTAACAATGCAAGAGAAAATTCTAGCAGCGTTAGCAAGCTATGGTCGTCACTTTTTAGGTGCGGCTATTGCTCTTTACATGACTGGAAATACTGACCCAGGAGACCTAATTAAGGGTGGTATTGCGGCTTGTCTACCAGTTATTTTGAAAGCACTTAATCCAAACGAAAGTTCATTTGGATTTACAAAGAAGTAAAGCTAATTAAGTAATTAGGATGGCTCCTATGCTAAAATGAGCATAGGAGTTTTCCTATTTTAGGAGATTTATGGCAGCCCAGAAAAATTTTGAAGTCGACCAAAATACAACATTTTCTTTTGTAGTAGAATACAAAGACAGTGCAGATCAACCAATAGCCCTAACAAATGCAACAGCAAAAATGCAAGTTAGGGATACAAAAGGCGGATCAAAATTGGCATTCACCCTAAGTTCACCAGCGTCTGGTATAGTAATAGATGCGCCAAACGGAAAATTAACCATTAAGATGTCTGCGGCTCAAACCAATTCTTTATTTTATCCAAAGTCTTCATATGACATCATGATAACAGATTCAAATGGAAATAAAACAAAATTGCTTGAAGGCTATATAACTTTAAGTAGGTCGGTGACAATATGACAGAAAAAATAATAGTAACAGAAGTAAAAAATGACGTAGTCATATCAGCCCCAGGACCACAGGGTCCAAGAGGAAAGTCTATTCTAAATGGGGTAGGCGCTCCCCCACCCAGCCTTGGAGTTGAGGGTGATTTTTATTACGACAAAGTCACAACAAAGTTCTACGGACCTAAGCTAAATGACCTAACCTGGGATGGCGCAACCAACTACTTTCTATCAACTGGAACCTTAACATACCCATTTTCAATAAATCAAGTAACTGGGCCTTCTAATGGGGTATGGTCTCTTATTGTTAACCACAATTTGGGATATCACCCTAACGTAACCGTAAAAACTAGCGCAGGCGACATATTAGAAACAGGAATAGACTATAATAGTATTAACCAAATTACACTGACGATGGCACAACCATTCTCAGGGACAGCATATCTGTCTTAAGGAGATTTAAACATGGCAAGATTATTTGTAACGAGTATAGATTTAAATAAGAATGAACTTCTTAATGCTAGAATCCAAGGACTTGGATCAGCACCACTTAACCCAGTAACAGGACAGATATACTACAACACTGGCGATAATGTTCTTTACTACTACAACGGTTTAACCGCACCAGACGGCCCATGGATGCCGATGGGAGCTTCGACAGAAGTTATTCAAGATGTAATTGGTTCATCAGTACTTGGCGGAACAGGTTTAACAGCTACATACAGCGACTCAGCTGGAACAACAACATTAGATTTAGATAATACCGCAGTAACAGCAGGATCTTACGGATCAACAACTAAGATTCCAACATTTACAGTTGACGCACAAGGTCGTTTAACCGCAGCAAGCGAAGCAGACGTAGCAACTAATCTTTCGATAGCTGGAGATACAGGCACAGACACCGTAAATCTTCTCACAGACACATTAACTGTAGCTGGCGGAGAAGGTATTGATGTAGCTGTAACAAATAATACAGTTACAGTATCCGCTGAAAATGCAAGCACAACAAATAAAGGCGTAGCATCATTTGCGGATGCAGATTTTACGGTATCAGATGGCGCAGTAACAATCAAGAACGTAAATCTTGGAACACAGACAACTGGCGACTATGTTGCTAACATTCAAGGTACAGCGAATGAAATTACAGTTGCTCCAACATCTGGAGAAGCCGCAACAGTAACAATTGGACTTCCAGATGACGTAACAATTACTAACAACTTAAACGTAGGCGGAAACCTAAACGTATCTGGAACAATTAACTCTGTTAACACAACAGAAATTAATATTGTTGACAATAAAGTAAATCTTAATAGCAATGCAACTGGCACACCAGTAGCAGATGCTGGAATTAAGGTTGAGCGTGGAGATTCTGCAGATGCAGAAATTCTATGGAACGAGACCTCAGATGTATGGCAAATTGGCCAGGTTGGTGGAGCCTATCATGCAATTACTAGAAAGTTTGCACAAGACATAGCTAATACAACCAACGCAACATCTTTTGTAATAACACATGGATTAAATACAGAGGATGTTACAGTAAATGTTTATGAAACAGGTGGCTCAAAAGCACTTGTTGAAACAGATGTAGAGCGAACATCAGTAAATACAACAACTTTAAGATTTGCTACAGCACCAGCAAGTGGAGCATATAGAGTAGTTATCACAGGATAACCATGGCAAGACAATTTCTAGCAACACTGTCACTGCCTTCACTATCAGAAAACCCTTCGACGGGACATGCTGGATCTTTATACTATAATACAACAATGAATGCATTGATGATGCACACTGGATCAGATTGGATGCCAGTAAATGCTTCTCAATATGTTCTTGAAAACCACATACATACATATGATGGAGATGTACACACAGTATACGCTGGGTCGTATAATCCAAACCTATCTATATTTGATGGCGGTACTTCTGGACAGCAATACAATTCTCAAACAGGAATTGATGGGGGAGTTTCATAATGGCAATTAGAATACAGATAAGAAGAGATACTGCTGCAAACTGGTTGGCAAACAATCCTATTTTGCAATCAGGAGAAATTGGTTATGACTTTACAAATAAAAAGTTTAAAGTTGGTATCGCAAATGATGCTACTTCAAGATGGAATGTTCTTCCGTATTTAAATATTACTCCCGCAGAATTATTAGAGCTAGTACAAGACTATTTAAACGATACTATTTCAAACGGAAACGGAATATCAAAATCATATAACGATGTGACTGGAGTTTACTCCATATCCGTAGATACTTCTGTAATTGCAGATAAATCTTACGTAGATACAGCTGTTAGCGGACTTTCTAATACAGTAACAAGCGGATACATACCATTATCTTTAATGGGAACAGTAGATGGAGTTGCAGAACTTGATTCAAACGGGTATGTTCCAGATAATCAGCTAAATCCATCAATCACAAGAGACTCAGAGCTTACTGCTGCAATTACTCAAGAAGTTACCGATAGAAATACTGCAATATCAACGGCAATAGGAAACCTTATTGATTCTGCACCGACAACATTAGATACTTTAAATGAGTTAGCTCAAGCAATAAATGATGATGCTTCATATGCAGCAACTATTACTACGGCGCTAGGAACAAAGCTAGAAACATCTACAGCCACTGCAACATATGTTCCAAAAACAGAAGCTTCAATAGATTACTATATAACAAACGCAGGCATGGGCGCATATATGGTAAACGGAATTTCTAATGGAACTTTGCATTTTGAAAAGGGTAAAAGATATAGAATAGTAGTTAATGCATCAGGACACCCATTTTGGATACAATCTGTTTCTGGGGCTTATAGCTCTGCAAATGTTTATTCAACAGGAATAACAAATAACGGAACAGATAATGGTTCTATTTTAGTAGAACTAGATCAATTAGCTCCAGAGCCAAGCTTATTTTACGCATGTCAATATCACCCATCAATGGCGGGAACAATATTTGTAGGAAACAGAGCTGCTACAGCAAAAGCAATAGCAGACTTATCAAACGTAAACAATACATCTGATATAAACAAACCAATATCAACAGCAACACAGACAGCATTAGATTTAAAGTCTGATGAAAAAATATCATATATTAGCGAATCAGGAACATCAAGAACATTATCTGCTTCTGATTTATACAAGGTTATTCATACCTCTTCAGGATCTAATATTACAATAACAATACCCAACGATGTTGGGGATGTTTTGTTTCCTGTAGGTTCTTATTTAGAAATTAGACAAATGGGAGCTGGACAAGTAACTGTATCTGTAACCAGCCCAGCAACAGCAGTTGCTTCAGATAACGGATTTAAAACTAGAGTTCAGTATTCTTCAATTATTGTTGAAAAACATGCTACCAACTCTTGGTACGTTACTGGAGATACAACTGCATAATGTCAAGAAAAAAACGTAAAATAAATGTAGTTGCTTCTAGACTAAAAGCCTTGCTTTCTCTAGTTGAAAACTTTTCTAGATCCACCCTAACAAACGCTGGCGCAACTTCTGCTAAATGGAGACATGTGGTTTCTGGCTGGGGAGTTTCAGGTGGAAAAGGAACCTCATCCTCAATAGGTTCTTTAATATCTACGATGTTTGCATCCACTGATGCAGTATTAAGAGCTAAAGGCACGGCTTCAGGAGTAGGAGTAGCTTTTTGGGTGACAGACTCTGGCAATTATTGGTCGGTAACTAAAAACACAACAAATTTATGTCAAACCTGCACATATTGCGGTGCATATAATAGCTGTTCATATTGTAGTTCTACAACTTACGGAGCAGACTCCAGTTGTGGATGCGCTTCATACACTCAAACAACATGCTGTAATTCTTATGCTTACGGGGCAAACGCAAGCTGTGGATGTGCATCATATACCACAACATCATGTTGCAACGGATACGGAACATGTACCGTATGCTCATCATATGGATTTACAAGCTGTTGTACTGCTTATACTCAAACAACATGTTGTGTTGCCTATAGCACATATTACTACTCATGCTGCGGAGCGTACAGCACAGGCGAGTGCTGTGCAAGTTATTGGAGCTATCAAGGATACTGCTGTACTTCGTATTATTATAGCGCTTACAAAGGAATTGTTGACTGTGCCTCATGGACAGCGTGTACACAAACTTTTTGTGATTCTTATTATACCTGTGCAACATGTACATATTACTATACATGCAGCGGACAAACATGCGAAGCTGTAGGAACATGTACTGAATGCTCTACTTATGGCACCTGTTCGACATGTACGGGATACTCACAGCAAACATGTTGTACAAGCTATACCTCATGCACGGTTTGTGCCGCAAACAATCAATGCACATACTGTAACGGGTACGGGTCATGCACAGTTTGTGCTCAATACAATCAATGTACGTACTGCAACGGGTACACTTATGGGCCCAACGCTAGCTGCGGGTGTGCAACCTACTTTACAGCCTCTTGTTCATGTCAAGATCATCACAAAATAGATTTAGTTAAAAAAGTCGGAGGAACAGAAACTGTTGTAGATTCTACAGTTAATCTAACAACCAATATTCAGGGCATTAAAGTCACATTGAGCGGAAATAATATTACAGCACAGGCATACTCAGATACCAATTTAACCTCACAAGTGGGCTCTACTTTGTCTCAGACACACCCTGGACAAAAGTCCAAAGAGCATGGTATAATTTCTAGAGCTTCAAATGCAAGCCAAGGATATACCATAGACGAATTTAGGGTAAACTAATGAATAATAAAATTAGCTTTATACAAAACATAAAAAATTATTTTATGGATATATCTGTTTACTCTAAAGATAAAATCCATAGTTTTATTAGGCACAAAATTAAAATAGGTTATAGGGTCCCCAAAGATCATGAATTTGTTCCCGATCAATCTAAACTAGGAATGCACCTAGCTATATTGGACCCAGAAAATTTTGTAGTTGCGGATATTATGACAACAGACCCACAGTTTGGATCCTTTCTTCAAAAAAGGCCTATCTTTGTTGAAATTAATCATGAGCAAAGAAAAAAAATTAATTTAAAAGAAGGAAAAGACTGGGTGTTTAATCCAGAGCTAAAAGATTTTTTTGAGCTTGAGCATATAGAAGAAGGACTATAAACAATGACCGATCCTTTTGAAAGAC
>Ga0315904_10007281_pt1 | contig 14895 bp, 39 predicted proteins | sample LakEriMetagenome_6_FD_203529 | JGI IMG/M metagenome (GOLD analysis project Ga0315904, IMG submission 203529) | Freshwater fungal communities from buoy surface, Lake Erie, Ohio, United States - Buoy 12 MA120 | ecosystem: Environmental > Aquatic > Freshwater > Lake | place: USA: Lake Erie, Ohio... | reverse complement strand
CAGAAAAACAATGTGTATAATTAATATATATAAAGAAAAAAAGATATCCTAATACCTTAAGATACCTTATATAAGATATATATTATATATATAGAGCGAAATTATTTTTGACGCTTAGAAGGTTTTTCAGAATTCGACAATATGATGTCATATATTATTTCTACCTTTTGTTCTAAGCGATTTACTTGATCTTTGAGAGAGGATCCTGAATTCGGACGAAGTTCGCTTAAATAATGTTTTACCATCCATCTAACACCTAGGGCGATAGATCCGATTATGGATAAGACACTCACGATAACTTCGGCAGCCATTTTAATTTCCATGGTAAGTTAAATTATAACAGTGTTTTACATTTTTTGGAACGGTATTTAAGTCGCCCGACAAATAGAAGTAACAAACCCTAACATTGACAATCTCTGCATGAAACATGCTAGTATGTCAAATTTCTGGTTATTTTCTACAGTATAGGCTATAATAGGATAAGACCGAGAAAGGGTATAAAGAATGTACAGAGATGAAATCGTACAACTAATGTGTGACACTGTTAATACTTATAACAGAAGTCTTGTTGATGCTGGTGCTATAACTAGCCAAGAGATGGAATCATTTATTGAACAAGGTGCTGAACAGTTAAAGTATATGAATGGTTTGTTACACGATGTGTTAAAAGACAATGGTGTTATTCAGTAAATGAAATGGCCAAGTAAAGATAAACCTTATTTTGATTTGAAGCCAACTGTAATCCCCGATTTTTTTACAGAATCCGAATACAAAGGTTTGTATGAGTTAATTGAGAAACATAATTTTAATGATGATCAATTGAATGCTCAAATGGGATATTTTGCTAGAAATGTTTACATTGAAGAACCATACAATCAGATAATGTTGGATAAGATTAATAAGATTTATCCTTTAAATAGTGATCCAGATAAGCATATGTTTATTTATAATAGATATACCTGGAAAACTGGAAATCCTCCAGTTCTAAAACCACATTTTGATACTATGATAGATAACGGATCTATTACGTTGACAATTATTTTAGATACCACGCTTGATTGGAACATTATTGCTGAAGATGAAGAATTTGAAATTAAGTCAAACCAAGCATTTCTTTTTTCTGGAACACACCATTTACATTGGAGACCAAAAATAGAATTTGGTCCAGATGATTATTATGATTTTTTCTTAGTTCAATTTATAGATAAGAATCCAGTTAAACTTGATGACTATTATTGGGGTCATATGGTTAAGAACAGAGCAGAGAAAAGCACTGAGTGGTGGAGACAATATGAGTCTGAGTAAATACCAAACCTTAAAACCAAAATTAATGAAAAATATTTTTAATGATGAAGATTATGCTAACGTTTATAAAGAAGTAGAAAAAAATAGAAAAGTTCCAGACTATGTGAGAATTGTTGAAGAACTTGGATATGAATCAGTAGGCATGTTTTTAAATAACGATGCTTCTAATGTTTTATGGAAAAAGATAGGAACAGAACTAGGAATAAGTATTGAAAGAATATCTGTTCACTATGCTAGATATTCATTAAAGACAGGTCACAAACCTTTGCTTATGCCACATTATGATAGGGCTTTAAAGAAAGGAACTTTCTCTCTTGCTATAGTGTTAGATACTACCTTTAATTGGGATATATATGTTGAAGGTGAAAAGTTTATACCCCGCACAAATGACGGAGTGCTATTTTCAGGATCTCATCACATACATTGGAGACCTGACGTTGAATTTAAAGAAGATGATTATTACGACATTATGGTATGTCAAGTTGACGAATTAACAGATGAAGATAGAACTTTAGATGAAAAACATTTTGAAATTATGGATGAACGAAATGGTCAATGGTGTCTTAAGTGGGATCAACTATATGATATCGAATCCTATAACAAAAAAATGAACTATAATGGAAACAACGAATAGGATGAATATGGAAAACACATTAGAACCTTTAGACCCAAAGTGGAAAGCACATCACGTTGAGCCTGCCAAACCAGATCACTTTTTAGAGCCAAACTTTTTTACCGCTGAAGAATATGGTTCAATTTATGACGTTGTTGTAAAAACCATGCAAAGAGGAATTGACGAAGCAAACGATCAATGGGCATTCTTTCTTAAAATTTCTAATAACGGATTTTATATTTTAAACGAAGATCCAGAAGGAACAGTTCGATATCCTGATTCAGTTAAAAAGAAAATTAAAGACAGAATGGAATCATTAGTTGGCGAACCAGTTCGTGATCCAGGTGTGTTCTTTGCTAGATATACAAATGAGGCTGGAATGCCAAGTCTGATGCCACATTGTGACAAACATCACGACAGAATGCATGTTACAAATACAATTCAACTTAACAAAACCGTTAACTGGGATTATTACGTAGAAGATACTTTATACGAAACTAATTCTAATGATGCAGTATGGTTCTCAGGATCTCATCATGTTCACTTTAGACCAGATTCAGATTTTAAAGATGGAGACTATTACGATATATTTTTAGTTTCATCTCAAAGAATTGCTGATGAAAAGAATCCATTAGATAAAGCATGGTTCGCTACCCAAGAAGATCTATGTGGATATTTTGCTAACGTTAGATACAAACACTTATTTGAAAAAACCAAACAAAAGATTTACGAAGTACACGGCTGCCAATAAAATCTGAAAATTTTTTAATTTGGCTTTTGCTCGTTATCTTCCCATAATTTAAGTTGACCTATACAGTCAGTATCATATACACAACAATCACAATTAACTACTTCAAAGAACTCATTATACATATAATCAGCCATGTTTATAGTATACACCTAATTAAGAACCCCTACCGTGCCTAAGCAGACGATAGGGGCTATGCGATTCTCAGAGATCATGTCTCTTGATAGATCCGCAGATCATGTCCTTTACGTAACATAATGTTAGAGGTATAGGCCCTGGTTAATATATTATAAAACCATTTTTACTAAAATCTGAATATTTTGTTCAGATGTATGATGCACATTTTAAAAAAATAAAATCAAAAAACATAGTGAGCACTTTTTTTAGCACTCACTACACATACCCAAAACAACTTATACAAGTCCTTCATTTTTTAGACAAGGAAACACGACTGACACCTCGCCATTGGTATCGTATTGTTCCCACCCACCATTGTTATATATTGCAGTAATGGCTCTATCTACTTCGATACCCTCGCCGTATAGGAATACATTGGACAATACTTCTGCTGTGTATTTGTCTGTGCAATTATTGTTATTGAAATACTTATGCCAAATACCTATCGCTAGTATCGTAAATACTATTGTGTATAGCACTAGTTGTAGGTTCTTGCCTCGTTGTGTTAGTTTCATTTAGTAACCTGCCTTATCCATAGCACAATCGTAGCATAGTGCTGGTGCAGAATACCATTTAGCCAATATATCGAATTGAATTTGGCATTTGCAACATATTGCCTCTACTAAGTTACTCATTTGATAACTACCTCGCTTATTTCTGCACCTAGTGCAATAGTGTTTTGGATAATCTCTAAAGCCTTTTCAATAGAGTGTGCTTCGTAAATAAACGGCACATCTAAGCCGTCATTTAGTCTGCTAGTAATTGATATTGAAGATATCATTTAGCCAACCTCATTTCTGTTAATCTAGTGTAATGGCAGTTATAGCATAACAGCATAACCTCATGTAGTCTAGTATTTAGACTCATAATACTAATAGGTGTTTCGCACCTAGCACATTGACATTTAATGTCTACTATTTGAGTATTTATCATAATTTATATCCTATCTAATTTAATTTAATTTTAATTCTTGGGGGTCTTATTTGCTAGGCTCACCCTCTTAACGAGGTTTATTTGCTAGGCTCATACCCTTGCACATCTCTATTTAGTTATATTCTAAACCTATCATGCTACCCTGACAAAGTCAAGGCGACACGCCGTAGGTTAGTCACTTATTTTGTGTGACTTTCCTCACTTAGTCTAGATGACTCTAGTCTAGTAAGGGCTTCCCATATATGGGCTGGTACTTGGTTATCCATTTAGTACCTCCTAATTTTTTTCTATACTTCTACTATATAGGGGGGGTCTGACAAAAATGGGTGCGACACGCCGTCTGCGTTACACTTTCTTTGTGGTGTTGGTCACACTACTTATCCACATAGTGTGTATATCCTGTGGATAACCCCGAGCCTTCGTGATCATAGCATATCGTTTACGTACGACAATTAAGTACCCCCCACGCAGGGGGGCAGGGTATGTTACAACCTAACGAAAGTAGGCCAGGTAATTCCGCAAGCCTCTTGAAATTTAGCGTCATTAAATCTTTCATTTTCTGCTAAAAATAAATCGCCAAATTCCATAACGATTTCTTCAAAAGTAGTTTGAGGAATTTCATCCTTAAATTGTTTTAATAGAGAAGCAACTTTTTCAAAGTGTTGTCTGGTCATCATTTTTTATTTCCTTTGTTTGTAGTTATTTTTACCTTATCATATACCCCTGACAAAAAGCAACTCGACACGCTCGGGGCGAAACGGACATTTAGTACAGTTAAGATGTGACGAACATCACCCCCCAAAGTTTGCGACACGCCGTGTTTGGATTTGACTTTTGTCAGACCTTTGTTATAGGATTTTATCAAAGATAAAAAGTTAGGATATAAAAATGGGTTATTTAGAAATTGTTGAATTAGATGAAAACGGCGTGTCCGTTACAGATTTGTCAGAGGCTAGTGATAGTCTAAGAGACGAACTTTGGTTAGCATTAACTAAAGAAAATATGAAATTAGAAAGTGAGAATAAATAATGAATAAAGAAAATAAATTAGATTTAATTCATAGCGAATTAAATGCTGAATATGGCGATAGCATAATGGCTGACTACGCATTACTTGGAACTCTAAAAGGTTTAGTTACTATTGAACAATTAGATAAGTTAATTAAAATGAGAGGTTGGAATAAATAATGGAATTAGTATGTTGGAGATGTGAAACAGAGATTGATATATCTACCCCCTTGCATGATAATAAATATGCCCTTTGCTATGATTGTGCCATGGATAAGGCTATGGCATGAAAGGTATCAAGTGTTTATTTTGTGATGAGTATGATGTGGCACGCAATATAGATAAAGATTGGTTTCTTTGTCTGTCATGTGGTTTAGACTATGAATTGGAAAAGGAGAAAATAAATGGCTAGTTGGGCAAAATGCGAAATATGCAATAACGATAAAAAATTCTTTCAAGTAGTGTGTGAGGTGTGTTGGTCAAGAAGAAATCACCCTGCATACTACAAGAAAATAAGTGAAATAGAAAATAGAAAGGAATACCAAAGTGTCTAACTCAACACAACTATGGTGGGCTGGAACAATAACACAATTTGGCGACATGCAAAAATTCTATGATGTTAATTTGTGGACTATGGAAAGAAAAGACGGCTCATGGGCTAGTGTAATTCTTGATGGTGTTGATATTGCAACTTTTAGAGGTGATGGTGCGTGGAACGAAGCAAGAAAAGTTGCTGAGTCACACATTAGAAAAAGAGAACAACTAGAACAAGAGGGTTGGGTAATAGCATAATGACCACTTGCGATATTTGCAAAACTGAGATAAACTATGACGAAGACGGAGGACATATTTATCCTGACAACAGCGTATTGTGTCCACCTTGTGAAGAGGAGCAATAATGGAACCACATTGGCACGATTACTTAAAAACAGCAAAAGATAAAATACTATCTGCACAGACTTATATAGATGAGATAGCACGATACTCAACTATTACTGACGGCACAGAAGAACAACTATTGCGTTTGTCAGAGCATTGTACTAAGATGAGTAAAACAATAAATGTAATTCTACAACACGAAAAGGAGCAAGTAAATGTCTGACCCAAGATTTTTAATGGCAGAAACTTATAGCATGCTACATGCTGACAAAGAACTCATGGCAGAGTTTGATAGAGCAATTAACAAAGTTAATTCACCAGAAGAAGCAATCCAAGTATGCTTTCAATATCAAGCAAAGGTAGATACAAATGTCTAGACCAAAAGCAATTCACACAATGGTTAATGAAGTATTTAGTAAAGAACTAGATAATGATTTAATAGATGAAATTGTAGAGGAACGCAACTTTATTGTGAACACACTCAAGACATGGATTAACACAGATGAGATGTGGCAAGAATTGGTTGATAACAAAGAAGCACGCAAGTTATTCATAAACAATATACAATTGCTATTCATGCAAGAAACAGAAAACTCTGTCTTGATTGAATTGGCTACTATAAATCAGGGAGTAGATAAATAATGCTCGCAATAACCCTGATTGGTATATTTTTGTATACTCTTGCAATCTATCTAAATAGATATGATAAGGATTTGTAAAATGTCTGCTAAAATAACAAGCATGGAACTAGTACACGCTGATATTTTATACCCTGACCAACTTATGCCTAATGACATAATCAAAATAGAAAATGATTTGCTAACAGTTGTGTCAGTAGAAGATACTGAAACAGGTTACAAAATAACAACACTAAGCGAATTTGGTGAAGAAGATTTTATTGAAACAGATAATGAAACAAGATTTGATTTATTTGTTTTTGTTGGCAACGACTGAGGATCCACGCCCGAGCCATCCACAACTTATCCACAGGTTTACGTACGACACACTGGATCCCCCCTGCTTGACCCTGTCAGTCTAATATGATATATTTATTTTATGTTTAATTATTTCCAAAAACCTAAAGAGCAGATTAGGCGTATTCAAGAATTGCGTAGGTCTGGTGCTAGTACCCCTATGCCTAATAAAAAAAAGTATTCAAGAAAAACAAAATATAAAGGAAAAGAAAATGAATAAACTAAAACGCTCACACGATAGAAAAGTTACTAACCTAGTAAATGCTAAAGGCAATGGCTCACTAATTCAAAATACCTTTGGCCTACCTGCAGGAAAAAATTATTCATGTCCTGGTGCTACATCTGTATGTGAGAAAGTATGCTATGCAGGAAAATTAGAAAAACTATATAAGGCTGTTAAGGCTAATCTATTGCATAATTGGGAATTACTTAAAGACGCTAACTATACTCAAATGTATTTATTGTTAGATGACATGATAAAAGATTTTGTTAAAGATTGTGATAAACGCAATGCAGAAAAATTATTTCGTATTCACTGGGACGGCGATTTCTTTAACGATGAATACACTAAAGCCTGGTATTCTGTCATCCAAGATAATCCTAGTGTAAAATTCTGGGTATATACAAGAGTAATGTCTGCTGCTCTTATTCTTAAAGACTTACCTAATCTATCCTTATACTATTCTACAGACAGTGATAATACAGACAATGCTAAAGTGTTATCTGTTGACCATGGAATAAAATTAGCATATCTTGCTGATACATTCGCAATGGGTAAGGAACAATTACTTAACTTAGTTAATGCCAAGGGTGTGCCATGTCCAGAAAATAATAAGAAAATAAAACTTATTGACAAAGACGGCTCTGCATGTGTAAAATGTTCTCAGTGTGTTGTTGGAAGGAATAATATTCTATTTAGTGCAACTAAAAAATGAAATTAATTTATTTAATTGTCTGGTGTTTATTTTGTTTATTCCTGGTTCAGTGATCTGCTAAAAGGCCCGAGCCGCAGGCGTATCCTATCACATTATTAAGGTGCTTGTCAACCCCCCCCTGTGTGAAATATATCACAAAAAAAATATCAAAATATAACTTGCAAATGTCAGATAAAAATGTTAGTATTAAATACAACAACAATTAAGGAGTAATAAATGGCAGTAGCAGTTGCAGACTTCAAGGTGGGCGACAAGTTCGTTACACAAAAGTCAAAAGCAGAAGGTATCATCACAGAACTAATCCCACAACCAAATGGTAATGTTCGTGTAAAACTTGATGTTAATGGTCAAACAAGATATACTACTTGGACAGCCAAAAACGCTAAGTAACTAAAATTGAGAGGGGACTACCCTGTTCCCTCTCATTAGCAATATCCCCCTACAAAACAAAGGAAAAGAAAAAATGGCAAAAGCAATAAATGTAAAGGTAGCCAGAACTAAGGTTATCAAAGCATTAGAAGTAAAAGTAGAAGAAATGAAAAATCAACAAATGAACTATGAATTGTTGGTAAGTAAGCATGAAACAGACTACGCTGATTGGAAAAAGCAGGTAGCCCAAATTGCTTATGCTAATCTTGACTCAGTAAAAGATAAGCAAAAGACTATCTCTGTTAGAAATGCTTGGCACAATGACGACAATGTCAGAGTTGATATTGAAGTTGAAATCCCTAAAGACAAAATACCAACAGAACCAGAAATGCCAAAAAATCCTTTCCAATCACAAGGATATGGTCGCAACTATATTGGTGGCTTTGAGGACAGACTTGCAGAAATAACAAATGCAATTCGTGTTCTCAGTATGTCAGATGAGGAAGTAGTTTCAACCTCTACCTACCAATCTGTAAGTCGCTACCTGTAAGGTATTGACAACAACCTGAGCATGTTGATAAACTGCTCTTATACCCCCTAAAGGAAAGGAAATAAAATGGGTTTAGATATGTATCTGAATGCCAGACAATTTACTGCTAGACAATTTGCCAAACCTGAACTATTTAACAAACTAGTTCAAGAAGCACCTTTTGCTGTTAAAGATTTTGCAACGCTAGAAGTGCAGGTAGCCTACTGGAGAAAAGCGAATCAAGTTCATGCTTGGTTTGTTAAGCATGTTCAAGGTGGCGTAGATAATTGTGAAGAGTACTATGTAACACGAGACCAACTACAGTTATTGTTAGATACTTGCAAAATAATAATGTTAGATAAAGATAGTGCTAAAGACTTGCTACCTGTACAAGAGGGATTCTTCTTTGGCAACTATGAATATAACGAATACTATTTTTCAGATATTCAAGACACTATTGACCAACTTGAGTCAATACTAAAAGATGTACCAGCAGACTGGGAGTTTAGATACCATTCTAGTTGGTAATGTAATACCCCTACAACAAAAAGGAAAAGGAACAATGAAAAAAGCAACAAAACCAAAAGCAAGAATGTACAAAATAGGTGACTGGTATACAAGCAACAAAGCAGGCGTAGTTGGTCAGATTGAAAAAATCACACCTCTTCGTCCTGACTTAACTCGTGTTGCTATTCGTACACCATTCAACGAATACAGATTGCTAACAGTAAAAGTTACTGCTTAGTTGATAAGGGGATGGGCTGCACGTACATGTGTGGCCCAAGGCCCATTAATGCGGGGATCCTAGAATTCTACCGTCGATCGTTTTGATAGGGGATATCAAAAAACCTGGCTACGTTTTAAAACTGGCCGCAAGCCCGAGCAGCCTGTGGATAACTTGTGAGTTACGATGAAACTCTTGACCCCCCCCTAATTGACATTGCCAGAGCAAAATGATATAGTTAAGTTAATCAAACAAAATAAGGAGATAAAAATGGCACATGAATTAGAAGAGCAAAATGGCAAAACCTCTTTTGCTTCTTTTCGTGAACCTGCATGGCATGGTCTAGGTACTGTGTTTACAGAAGAAAAAAATACAACAGAAATGTTGCAAGCAGCAAATCTAGATAACTGGAATGTTAGACTAGAAGAAATGAATATCCCTAATCACTTAAGTTGTGATAAGAATTATTCATACGTTGTTAGAACAAACCCTACTAACAATACCCAAACAGATGTGTTAGGCGTAGTTGGTGAAAGATATGTTCCACTACAAAATGAGGACTTATTCTCATTTGGTGATAACATTCTTGATGGTGGTGGACGTTGGGAAACTGCTGGTTCAATTCGTGGTGGTCGTGTAGTCTTTGGCTCACTAGCACTAGAACGTGAAACAGTGTTAGACCCTAATGGTGTAGCAGATAAAGTAAAGACTTATTTGCTCATTAACACTAGCCATGATGGCTCAGTAGCAATTCAAGCAAGCATTACTCCTGTGCGTGTAGTGTGTGCTAATACTCTAAACCTTGCATTAGGTGGACGTAAGAAAAAGAATGGTATCAAACAATCATTCAAGATTCGTCACACTCAAACTGCTAATGGTAAAGTGCAAATTGCTCGTGAGGCATTAGGTCTTGCTAACTCATACATGGACGAATTTGACAAGATGGCTCATGCTATGATTAGTCAAGAAGTTACAGCAAAACAATTTAACGATATTTTGCTTACTGCATATCCAAAACCAGAATTGGATAAAAAGGCAAGTGTTACTAAGTGGACTAACAAAATAGATTCATTGAATGATATCTATACAGGTCAATTTAATAATATGATTGCTGGCACTGCTTGGGGTGCTTTCAATGCCCTAACAGAAAGACTAGATTGGTATCGCTCTGCTCGTGGTGAAAACACAGAGAACATGCTAATTGGTGCAAGTGGATTTGACCCTGCAATTAACGCAGAAAAAAATCGTTTGCTAAAAGTTGTGCAAGATGTAATGCAACTTGCATAAATAAGAATTGCCAATAAAAGGCAACTGACCTGGACATGTCTGAGGAAACTGTCCACCTGGCCCTGTAGTTCAGTTGGTTAGAACGCTTCCCTGTCACGGAAGAGGTCGACGGTTCAAGTCCGTTCAGGGTCGCCGCCCGAGCAAAAATATCATTTTAAAAGATCATTACGTAACACTTCATGGATCCCCCCGACCACAAAAATATCATTTTAATTTTTTATTACGTAACGTTGACAAACCCCTCCCAGAATGTTAGACTGGTATTGGAAAAGGAGTAACATGACAAAATGTCAAGAATGTAATTGGGAATGTTCAGATATTCCAGGTTTGTTTTATTGTACTAATTGTGATAGCCTAAGACAATGGAATAGATTTGCTCAAGCCTATTCATATTATGTTAGAGAAGGTCACTATGCTTGATTTTGATCTTGAAATGCCCCTTGAAAAAATATTAACACAAATGCTTGACAATGTAGAGGGTCACATAGTAAACTGTAATTGTAAGCATTGTATGAGCCTAGAAGTACTAGCATACATGATTATGGAAAAGGAATAAAATGTCAGACAAATGTAATTGTCACCATTGGGTATGTGGTTGCAACTTTACTGTTGGTCACAACTCAGAATGTAAGGCAGGTTACTAATGCCAAAGTTTAATGTACTATCTGGTACTTGGTATCACATAGAAGCACCAGATGAAGAAACAGCCTATAAAGCCTATGACGCTTATTGGAGTTCAGGTTTAGAGCCTATGCCAGAGGGTTGCAAAGTAGAAGAAGGTGAAGTAGACTCTCACTGGGAAGACTATTGGACAGAACATGTTCCAAATGAAACTACAATCAAGGCTATGGAAGAAGCATTAGAGGGTAAGACAACACCAGAACCTCCGAAAGGATTTGAACCAGCATGGTAGAAGAAGAACAAGATAAAGAGATTAAACAACTAGAAGCATTCTTTAAATACAATATACCTAATGATGAAATATTGTCAGGTAGATTAAAAATTATGTTGGCTGACCTGTCATGGCAAATGGACTTGCCTACTTGGACAAAAGAAGAATTGGATGTCATGTGTGCAAGAATGGACGCACTTGTGGAAGTGTCTAACTTGCTATATGATATTCAGTGGCACAAACAAAACTGGGAAAGGAAAACAAGTGGCAAAAGTAATTGATAGCGTAGAACTCAACCTTCAGATGTGGTCTACCGTGACTTTATCTGCTGATGAAATTCAGGATATTTATCCAGAGTTTGAAGATATGGTTGACTTTGAAGACACTGACGAATTGGAGCAGGCACTTCAAGAATACATGGATATGAACTATATAGACCATATTCAATATGCAGACGGTGCTTTAGACGACTGTACAGTTCACTTCTTATATGAGGACGACGGCAGTGAGTGAAGACACATGCTGTGAATTCTGTGGTAACGAACTATGTAGTTGTTTGGACCCAGACATGAATCCAGACTCACCTAACTATGGACTAGTTATGCTAACCATGGAGGAATGGGAACACCACTTTAAACCTATAGAGAATCATTTAGATAAAAGTGGCAATGCATCCCTAGGTGGTTTGATGTTTGAAACCTACGATCACGAGTATGACTACGTAGCATCTATAGGCCAAGAGAATCCTAACAGGATCTGGACGTATGTAGATGGCGATGATGGAGAAACAGTGATCATTAATGGTTGGGCCTTTGTTAATAGGATAGGATATTTAATAACAGAGGTACCATATGACGACATGATAGATATCGTGGTTTGTCTAGACTAAGGAATAGGATAGTTTTATATGAGAATGGCTGCGAGACCTTTTCCCTCGTTGCCGTTGAATCCGTGGGGTTAGGCTTGGGTAACTTGACCCCACAACCAAAAACTGATACAATCAAAGGACAACTATGAAAAAACTAACACTAGAGGAAAAAGTAGCAACTAAGATGAGCACCTTATTATCTGACATGCGACTTAACTTAAAAATGATTGGCAGTTATATTGCTTTACAACAGCCAATGGAAATACATGATAGACTTGCTTATGTAACAGAAGTAATGGAACAACAAATGGAAAGACTAGATACGCACTACGCCCAAGAGACAGACCTAGCAGATTGGAACCCAGAAGATGACCACTCCATATAATATCAAGTACGCAATACTATCTGATTTATGGACACAATACAAAGATGATAAAGAAATGGCTGACTTCTTTGAATACAATGATTTAGGTCTACCACTTGCTTTCATGATTGAACAAAAGATTGTTGAGAGCACACCTGTGGCACAAGTCTATATTGAAGAAACTTTTGAACTATTGTGTGAGTCATTAGGATTAGACTCAGATGAAGAATATGAAAGTATAGATGAAATGTTTGAACTACAAGCAGATAGCGAGGAAGACGATGTCTAAGAGACCAAGCATTAAAGAATATATCTGGAACGAGATATACAGCAAGACTGACTCTGAAGGTAAACACAAGATAGTTATATTGGGTACTAACGATGAACCATATACTTTCTTTCGTGTACAAGAATCCAGGTATGGTAACAAGGCACCTCAAAAACTATTCTATGGTGAAACAGCCTGGATGGATGTACAAAGATATGTACATGACCAGTCTATGGAATATTGGGACTTTGATGTAGAAAACTGTATTGTACAAAAACAATATAAGATTCTTCAAGAGTTGGCTAGTAGGTCAGCATGACTGTACTAGACATGATCTTTGCAGTAATAGCAGGATTTTTAATTTTGCTTACTGCGACGGTAACTATATTAGATTATCGCAACAAAGGTAAACACATAGATAAAAGGAGATGGTAATGTTTTATTGGGGAGACTACCTAGCAATGGGAATCGTCTACACTGTGGCAGTGTTTCTAATAGGATATGTTTATGGTACCTGGAGACAAATGAAGGAAGACGAAGTTCCACCTCCACCAGGATGGCATGACTGATGTGGTATGAAACAACAAACTTTATTCCTGTGTATCTAACTATACTAGGACTTGCTTTCTTTCTGTTATCTAAAGCCAGCAAGTAAACTCGGACAAACCTTTATATCTTCAAACCATTACGAACCCCAAAGTCCCTTCCCCCCTGAATGTTATTACGATCCCAAACCTTTGTGTCCTGGATATGAGGGTTTGGTATTGTATCACAAACCTTTATATCTGTCAAACCTTTGTATCCAAACATAGATGTATAATAAATATATGGGACATCATTGGAGTAATGGTTTTAGATTTAACCCAATTGAGTATATGAAGGGTGAGAGACAGTTATGGAATTCCTTTGTTTCTTTTACCCATAGGATTGGATTACGATCCTTTAAATTTACCCCCGATTATTACGATCCCCGCAAAAATTCGAGCGGGCAGCAAAAAGAAATAGCATAATCCCCTTTATTACGAATATCAAACCTTTTCTCCTGGTTTCTTTTATTTTTTAAAACATTTGATTATCTTTTGATTCTTTTTCTTTATTTTTTTTAATTTTTTCTATTGACAAACCATCATATCTGGTATATAATATGCCCTCATATGGGGGATATAAAGGTTTGGCAGGACATGAGGGTATAAAGGTTTGTTAGGTGTCAAGGTTTGTATGTGTGTTTTTTTGGGTAGGCATTACGATCCCGCCATAAAATCTCGCTCCATTCTCCACACTCCTCCACAACACTCCACTTAAACCCTATCTAGTTATATAATCAGTAACATTTATTTCTTAACAAACCACTACATCTAGTATCCCATACACTAGATCTTGATGATATTTTTAGGGTATAATAGTACTACAGTATGTCACAAGAAGAAGAAATTGCAAAGATTATTGCTCCTCATTTGATGGGTAAGCATAAGAAAGATTTGGCTTTAGAGTTAGCCAATAAGATAATAGATCATATAAATAAGACCATACCAAACCCTAATTCCTAATTTTTGGCAGGGCATACCAAACCTCGTATGTGGGGATATGAGGGATATGGGGATATAAGGGTTTGTTATACTAGGGGTTTGGGCATATCATTTCATATACCCCGCAAAAATTACTTAGTACCCCAAAAATACAAATCTTTGGTACCAGTATAATATTCAAAGTAAACTGAATTAAAACCAAGTTTATCTACCAGTGGTCTAAAGTTTTCCTCTGTAAGGTTTCTATAATAGTCATTGGTGAATGGTGAATCAGACTTACTCGTTCTAGATGTACCATGTTCAGGTCTGCCAGTTGAAGCACAAGTAAAGGTTATCAAACCACCTTTTCTGGTTAGCCTATACATGTTCTCAAAAGTCTCAGCCCACTGAGGATTATGTTCAAAGCATTCAGCACTTATGGCTACATCAAAAGACTCATCTGGAGCGTCATACTCTTCACCTCTACAGACAACGTCTACTCCACTACCCTCGCCTAA
>Ga0315904_10007277_pt1 | contig 14901 bp, 13 predicted proteins | sample LakEriMetagenome_6_FD_203529 | JGI IMG/M metagenome (GOLD analysis project Ga0315904, IMG submission 203529) | Freshwater fungal communities from buoy surface, Lake Erie, Ohio, United States - Buoy 12 MA120 | ecosystem: Environmental > Aquatic > Freshwater > Lake | place: USA: Lake Erie, Ohio... | reverse complement strand
AAAGGATCGATTCTAAAGTTCAGAACGTCGCGCTCACTTCGATTCGTAAAGAGTAGCGCGATCATGTTCCCGGATCGCGAAGAGCAGATGCGGGTTTCACCAGATGACGATGTTGCTACTGAGTATGAGCGCTACATAGTATTCTTTCTCAACCCTGACCAGGCCATCGGTGGTGACTACGTGTCGATTAAATTTACTTTAAAGGCAGTTAGTGGAGATGAAGATGCCTTTATAGAGGTTGATTTAGATAATAACGACCAGAATGTTGCTGATAGTCGCGAGTTTAAACCAAGCGATGCAAGATTTACCGCAAAGCAGCGCAGATCAGTTTACATCGAGCCAGACTCATCTGCTCCAACTCCAACTCCTGGCGCTAATGTAACGGGGACGCCTACTGGAACAGGGACGCCAACTCCAGCGGCCACCGCAGCAACTTCAAACTAAAGGAGTAGCGCAACTTTAATCAGCTGTGATTTGAGCTCCGCTCCGCTTTGGCAGTGCGCATTGAGCGCTGTGAGATGGTCCTGCCAATTTGCAATTCATTCGAAACTAGATCTCCACCCTCGGTTCTAACGACCACCGCTACTCTTTTTCCCCTGGGCAGAGCTAGTCTGACGAAAAACACAAACCGACCGTTGGCTCTTGTTACTGCTCGGCCTATCTCCTGGTCTTCAACCATTAGCCTTACACCGACTGAGCTAATCGGCTCAAGCCAGGAAGATGTGAGGGATCCTGAGAGTTTAATTACACCTTCATCTGAGGTTTTAACCCGCTCGCGCTTTAAGGTGAGTAAGGCTGGAGTTGGAGTTGGATCCCCGGGCGTGATGGGATTTACCGTTGGTGTCTGATCGGGACGGGGAGTCATGGTCTCAAGCGACACGCATGTTCCGTATTTAGCTAGGTGTCGATTAATCTCGAGTAGAGATTGCTCTGAGAAGCCCTGCGCTGGCGGTATTGAGATTGCAGGATACATTAACCCTTCGCGAGTTGAAGCATCATGTACTGCGCCGAAGTTGTGGCCGAGTTCGTGGGCAAATATAGCTGGATTGGCTACGTCTGCATAAGATTGAGTGACTCCATAAGCTAACGACGGCAGCGCGCACACCGTTCCGATATATGCAATTCCGATCACAGACCCATCAAGATCTTTTCCGCTAAAGAGATGTTTTAGGTCAACTTCTTGATGGAATGAACTGATGCTGTTGCTAAGATTGATTGCGTTTTCAGGATTACGTGAAAAATCCCAGAGGAGCCTACTTGAGTTTGTTGCAGTGTATGGTGATGTATCTGCGTATACATGCTGTTTCACCACGCGGAATCTCAGACCAAGCTGGCGATTGAAGATGGCCTCGGCCGTATTGATAATGCTGGCGATTACGGCGTTGCTTTGCTCGCCGTATTTCTGATACCACTCGGGATCGGCGTCTGTGCTAATGGTAATAACTCTTGATAGGATCGGGCTGCCTTGCTCTTGCTGGCCGATTATGGGAGCGATTACATCCTCTGCTGCTTGTTCGTGGTCAGGGTGAGTATGTGCAGCGAGAGAACCAACTCCGGTCTCAGCAGCGCAGGCCCCTCGACGTCCAGCTGATCTAGGAATACTGCCTACGCGTGCCTGAACGATGATTGAACCATCAAGCTTCATGGTTATTGTATAGATTCGTTGTCTAGTTCCCTTGGCTCGGCCAGGAAACACAACCTTTAGTTCATCCCCGATAATTGAAGCTGCTGCCGGTAAGATCCTCTTACCTGACATTCTAAAGCTGCCTCCCAATGCTAGTCTTCCCTGTAGGAGAATTGGCGAGGTAGTATCGAGTTTTTCACTACCGTTGCGGCGGATACTTGAGGTCCAAGTTTTATTGCGACGGATTGAGAAGCGAGCATCAACAAATCCTAATCCACGTACGCGTCCCTGAAGCTTAACAGTTGGAAGAGTTTCAATCTCTTGTTTTCCACCGAGCATCTGAGTAGTTTCGTAGACCCGGCTGAGAGCGAAGTCAGCGCGGTACGGCGTTGCTGGAGTTGAGTTGGCTGCTGATGCATTATTAATCTTTGGCAAAGTAATAATAAGGCCAAGTGCGACAAGAGACCTAATTGACTTTGATTTCATACATCCCCACAGGTACAGCAAGGTAAGAGGAACCAGGCTCCACGCCGCTAAGACCCGAGGAGGAATTGTCAGTTGCGAGTTTAGCGGGTGGTTGCCTCTTTCCATACAGAGCGTAATTGCAATGCCCTTGCCACCTGACATCTATCTGTATTTACTGGATTTTTCTCCGAATATAAGGCCCATTATCTGGTCTAATTTGAGACAGCTGTCTAAGTTCCAAACACCTATTAGCTAAGCGGGTTACGAGGCCAGCCGATGCGCCGGGGCACGCGAATTTTTTTTGGTTAAGCTCCCGCGCAACCGTGTTGGAATCGCGGAAAAGGCAGATGGGTGAATATGGGTGAGCTGCAAGATAGGGAAAGGGGATGGTGGGCGCTGCAGGGATCGAACCTACGACATTCAGCTTGTAAGGCTGACGCTCTACCAACTGAGCTAAGCGCCCGCAAGATTTACAGTAAACACTCCTCGTCGCGGGTGACGCTGAATGTCGTTTCGTCTCAATGCTCACTAGCTCGCATTGAGCGTTTGTTAGGTGGCTACTACAGTCCTGCGCTTTGCTCCGGCCTGTTAAGCCACCTCATTCAGCTTGTAAGGCTGACGCCCCTTACCCAAGCTACTGGGCAACTGAGCTAAGCGCCCGCAAGATTTACAGTAAACACTCCTCGTCGCGGGTGACGCTGAATGTCGCTGCACTGCTTTCTCACCAGGCCCGGCAAGGTATCGATTCTTCCCCAAAAAGTCAACTCTCTGGTAGGCTTTTAGCTACCCCCCTACCAGCCCCAAAAAACTAAGCATTTAAGCGGCCTGAGCAGCCCCAGGGGCATGCCCAAAGCCCCTTTATCTGGTCTACAGCGGCCCCACTTTATGCGTATTTTTCCAGATGTCCTTTATATTCCACCCAGTCATGATACACTTACTGTTTGCCTGTTATATGCCGCTGCCATCGCTATCTAGACGACGGCTGGTGCCCCAGATAGGCCTTAAAAGCGCCGATGCACAATGCAGATAAAAAAGCCGATTCCTAGCCCCACAAAAGTAGCGCCTACACAGGACTCAAGCGTCGGGTCTCTCGTTCAGTACGATGATGAGGGGCAAGTCATCCTTGGTTTAGTCACTGGATTAAAGAAAGATAAGCTCTCGGTGCTAAACTTTCGCGGTCGCGAGGGGGATCTAATTCGAGGCCGACTTTATTTTCTTCCCGGTCGTGAACTTGCTGGGCTCGGTACAAATGCAGCTCGAGTGGAAGCCTTGCAAAAACTCTCAGAGCAGATTGAACAAGATTCTCAGCAACACGACATTCAGGAGTTGTGGACTTTTGTGCACGAAGACGCCAAGCAGTATTCAGTAGCTGAGCTGTGTGAGCTGTACTGTGGTTCAAATACATGCGTGCCACATGCAGGCCTTCGAGTTGCACTCATTCGCGATAAAATACACTTTAAACGCGACAGGGACCTTTTCGAACCACGCCCACAACACGTCGTTGAAGACCTGTTAAAGGCCGAAAGTGTCAAAGTAAAAAAGAAAGCAGCCCGCGAACAAGCGCTCGCTTTTATTAAGCAGCGCACCCTCGATCACTCGTTAGTAGTTCCAGCAGATCTGCGCGATTCTCTGCGCTTACTCGAAGAGGTCGCAGCAAGCATTGTGCACACTGACCCCGCTAGACAGAAGGAGGCTCGCGAGTTTGTGCACGCATGTTCCGAGCGAGCTAGTATTCCTGAAAGTATGCCACTTGAAAAGCGCGCATTCGAAGTGATGCGAATCGCTGGGTTTTTTCACGAGCACACTAATTTGGCCTTCATTCGTCACGACATACCTGTGTCCTTTAGTCAGGATGTATTAGCTGCTGCTGCCTCAATCAAGCTACCTACAAAGATCGAAGAGTACCCAAACGATGAACGTTCATTGAGGCGCGACTATACATCGGCGCGCGCTTTCACCATCGACGACGCTTCTACGCGGGATATGGATGATGCACTCTCACTTGAGCGCACCCCGGAAGGTTACGAGCTTGGAATCCACATCACCGATGTCACAGTTGGTGTTGCTCCTGACTCTTTACTTGATAATGTGGCGCGACGTAGAACAACATCAATTTACTGCGCCGACCAGACCGTGAATATGTTGCCTGATGAGCTATCTGAGAGGGTGTTAAGTCTTACAGTGGGAACCCCAAAGCCTTGTCTGTCTGTGCTTCTTAAATTGTCGGATGACTTTAGTATCATTTCAAGCTCGATAGTCCCGTCGTTCGTGCATATTTCAGAGCGCTATACTTATGACCAGGTCGACGAGCTGCTTGAGCAAGGTGATCAAACCTTATTACTGTTGCACGACATAGCGGCTGCATCCGAGGAGCGCCGTATCCGCAAAGGTGCTATTCGAGTTCAGAAGCGCGAGGTGGTGCCTATATTCGAAAATGGAGCTGTTGTCCTGCAAGAGATCCACGAGGATAGCCCAGCGCGTTTATTGGTCTCAGAGATGATGGTTTTAGCCAATAGTGTGATGGCCGAATTCGCAGCGCATCATGGTATCCCGGTTCTGTATCGGGGACAGGAGCGCCCTTACGAAGATATGCAAGGTGCATCTGGTGAGCAGGCGCCAGAGGGGCCAGCAAAGGATTTTTCGGCGCGCTCCAAGCTTAAAAAATCCTCTGTATCTTTTACCCCGCAACACCACGCCGGTCTTGGATTGGATGCGTATATCCAAGCTACATCTCCGATTAGGCGTTATATGGATTTGTGTCATCAACGTCAGTTCATCTCGTATCAGCGCTACGGAAAGCCATGGATTACTCAAGAGCAGTTTGAGGCCGTAGCGGCCCAGTTGGAGATGCCGCTACAAGCAGCCGCGCTGGCTAGCAGAGAAACAAAGCGATACTGGTTGCTAAGATACCTTGAGCAACGCCCACGTACTCAACCCATAGAGGGTACGGTGGTGCGGACCGATCTGAAATCGCCACTCGTTGAGCTAGACGAGGTCTATATTACGATACCAGTACGTATGCAGCAGAAAATGAGCCTGGGGCAGAGGGTATCTCTGAGGATCTCAGCAGTGGATCCTCAAATCGACTACATTCGCGTTAGTTGATTAGGTTCTCAGGAATATCTTGAGGGAGCGATTCTGCAACTTCACGCTCGAGAGTTTTGCACAGGTCAGAGATCATCTCAAAAGCACGGGTGAGAGATTCCATATCATCGCAAGTTAGCTCAATCATCTCTGTAGCTAACTGCTCATCTGTCAGGTCTGGCATCTCAGTTGATGGCTTTCTCATCCGGGGGCTCTCCACGGTAGGCAGTTGCCTGGCAAGGATGCATTTCTCATTCCAACTAGAGATTCGGCAGAGGGCTGGTCAACCTTGAGCTTTATGTGACTGATTTTTAATAGGAGAAACTTTTAAATCTAGCTAAATGATTGATTTTAAAACCGCAAAAACATGCCGATAAAGCTGATTTTTCGGACCTCCGTTGCGGATGAGTCACGATTTTGACTCCATATAGCCAAAAATGTGGAGGTTCCTGCCTATGGAGCGAGTGCTATTGGCTTATCGGAGCATCTACCGCCACTGCATTGATGGCTAGAATAAGTCCTTCATTCTGTGCGCAGTCGGTTCCAGTTAGTACTGAATCTTGAGAGTCAAAGTGTAGACGAGTATTGAGGATCTCGCTTCCGTCTTTATCGCGCCAATTGAGCCATAATCCGACTTTGCGCGTATCCATGTAAATCGGCCGGAAGATAAGCGATTGTCCGTTTGGAAGCTGCAGGGAGTTTTTTTTGCGTAAGGTGATGGTCTCTTCTTTGCGCGAGAGTAAGTGAAAATGAGAGAAGGGTAGATGGGCTAGTTTCGGTTGCAGATCATTAAGCGCCCCATCAACATGGATCTGCCGCTCTTTAGAGCCTTGGGCGTCATCAGAAAGCTGCTGCTCGCTTGGGCCACTGGCCTGAATGGTGCGAACAGACAACTTAATTGTCGAAGTGTCCTTGGTTGATTCTTGAGCCGCTAAGTTTACGGACCACAGCAAGTAAGTGGCAACGAGTGACACCATGCCCACTGTAAAGTTTTGGAGTCTATTCGCGGACCGGCGCACAACCATACCCCTCTATTTCGCACTAGCTTTGGCTATTTCGTCAAGCCGTTCTTCAATCAGGGCTATTGTGGCGGTAGGGTTTGCAGCGCGTAGAGTTGGAGGTGTTGCTTGGATTGCAGATTGAATCCTGGGCAGAGAAGGGAGCGCTTGGCGCCTTCGCACCCAAATAATTGCAGAGGAGCCATTTGGATCGGGTATAACCTTCACAGACCCATGCGAGCGCATCCAATCAACTTCAAGCGAGGGTTGTTGCAGTGGTGCTGCAACGCGCGGGCGGTAAGATTTACCGCTTACCGCCACGGGCTGTACGTATGGCATCGTATTTTGCATCGCCGTTTGCGGAGCAGAGAACGATACTACATTGCTGGGGCGATACATCACTGTTAGTAAAATAGCCGCACACGCTGCCCCGGTGACACCTCCAACCACTGCATACGGAGAGCGCATCCTGTTCCATAGAGCGCTCGACCAGTTGGGCTCTCCCCACGCTGGTTCAGCTTTATGTTCCAATCGGCGTTCTCCAAGATAGAGCGCGCTGCGCTCTTCCTGCGTGATTCGAGTGCTAATTCTATCCCAGAGATCAATTGATGGTGGTGGAGCCGAATTAAACTCTAAGGTGCAGGTGTCTTTGACACTCTGTAGGATCAGTAAAAAATCTTTTGCGGCGGGATTTTTTGAGATAAGGCGCTTAGCTAATATCGCGCGCCACATCCCGCACTCACCATCAGAGTACTGGGATAACAATATCTCCTGATTCTCTGTCAGTGGGGTGATGGATTGGAGTTTCAGATCTGTCTCGTTATGCCTTCCCATCTCTTAACCTGGTGCCTGCTTTAACCGTTTATCATGACCTTCATCATCAGAACCAGCTTCTGTGCTGTTCCGTTCTGCTTCCGTGCGCGAGGCAGAGTCGGGTGCGATCTCTTCTAACGCCTTTTGCAACATTTTTCGGGCGTAGAAGAGGCGACTCATCACCGTTCCTCGGGGTATGCCGAGTGCCTGCGAAATCTCCTCATAATCAAGGCCGTCGATCTCTCTAAGAGTGATCACGGCGCGGTGTTCATCCGAGAGCTGGGCGAAGGCTTGGTTAAGTTTATCTCCCGTTTGCTTGCGAACCAGCGCATCAAGGGGACCCTCAACATTCTGAGTCAGGGGTAGCTCCTCGCTCTCCCCGTCGGATGTATTAGAGCCCACTCCTCTAGAGACGCCAATCTGCTCTTTATATTCAAAATGTTGCCCTCCGCGACGTTGGCTGCGTCGCTGAAAGTCTACGGCCATATTGAAGGCGATTCGGTATAGCCAGGTAAAGAAAGATGACTGCCCTTTAAATTTATCTAATGATAAGAATGCCTTAACAAAGCTCTCTTGGACGATATCTTCAGCATCGTGTTGATTTTTCACGATATCAAGGGCCATGCGTAGAAGCTTAACCTGATAGCGCTCAACCAGGGTGCGGTACGCCGTCCGGTCACCCTTGAGGGTGGCGGTTACCAAAGCCTCATCTGTGGGCTCTCGGCTGGGGGTATCTGAGTTTGAGCGTGCCATGGGGGTATAAGAACACAGTTCGATGGATGCGCTCAACAGTTACGCATAAATGTCTGATTGCTGACGGGGTTGAGTGCTTATGAGGGCAAGTGGGCCGGAGGAGGAAACCGAGGTGTCGCACTGTCCACTGAGGCTTACCTCGAGGCCGACCGCAGCGGACAATTACTGTCTAGGGGGAGACGGCCACGTCGGTAGCCACGCCTCGGTGCGAAGCTTTTCCTCGCGAACAGACTCTTGAGGTGGACACATTAGGAAGAGTCCTTCCCCGCGAAGTTTAGGCTCCACACGCTCGTATTTCATTCCGCAGTCAGTGAGGTTCCATATTCGGGTTTGAATGAAGAATCCCGCGGCAAGAATCACGTTGCAAGACAGGAATAAAAATTGCCTCAACAAGCTTTGGGATGAAAGTGTAGAGAGCGCACTGAAGAAAAAAAGCAGGCAGATCGTGTATACCGGAAAAAAATAGCGAGTTTCAACATGCACTAAACATTGAAATCCCACATAGACGAGGGCTATCAGTACATGAATATTGCGTGAGAGGCTTCTCGCCCAGATACTGCGAAAAAAGTGGAACAGCACGGTAAAAAACCCCAGAAATCCGAAGACAGAGAAGATGTGGTTAAAGTGGAACTGTGGCTCTGTGGTCTGGTCGGTCGCATAGCCACTGCGAACATAGTTGTCAAAACCGGCAATTGCCTTTTTTAGGACCAGGGGAATTATAGCGGTCGGGTGCTGTGCGAGACATTTGAGGAGCCAGTCGGAACCTCGATAACCATCATTTGGGTCTGGTGATTGATTCAATGAGCCGAGTGATGTCCGACACGCCACAGATAGCCTACCCAAGAAAGAGTCCTCAGTGCCATTAAAGCCGGATAGTATCGAGCTAGCCATGCGGGAGTGAATCAGCCCCCAGTGAGTTGTTATCTTTTGAGCCGCCACAAACTTCCCAGGTTCGATAATGCAAGGCTGTCCAAAGTGCTTAGAGCAATTTGATATTATTTTCGCATAACATGGCCCAAAACCGATTGAATAAGGGATGATAATAACAAGCAAGGAGCGGGTAAGGGAGCGCCAAGCAGTGGTTTCCTTGCAACCCTGGATCCACACCGACCACCCTATTAGTAGCGGAGTAGCAAAAGAGATCATTTGAAAGCTTGGTCGCATGGTAGTAGCAATACCCATGCAGAGTCCTGCAAGGAGCGCAAAAAGCCATGTCCGCCGACTGCGATTCTGTATTTTTATGATGCAGGCGAGGGCCAGACAGAAAAAAGAAGTGGCGGGGACGTCGGTCAAAATAAGGGCCGCATATGATGATAATGCTGGTTGGGCATACGCAAGGCCGAGGAGCCACCATGGAAATTTTCTGTCTGTGGAGCGTAGCGCAAAGAAAAAAACCGTTACGCTGATCATCCACAGGGCCATCTGCGCTATGGCAGCTGAATTCGTCCATGTATAAGCTTCGTAGTCCCCGAATGACTGATGCCAAAGGAAGAAAGGTCGTAAAAAGAGTGGATATCCGAAGGTGCGCTGTGTTGTGATATTAAACACATCGCTGTTGCGAGCAAGGGTTGCGTATTCGCCTGCATCGCAGCATGTTAATCCCTTTAGTTCTGTCGGTAGGCTCAGATTGTAGCTAAACCAATACACTCCGAAAGCGGCTCCCATTAGGATTATGATCCAATTTTTTAGGGATCCAAAAACGTTCTTCATTACAACGCAAAAGTTTCTATGCAGTGATGTTATTCATCGGAATGGTGTTGAAAGGGTAACATCTTTTAGAACGCTAGACTAGCGGGTAAAGCTCAACGCCCGCTCTGACTCGTAGCAGAGGAGCGATTTATAGTTCGCAGTTTATGGTGCCAGATGCAGCGGATATCGCGAATCTCACAGGAGGATCTCGGGGAGAGGAAGATGCGGATGTATCGCATATAGCCCTCTCCACAAGTCCATGGCGAAACCACTAGGCTTTTGTAGAGCGCTATCGATTCGCGGATGCGAATCAAAACAAGAACCTATAGAGATGTAGGGCAAACGCCCGTAGCGAATGCACATCACTATAGTATTTCGCCGTCCAGGATATTGTCTAATTTTTCAGGGCTGTGGCGACATGCCGAATTTCGTGCGAGAATCGGGGCTCTGATCGCTCAAGTGCGCAAGCTGTATTTCTCTGGGCCCAGTAGGTGCAGGAGGTGGGATGATACTTATCACTGGTTACCCTGGTTGGCTGACGGAGGCCTTTTTTCTCTACCTTCAGGAGCACAAGGTTGGCGCTTGGGATTCAATCCGTTGTCTAGTCCATCCTGACGCCGTGCTTTCGACAGACTCTTCTAGTGCTTTGACGGCTAAACTTGAAATTATTCGCGGTGACCTTAGAGACCGCGCGGTGGTTCTGAGAGCCTTGCAGGGAGTTTCTCATGTGCTGCATGCAGCCGGAGTAGTGCATGTCAGCAAGACTCAAGATTGGTACACCGTAAACACCGAGTACACAAAACAGTTGTTCGATGCATCGATAAATTCGAATATTTCGCGTTTTGTGTTTGTGAGTAGTAACGCTGCTGCTGGACGCTCGGAGACTAGAGGTCAACTGCTCACAGAGGAGATGCCGGCGCGGCCGCTTAGTCACTATGGCCGCAGTAAATACCTTGCAGAGCAGTATATTTTATCGCGCAAAGAAGAGATCGAAACTGTTATTCTTCGTCCCTGTATGTTTTATGGCCCACCGGTCCCATCGCGGCACGTTGCAATCTATAAGCGCATTTGTGAGAGTCGTATGCCGCTTATCGGATCGGGTCTCTACGATCGTAGCGTCATCCACGTGCAGAATCTTGCGGAGCTGTGTTACCTCGCTCTGACGCGAATGGAGGCGGTAGGGCAGACTTACTACGCAGCCGATGATCGCACCTACACTACCAAGGAAATTGTTGATTCGATGGCGGCAGCTCTGGGAGTGCAGGCTAGATTTTTACGTCTGCCCGCTGTAGTGGCAAAGATTGCGTATCGAATGGATATGATGCTCGCTGCGCTCGGCGTGTATTGGCAAACACTGCATCTTGTCGGCGAGGCGGATTGGAACGTGGGTCTTTCTTGTGAGAAGGCAAAAAAAGAGTTGGGATACACCTCTCAGCGCTCACTCAATGAGGGCATGAATGAAGCGATTCAATGGTGTCGCACCCGGGAACTGCTGTAGCTACGCCAGGCCTCGTGAGTTGAAGAACGCGTCTGCCTCACGAAGCGATTCAGGTGTGCCTATCTCATAGAATCGACTAAAAACCTCGAAGCCGACCATCTTTCCCGTACTGACCATGGAGGTATAAAGCTGGGCGAGGTCAACGAACCCTCCGCGTGGTAAAGCTTCTACCACTGAGCGTTTAAGGATCGAAGCGCCGTAGTCGATGTGGCGCATAGCACTCGTTGTGTTCCGCTTGTCATAACGAACCAGCTTGCCGTCTGCAAATTCCGCGTTGCTCTTGTCTAACTTGTTATCGTTTGCGTATACGGTCATCACTCCCTCAACGCTCGACGGTAATCCCTTGAAGAAAGAGTAGACTTTTCCGTAATCAAGTTGAAGAAAAGAATCGCCGTACAGGACAAAAAAATTTTCTTCAAGCTTAGGCAGAGCTTGTACTAACGCCCCACCCGTACCAAGTAAGGTAGGACCATCGTAAGAATACGAGATTTGCATCCCTAAAACCGGCCCGGGGCCGAAGTGATTCTCAACTTGTTCCGCTAAGTATCCAAGGCATAGCACGACGTTTGAGAAGCCCGAGTCAGCAAGTGACTGTAGCAGCCACTCAGCAAAGGGGCGTCCCCCGACTGACATGAGAAATTTGGGCTTGTCTGATTTGAGTGCTTGGAGCCGTGTTCCAAGGCCTCCCGCGAGTACAATCGCTTGCATACTATGATGGTAAAACAGCGCCCTAGCATGGCACAAGCGTATCCTACGCGGCGAGGTGCAGGGATATGCAGGGGCTCGGGCCACCTGCTATCTACCTGGAATGCCCAGTGGTTTTCAGGCAGATAGGAACAATCATGAGAAGGCGGTTCTCAGATAATGATTAAGCAAACCCCCGGCATTGCGGGCATTTGTAGAGAGTAAGAGGCTTCGACACCCCATTTAGGGAGTCTTACGATGACCTCGGTGCATCTTAGAGGATGTTAGCAGCAGTGTGTGTTCCGTGCGGGACTAAGAGAGCAGTCTGTTGACGAGCACTATCAATCGTTGACCACTGTTTTGAGCGTATAGGGCCAGGGGCGTTACTATGGACTTCATCGAAAGCCATCTCAGAGAGACGATGCTCATCTGTGAGCAACTTGACCGCGAAGCGATCCACAGTATGGTGCAGCACCTTGTATCGCTAAAAGCGCGGGGCGGGCGCTTATTCCTCCTGGGAGTAGGTGGGAGCGCCGCAAATTGTTCACATGCAACCAACGACTTTCGCAAAATAGCTCACATCGAATCTTATTGCCCAACGGATAACGTCTCGGAGTTGACGGCAAGAATTAACGACGAGGGATGGAACGGGATCTTTGCTGGATGGCTTCGTGGCAGCCGGCTATCAGCAGACGATATGCTCCTTATTTTATCTGTTGGGGGAGGCAATATCGAGAAGGGAGTTAGTGTAAACCTGATTGAGGCTATGCAGTATGCGAAGCAGGTCGGCGCCGGAATACTCGGAATTGTGGGGCGCGACGGAGGCTACACAGCTAAAGTCGCAGATGCGTGTGTAATTGTTCCCACGGTGAATATGAACTCGGTAACACCACACTCTGAGGCGTTTCAGGCTGTGGTCTGGCACCTGCTTGTGACACATCCTGAAATTCAAAAACAGCAAGGAAAATGGGAGTCAATCGCGTGAGCACACTAAAAGACGTAGTGACTAGTATCGAACAGTTCTACACTGCACTCGAGACCCTCAAAGGCAATATCGATGGGGATGATGCCGGTCTTGACTCGACTGCGGGAGCAGCTCAAAACCTGTGGGTGTCAAACCCGAAGATGTCGCCGAGCACGATGACTCGAGCCGATATGGTTGAGTATGTCCGCTTCGCCAAGGAGGTCCTGCGAATCGTTCCAGAGTTTCCGGTATCATTTAATGCTTTTCGTAGGGATGTTGTAAGTAGTATTGAGAATGAGGTTATTGCGCTTGATGCTCTCAAGATAAAGATCTACAGCGATGGTGCCGATCTCGATTCTATCGCCGCGGCAGTAGAGAAGGGAGTAGCATCTGGCTTTACTACCAACCCAACGCTTATGGCGCGTGCAGGCGTCACTGATTACTTAAATTTTGCTAAGGAAGTTTTGCGTATTGTTCCAGAAATGCCGGTGTCGTTTGAGGTCTTCAGCGACGAAATAGATGGTATGCGCGAACAGGCGATGTTACTCGGAAGTCTTGGGAGTAACGTGTACGTGAAGATTCCAGTGACCAACACAAAAGGTGAGTCAACCGCGCCCCTCATAAAGGAGCTGTCGGCGAAGGGGTTCAAGCTCAATGTGACTGCCATTCTTACGCTCGGGCAATGTGAAGAGGTTGTCGATGCTCTTGCTGAGGACACCCCGGCGATCGTATCGATATTTGCCGGGCGAATCGCTGATAGCGGCAGAGATCCGATTCCTCTCATGCAACGGGCGCTTGAAATCATGGTGGCAAAGCCGCTCGCTGAGCTTCTGTGGGCTAGCCCGCGAGAGGCCTTAAATATTGTGCAGGCCGAAAAGATTGGATGCCATATTATCACTGTCACCCCTGACCTGCTCGCTAAGGCTAAAAACTTTGGTAAAAGCTTAGAGCAGTTTTCTCTCGAAACAGTTAAGATGTTTTACGATGATGCGCAAAAAAGTGGACTATCGTTAAAACGATAGTTCGCATTTTCGGGGGCACTTTACATGATCATAACTCGAACTCCTTTTCGAATTACTTTGGGTGGTGGAGGCACTGACCTGCCAAGTTTCTATCGGGAGCACGGCGGCTTTGTTTTCACGATGGCTATTAACAAATATATGCACGTCATTGTGCACCGGCTACCTGTTATGGAGCGCCGTTTTGTCATTCGTTACAGTAAAGTTGAGTCGGTCCCCTCTGTTAACGACATTGAGCATCCCATAGTGCGCGAGGCTCTCAAACTGCATGAGATTTCTGACTTTTTAGAGATCACAAGTATCGCTGATATTCCCGCTAAAACTGGATTGGGCTCATCAGGTGCATACACTGTGGGACTGCTGAAAGCCCTAAGAACCCTGAAGGATATGGCGAGTGAGCCTGCTGATGTTGCTCATGAAGCGTGCCACCTTGAAATGGATATTCTACAGGATCCAGTGGGCAAGCAGGACCAGTACATAGCTGCGTACGGAGGTTTTCGAACACTGGATATCGCAAAGGATGGCACGGTGAAAGTTTCCTCGGTCCCAGTTGATAGCTACGTAGTGGCCGAGTTAGTTCAGAAGGCATGTGTATACTACACTGGCATCCAGCGATCCGCCGCAGTCGTACTAAGAGAGCAGGCAGATGGAGTTGGTCGTAGTGATAGCGGAGCGTCGTCTCAGACCAAGCGCTCGACACAGGTGGAGGATAGCTTGCTGCGAATTAAAGATATCGGTTATCAAATAACACAGGCTTTTCGCGATCGAGATCTCGATCGCTTCGGCGTTTTGATGGATGAGCATTGGCAGAGCAAGAGGCAGTTGTCAGGTAAGGTGACCCTCTCTGCCGTTGAGGAGCTGTATGATCTGACCAAGAAGGAATTCGGAGTGCTCGGGGGGAAAATAATCGGCGCTGGAGGCGGAGGTTTTGTGATGTTGTATGCCCCTACGCGGCAACGCGAATTAGACGACTTTATGGCGTCTCGTGGTATGCCGCGAGTTAGCTTTTTCCCTTCTATGAGGGGCTCAACTGTTGTGTCAGACATGCAGGCCGCAGATAACTTTGAGCGAGTTGCAGCAAGCTAAAGACTAGCATGCCCGTGCTAAAAAAAAACTTTACAACGAGTGAATAGATGGTTTCAGGTGTGCCCGCAGTGTTTGTCGATCGAGATGGGACTCTTAACGAGATGGTCTTCGATGATACGCACGGCACTTTAGACTCACCACGGAATGCCGAGCAGGTAGCTCTTAGACCTGGGGCTGCCGAGTTTTTAACGGCGATTCGGGCGCGTGGATCTCGAATTATCGTC
>Ga0315904_10007275_pt1 | contig 14903 bp, 13 predicted proteins | sample LakEriMetagenome_6_FD_203529 | JGI IMG/M metagenome (GOLD analysis project Ga0315904, IMG submission 203529) | Freshwater fungal communities from buoy surface, Lake Erie, Ohio, United States - Buoy 12 MA120 | ecosystem: Environmental > Aquatic > Freshwater > Lake | place: USA: Lake Erie, Ohio... | reverse complement strand
TGGCCTGAAGGACGCATCATTTTAGCGGAATGCACCATCTATCTAGCCAGTTCGCCGAAAGGAAATGGCGCCTACATGGCAATCAACCGGGCACAGGAAGAAGTGCGTCACTCCGGAAATCTGGGAGTTCCGCTACCGTTAAGAAATGCACCTACCGGTTTAATGAAAGAACTGGGATATGGTGAGGGATACCTCTATTCTCATGACCATCCGGGCAACTTTGTGCAACAGGATTTTCTTCCACATGAGATCAAAGGCACGCATTTTTTTCAAGCGGGAAGCAGTAAACGGGAAAAGGAGATCGAAGAGACGATCAAACAACTCTGGGGGGATCGCTACAAATGATGGCAGCATTGGGATATTATCTTTTTGTTCTGCCGCTGTCATGGTTACCTCTTGGGATCCTGTACCGATTATCGGATCTTTTCTACCTTATTCTGATCACCGTATTTCCTTATAGAAAAGTCGTTATTGAAAACAATCTTAAACGCTCCTTCCCTCATCTGTCCGATCAGGAATCAAAAAGGATCAAACGTAAATTTTATCGTCACTTTGCTGATATACTTGTTGAAGGCATTGCCAATCTCTACATGAGCGAAAAGCAATTGCGCAAGCGTCTTAAAGTACGAAATCCTCAGGTGATGGAGGAGTTGTTTCTGAAAAAGAAAAGCGTGATCCTGGTCTCCGGACACTATAATAATTGGGAGTGGCTCATTTCCGGGCAGAACTTCCTTTTTCCGCATCAGGCGATGGGTATCGGAATGCCGATGACCAGTAAATTTTGGGACCGAAAGGTCAATCAACGTCGTCAGCGTTTTGGAATGAAGGTTGTACACTCCGGGAACTTTAAACAAGAGATCGAAGAACACATGAACCATCCGATCGCTGTACTCACTTTAGCCGATCAGTCGCCGGGAAACTCCAGAAAAAGCTACTGGATGGAATTCATGCATCAGCAAACAGCTGTGCTTTTCGGTACAGAAATGATGGCTCATTCGTATAACATGTCAGTGGTATTTTTTCGCATTCAAAAAGTACGACGAGGTTATTACGAATTGGAACTGGAACTCATAACGGAAGAACCGAAGAAAATGAACTGGGGCAAGATCACCGAAGCCCACACCCATTTATTGGAAAAAGAGATATATCACAAACCCGAATACTGGATCTGGTCACACAAGCGCTGGAAGCGTGAAATCCCAACGGATCTGGACCAACTTAAAAAGGAGCAAAATGAGAAATTCAATGCACATTTTGGTTATTAGCCTGGTGCTTACAATGCCTTTTATGTCTCTCGGTCAAGGCAACAAGCATCAGCGCAGAAATGAAAGTGCTCCTGTGATCCAGTATACAACCGACAAATGTTATTCGCGCTCGGTCATCGTGAAGGACAGTGTGATATATACCGGAAATTCAAATGGAAAGCTCTGTGCATACGATATGAGAACCGGAAATTCTGTCAACCTTCTGGAGAACAAGAAATTTGAGGAAATGAGGGACATTGAGTTTGTTGGAGAATATCTTTTCGGCATGCAAAGTGGCTCCTACGGAATCCTGGCAAAGACCGACGGCAAAGAATTTCTTGATTACATCATTCCTTCAGGAAATATCTGGTACGGTGTCTTCCTGGATGGCATGGACTTTAACGGAAATACCGGATTCATCATGGGCGATCCTAAAGACGGAAAATTCACCCTTTCCTACTCCACTGATGGCGGTAACAAATGGCAAGCTTGTGAAGGACAGATCGAGAACATGGAACAGGAGGCCGGTTTCGCCGCCAGTGGAACGAATGTCCAGGTATTGAACGACAGCACCTTCATCTTTGTGTCAGGAGGCAAGAAAAGCCGTTATTTCATTTCAAAAGACACGGGTAAAACGTGGGAATCCACCTCCCTTCCCTTTTTGACCAGCGTGACCAGCGGAGCCTTTTCGATCCACATGATCGATTCTTTGAATGGTGTTCTAGTGGGCGGAGATTATGCCAATCCCGATCTCAATTTGAATGTAGCCTACTACACTGACGATGGAGGGAAATTCTGGTTGAATGCAGAGGATCAGCCCAGAGGATATCGATCCTGTGTCATCTATGTGAATGGAACCTATTATGCCTGTGGTACTAATGGTATAGATTTTTCCACTGATGGTGGGATCGAATGGACACCATTTGCAGATGGCAACTTCTTTTCAATGTGCGCAGATGAAAAGCACCTGTATGCCACAATGAAGGAAGGAAAGGTAAAGGTGATGGAATTATTGAAAAAGTGATACCAGAATCTGGAGATTAGAATATAGACTCTAGACTCCAGATTCCCAAATCAAACCAGCATGATCATCGAACAAATAAAACAACTCGTCAAGGAACGTTTTACTGGTGAAGCATCCGGGCACGATTGGCACCACATCGAGCGGGTATACAGCATGGCTTGTTTCCTTCAGGAAAATGAGGGCGGAGAGCGGGAGATCATTGAACTTTCCGCCCTGCTGCATGACATTTCTGACCATAAACTGAACGGGGGTAAATTGAACATGGGTGGGCAAGTTGCAACAGAAATATTAACTGAATTCAACTATCCTGAAGACCGAATTAAAAGGATTTCGGAGATCATTGACGGTGTTTCTTACAAAGGCGCCGGTGTTCCGGATTCAATGACGACTATTGAAGGTAAGATCGTGCAGGATGCAGATCGTCTGGATGCTATTGGAGCCATTGGAATTGCCCGTGCATTTGCCTATGGTGGCAACAAAAATCGCCCGCTTTATGTTCCCTCGATCGATCCCGTTCACCATGAAACCTTCGAATCCTATGCACACGCAGAAGGCCATACCATAGCTCATTTCTACGAAAAATTACTACTTTTAAAAAATCGATTAAATACGCATACAGCAAGAAAAATCGGGGAAGAACGTCATCAGTTCATGGAAGATTTTCTGAAACAGTTTTACAAGGAGTGGAATACTGAAATTTAGAGGAATGAAACAGTACAAATACAGTCTTGGAATCGACATTGGCGGAACCGGCATTGAGTACGGAATTGTCAACGAAGAAGGTAAGGTACTTTACGAAAATGATGTGGCAACACAAGATTTCGCCGAACCATCCGATTTAGTAGACTATATCTTCAACGACGCAAGTATCCAATCCTACATGGACACACTCCTCGGAATAGGAATCGGTGCACCCAACGGAAATTATTTCCACGGAGCTATTGAATTTGCTCCAAACCTGAAATGGAAGGGTGTCATTCCCCTCGCGCAAATGTTTCAGGAGAAATTCGGTAAACCAGCACTACTCACCAACGATGCCAATGCCGCTGCTATGGGTGAAATGATCTTCGGGAATGCACGTCATCTTAAGGACTTTGTAACCATCACGTTAGGCACAGGAGTTGGCAGTGGGGTGATTGTGAACGGACAGTTGGTATATGGTCATGATGGATTTGCCGGAGAATACGGTCACATCCGAGTTATTCCAAATGGTCGCAAATGCGGATGCGGAAGATACGGATGCCTTGAAACATATACATCCTCGACAGGGGTTGTAAGAAGTATTTCCGAGATGGATTCAGACAACAAACCGTTCTCCGCGCTTATGAGTATGGAGAAACCGAGCGCGAAGGACGTTTTTGACCTCGCCGATAAAGGTGATCTTTTCGCGAAGGAGATCGTTGATTTCACTGCCCGAACACTGGGTTCAGCACTCGCTGATTACACTTGTTTCAGCAGTCCGAAAGCCTATGTATTGTTCGGTGGAATCGCACAGCACCACGGGTCCTTCCCTTCCATGGTCAAAAAATATATGGAAGAGAACATGCTTATCATTTTCCAGAATAAAGTGGAGATCAGAGTATCGTCACTTCATGATGTCAATGCAGCTGTGCTAGGTTCGGCAAGCCTTGTTTTTTCAGAAATAAACTAATTCCGGATGTACAAAGCACTGATCCCCTATTTTCTCCTTGGTATCCTTCAGCTGAATGCTCAGGACAAAAGTGTCAATTCCGTGCGCAATTCACAGGACGTTAGAAAGCGCTACATCGACAAGGAGATTACTTCCGGTCAGTACCTTGGTTCAAAAAGTCTGTACGTTGATCCTTTTATTGGAACCGGCGGACACGGCCATACCTTTCCCGGTGCAACAGCACCTTTCGGGTTCATGCAACTAAGTCCGGACACCCGATATGAAGGTTGGGACGGCTGCGGAGGTTACCATTATTCCGATTCGGTGATCTACGGATTCAGTCATACGCATTTAAGCGGAACAGGAGTTCCTGACTATTGCGATCTCTTGCTCGTACCCCAAAGTGGAACGCCCAGAACAACTCCCGGATATAAAGACCCCGAAAAAGGATACGGTGACCGTTTTTCACATGAACAGGAAAATGCTTCACCCGGTTTCTACGAAGTAAAGCTTCTTAATCAACAGATCAATGTGCGATTGACCGTTTCCGAACACGCAGGCCTCCATGAATACACCTTCTTGAATAAAAAAGGGAAGAAATTCATCCTGATCGACCTGGATCACCGCGACAAACTCCTATCCCAAGACATAAAGATCAATAACAAGCAAAGCATATCCGGTTACCGTGTTTCGGAAGCCTGGGCTACCAATCAGTACTTTTATTTTCACCTGGAACTTTCGGAGCCTTTTCAGAAAAGCCGTGTTATAGATAAGGACGGCCAACATAAACTAATGCTGACCTTTCCTGAAAATACAGAACAGATCCTGGTACGTGTGGGAATTTCTGCGGTCGACAGTGATGGAGCACGAAATAACCTTCTCAATGAAATTCCCGATTGGGATTTCAATACCACCCGGGCGAAGGTCACAAAAAAGTGGGACGTCGAATTGGGAAGGATCGACTTCAAGTCGCCGGACATCAAGACAATGACCAATTTCTACACATCGCTTTATCATACCTTCATTCAACCCAATCTGTTCAATGACTTTGACGGCAGATACAGAGGTCGGGACAACCAGATCCATTCGATCACGGATGATATGAGGCAATATACTGTGTTCTCTCTGTGGGATACTTATAGGGGAACTCATCCGCTCTATTCACTGATCCAACAAAAAAGAACCAACGAATTCATCCACACCTTCCTGCGACAGTTCGATCAGGGAGGTGACCTACCGGTTTGGGAGCTTTCGGGTAATGAAACCGAATGTATGATCGGATACCACAGTGCTTCCGTGATCGCTGATGCTTACAACAAAGGGATCAACCAGTTTGATGCTGAAAAGGCATTGAATGCCATGGTCTACACTTCAAGGATTAACGAATTGGGCAAGAACTTTTTCCGAAAGAATGGTTTCATCAGCTCGGGTGACGAACCGGAATCCGTATCCAAAACACTTGAATACGCCTATGATGATTTTTGCATAGCCGCCATGGCCACAAGAATGGGTAAAATGGATGTGTACCAGGAATACTATAAGTCATCACTGAATTTCATCAATGTGTATGATCCAAAAACCAAATTCATGCGTGCACGCCGCGGAGGATTGTGGTACTCTCCATTTGATCCAACAGAAGTAAATTTCAACTACACAGAAGCTAACAGTTACCAATATTCGCTTTATGCTCCTCATGCAATAGATGTTCTCAGTGAACTGATGGGCGGGAAAGATTCTCTTGAAAACTGGTTGGATCGATTGTTTACGACAGATATGCAACTCTCGGGACGCCATCAGGTTGACATCACCGGACTAATTGGTCAGTACGCTCATGGGAACGAACCGTCGCACCACATGGCATACTTGTACAACTATACGAATGAGTCCAGTAAAACTCAGTTCTATGTAGACAAGATACTTAAGGAAATGTACAATAACACTCCTGACGGACTTTCAGGAAACGAAGATTGTGGTCAGATGTCGGCTTGGTATGTATTAAGTGCAATGGGATTGTATCAGGTTACTCCCGGTCATCCTGCTGCCTGGTATGATTTCGGAAGGCCGATCATGGATGAAGCAACAATTCAGCTTGAGAATGGTAAAAAACTGATTATCAAAACAAAAAATAATTCACCTGAGAATAAATATATTCAATATATAACCTGGAATGGTGGTGATTGGATCACCGGCCAGATCAGCCATTCAACACTGATGGAAGGCGGAGAACTGATCTTTCACATGGGACCAAAACCAAATAACAAGGCCGTTCACAGTAACAGCTCAATGAGCAAAAGCGAAGTGCAGATTTTTAATTTCACCCCATCACCATTCTTTGAGAATGAGAATAGGATCTTTGATGATCAGCTCGCCATCAGTATAGGGATGCATCCGTCCATATCAGATGAATTTTCGTTCATAGAGTACCGTTTTACCGATGATACCACGAAACAATTCACCTATCAGGAACCAATCACTATAGATCGTACATGTTCGATCGAGGCGCGACGCATGAACCAGATCGAAAGTTCAGGCACGAAAACGGTACCCGGACTTCAGATCACTTACAGCCCATGGGTTCGTGCCGATTTTATCAAGCGCGACAAGAACGTAAGTTTGAAACTGGAAAGCGAATACTCGCATCAATATGCTGCGTCAGGTCCGAATACGCTTATCGACGGCGTTCAGGGAGGGAATGAATTTAGAACGGGAGATTATCAAGGTTTCTGGGCTCAGGATCTGGTTGCCGAAGTAAGTTTCGAAACACCCCGAAAATTGAATGAGATCGGTTTGAGCTGCATACAAGACATGAAATCATGGATCTTCTACCCTGCTGAGATCGAGATCGAGATATCATTTGACGGAACCACTTTCACCAAACTAACTCACGTCACTACCATTCCTGAATATTCCGGATATGTTGGGCCCAGCAACATGGATTTCCTTGTAAAAACGAATAGCGATAAGGCAATCAAGAAATTCAGGATAAGAGCATTAAACCACGGAAAATGTCCGGACTGGCACCTTGGTGCAGGAAGCGACACGTGGCTGTTTGCGGATGAGATATTGTTTAGATAGGAATCTAGAAACTGGAAACTGGAGTCTAGCATACGTTATGAATTTCGACAGAGTCAATTACAGAGATTTTGCGAATTTCACTAAAGGCACTATGCATACTTATCTATTATTCTTCGCGCTGTCTTTGCGCTTTTGCGGTAAAACCAAAGTTCAACTTTATTTTTGGTGAGGGCAACAGAACTATGTGTACTCCATTCCTATGTGGTAAATCACACTTCTGTTTCTTCAGTTCATCAGTGGTAACCAACCTTCCACACCATTTTTTCGATGAATGTACCTTTTTTGAAGCTGAACGGTAAACCACCCAGTAAAAATAGTGAGTACATTTACGCTTCAAATCAAAAACAAAACAATGAAACAGTTCAAGTTAAGCCTGTTGGCTTTTACACTGATCCTGAGTTCACTGGTACGTGCAGATGAAGGAATGTGGCTTCCTTTCATGCTCGGCAGGAACTATAAGGACATGAAGAAGAACGGTCTGAAACTGAGTCAGGAGCAGATCTATTCTATCAACAAATCTTCATTGAAAGATGCCGTGATCTCATTCGGCGGTTTCTGTACAGGTGAAGTGATCTCCAAGCAAGGTCTTGTGTTGACTAACCACCACTGTGGTTACGATGCGATCGCGGGAGCTTCAACACCGGAGCACAATTACCTGGATAATGGTTTCTGGGCGAAGAATCACAAAGAGGAGATCGCTGTTCCAGGCCTTACTGCAACTTTCATGATCCGAATGGAAGATGTTACTGAGACGATCCTAAAGGAACTAAAGCCTGAAATGACTACAGAGCAGCGCAATGCGAAGTGGAGAGAAGTAGCTGCGATCCTCGAAAAAGACGCTGTGAACGGAACACACTACGAAGCCTTCGTTCGTGATTTCTATGATGGCAACGAATTCTACCTTTTCGTAAAAGAAACATTCAAGGATGTTCGTTTGGTTGGAACTCCACCGCAGTCTGCAGGAAAGTACGGAGGTGACACGGACAACTGGATGTGGCCTCGTCATACGGCTGACTTCTCAATGTTCCGAATCTATTCTGGTTCAGACAACAAGCCGGCTGACTATGCTGAGTCTAACATTCCTTATACACCGAAGCACTCCCTCCCTATTTCATTGAAGGGTGTAAACGAAAATGATTATGCCATGGTGATGGGCTTCCCGGGAAGAACCAACCGTTACCTGACTTCATTCGGAGTTGAGCAGGCGATCTCACTCGAACAGCCGAAGATCGTAGACGTTCGCGCCAAGAAACTGGAGATCATGAAGAAATACATGGATCAGGATGTTGCTGTTCGTTTAAACTACTCTTCCAAGTATGCGCAAGTTGCCAATTACTGGAAGTACTTTATCGGCCAGACTGCTCAGTTGAAGGCAAACAAAGTAGCTGATAAGAAGCGTGCACTCGAATCAGAGTTCCTGAAGTATTCAAATGGTAAAGCTGAATACAACAATGTTCTGACAGATATTGAGAATTCCTTCAAGGCTACGAATGACTACGTCTATATCAAAGTTTACCAGAGTGAGTTCATTCGTCAGGTAGACATCGCATTGGTAGTTTACCTGTATAAAATGGCGGCTGACGCTGAAAAAGGAGGAAAAGCAGACCGTTCGAAGCAATTACGCGCTGCCGCTGCCGTAAGAGCTGCTGAACTGTTCACAGAACGCAACATGAACATAGAAATGGAGACGCTTGAGGAAGTATTTGCGATGTACTGTAAGGATATCCCAACTTCCCAGATGGGTGAACTTACAAAAGAAGTAGCTGTTAAAGGTATCATGGGCTACATGTCCGACATCCGAAACAACTCTGTGTTTACCAGCAAGGAGCGTTATGATGCGTTTATTACAAAAGGTGATTTCACGGTTCTGGAAAATGACGGTCTGTTCAAACTGATCAAGGACATGGATGATGCTTATACAAAGGCTACATCCAAAGCTGAGTTGCTTGAAGCGAATGAAAAGCTTGCTCGTGGAAACCGTTTGTTTGTGAAAGCAGTACGCGAGATGCAGCCGAACAAGAAGTTCTATCCTAACGCAAACTCTACAATGCGTTTGACGTACGGAAAAGTACTTCCTTACGATCCGAAAGATGGTGTAACATACCACTACACCACAACGCTGGATGGGGTGATACAGAAGGAAGACCCTACAAATCCGGAATTCGTTGTTGATGCGCGCATCAAGGAATTGTATCAGAAAGCTGAATACGGACAGTACGCGGACAAGAAGTCAGGCAAACTGGTTGTAAACTTCCTTACGAACAATGACATCACGGGAGGAAACTCAGGTTCACCTTGTATCAATGGAAAAGGACAGCTTATCGGTACGGCATTCGACGGAAACTGGGAAGCAATGTCCGGCGACATTTACTTCGAACCTAACATTCAGCGCACGATCGTATGTGATATCCGCTATGTTCTTTGGTTGGTTGATAAGTGTTACGGCGCTACTAACCTGATCAATGAAATGGAACTGGTGAAGTAATTTCAACTATATTTACCCGAAAGGTCCCTCCGCGAGCGAAGGGACCTTTTTTTTGATACAGATTTAAGTACGTCCTAATGTCTTCACCGATAACTGAAACAGAATTATAGTAATATTGTGAAGCAACAAATACACCACTCAATATGAACGAGAATCAAAAAAAGATCCTTCGTATACTTAAGCTGATCTTTTACTTCTTTGCCGTTATACTCTCAGCTGCATTCATTCTGAAGTTTTTCAACATTGGTGGATCTGACTACTTCAATGGGATCTTAAACGCATTGGAATGGACACAATTTCTCATTTTGGCAATTGTCGTTCTTGTTATCGGATTTGTTGTGCTGGCGCTGATCCAAACTTTTTTCGGAAAGAGATCGTTGACTGATAACAGTGCCTCTCAGGCTTCGGTTCTAATAAAGATCAATGCTCCAAATGCAACATTGAAGAGTTTTATCGCATTACTGGTGGCTATTGGTTTCGCGGTACTTTTAAATTATATTCTACTCTCCCCTGATGCCGTTTTTGTCCAGGGACAGACACTTGAATTCGGGATCTTTGAAAAAGTACTTTTCGGGTTATTCTATGTTATTGCTCATTTTCTGGTGATCGTGTTCGGAACCCGGCTTGTCAAAGGTTCTCCACCTGTCTTTGTTGCCACAGAAAAGGGGTTTCATTACGAACCTGCCGGTATCGGATCAGGATGGATCCTTTGGAAAGATGTAACTGAAGCACGTGAAAGCGCTGTATTTTACGGTTCAACAACCACACAAACACCTGTACTTGTGCCCGTATTTGGAATCAAATTAAGGAATCCGGAGCTACAAAGCAAGAACGCATATAGTCCACTTCTTCAAAAATTATCCGGAGTAGCTCAAAAGTTGAACAATTATCAAACTGAGGGAGTTGGTGATATTTTGATCAAGCCAAGTGATCTCGGAAAAGATTACGAAAAAGTAAAAGCGTTGTTCGAGGAAAAAGTCGGACAATGATCGAGTTGAATTTTTTGAAGTTCAACCACATTATTCTTAACCAAGGTCAAGGAAAATAACCTTGCCACCTCCCTAACTTTGTCCCAACGTTCAATGCACAAGAAGATGGACAGAAAAGAATTTATTCGAAAAGGTTTTCTCGGTTCGGTCATTTTTGCATCTACGGGTGCTTTGGCCAGTGTCGTAAAGAATTAAATTGATGAATTACAGGAACTTGACATCCTTGGTTTTAATCACATTGAAAACACAAAATCCCAGGTAATGGAAAACTCGGTTTTACACAAAGCAGCAACCAGAGGAAACGCAGATCACGGTTGGCTCAAATCACGTCACACATTCAGTTTCGCAAATTATTACAATCCGGAAAGAATGCACTTCGGAGTTCTACGTGTACTCAACGATGACATTGTAGAAGCAGGCATGGGATTCGGCACGCATCCTCACGACAACATGGAGATCATCAGTATTCCGATGGAAGGTGATCTTGAACATAAAGACAGTATGGGGAATGTCGCTGTCATCAAGAACGGTGATATCCAGGTTATGAGCGCCGGAACAGGGATCACACACAGTGAATACAACAAGAACAAGGACAATCGGGTGAAATTCCTGCAAATTTGGTTATTCCCGAATAAGCGTAACGTTGCGCCACGCTATGACCAGATCACACTCGATGTGAACGAACGTCGCAACAAACTGCAGCAGATCCTCTCGCCGAATGCTGATGATGAAGGTGTTTGGATCCATCAGAATGCATGGTTTCATCTAGGTAAGTTTGATAAGGACTTCTCTATCGATTATGAACTAAAGGACAAGAAGAATGGTGTTTATGCGTTCGTACTTAAAGGTGATCTTACGATTAATGACAACGAACTCAATGAACGCGACGGATTTGGCATCTGGGATATCGAAAAGTTGATGATCCATTCTAATTCAGAGGATGCTGAAATCCTGTTGATGGAAGTACCGATGACCATTTAAACGCGATCCACTGCATGAAAATCATAGCATTTGGCGCCAGCGCCAGTAAGAATTCGATCAATAAACAATTTGCTACGTATGTGGCGGGGTTATTTGACGCTCAAGCTACGGAGATCCTCGACCTCAATAATTACCAACTCCCCTTATTTTCGGTTGACACGGAAAAGAAGAGTGGTATTCCCGAGGATGCAAAAATGTTTCATCAAAAACTAAGGGAAGCGGACCTGATCATTATCTCGATGGCAGAACATAATGGTTCGTATACGGCATACTTCAAGAATCTGTTCGACTGGGTGTCACGACACGATCTTAAGATGTTTTCTGAAAAGAAACTTCTACTCCTCTCCACAGCTCCCGGAGCTCGTGGAGGACTATCTGCTCTTGAAGCTGCACGCGATCGCTTTCCGCGCCACGGAGGTGAAATAGCCGGATCATTTTCCCTCCCGCATTTTACGGACAACTTTTCAACGGAAAAAGGTATTCTGGACGAAAAACTGAATGCTGATCTGATTGAACTAGTGCAGCAAATTAATGCCGGATTCAAATCCATTTAAGAAGTCTTACTTGTGTGTACAATGAAATGCAATAAGTAGCGTGTAGATAAAACTTGTAAATTGCTTTACCTAATTGTGATCCATGTTCAGACTACTTCAGATCCTGTTCCTCATTTTTTCCTGCTCACATTATCCCAAAATGAATGTGATCGAAAATGTGGAGAAGGAGAGCACTACTTCAATACCAGATGACACGCTTAAACTGGGTAGAAGTGCCACCCTTTCAGACACCCTTTTCATTTACCGTTCCCTGACAACAGACTGTTACCACGCGATCTACATTGACACCACTCATGCATCTAAGCAATTATCATGGTTAACGGATTTCAGCTTTGATGAAAGTGACCATCTCGGATTAATAAGCCATCACGAATATTGGGAGGAAAGGGATCCGGGGTCTTTTCGGAAACAGCATATGCATGGATTAAGTAAAGAATGGTTACCGGTGCATCCCTACAAGGGCAACTATTACTTATACGCGCCCTCTGACTGGGGAAATGCCGGCAGAAGGATCCTTACGGATAGTTCCTTTATATATTGGTATATGGATGGCCCTACGTCGGTTCCGATCAGAAATGTCATAAAGAAAGACAGAAAAGATTATTCATTCGAGATTAGAAATTTTGGAAGCGATGAATTCACAGCAGTCAACCTGACCGTCATCGATCCTATAACACAACTCACGCTGTTCGAATTTACAGATGAAGCCGAAGCGTATCGCTATCGCCTTTACGTTCCGGTAAGCCATCTAAAGCACTTTGATCTGATCATTAATCATTGTGAAACGCAGAAACAGCGTGAATTTCAATTCGAAAAGCTGGATATCAATACGCTTATACGGAAACATAGCATTGAACCTCGTTAAGGAACAACTGTATCAGTTTCTGTAGACTTACAAAAGACACCATGCGATATTTACCTATTCTTATGATTATAGTATTGTCTTCAATGGCGCTTCCAACATCTAAAAAAGGGTGTGCAGGAAAATATTACATAAGTGGAAAAGCATATTCGGCAAAAAACAGCATCACGAATGAAGTCCTCGAAGTTGAGTTGGGAGATAAAAAATGGGAGGTAACAACAGACAATGAGGGGAAATTCGAAATCGTCATCCCCTGGATCAGTGCTTGTCCCTCAGGACTTTCTGCCGCTGAGCTTAAAATAGAGAATGAACGACTGAATCCCACTCTTGTTTACATCTCCTTCGAAAAGAAAAAGATCTCTCTGAATAATGAATGGAAGAAATACGGAAAGTGTTTTTCGGATTCCAAAGAAGAAATAACATGGAAAAAAGATCTCTCCTTTAACTGATTGTACACTTTAGCTAACTTCATTTTTGGTCATTAAAAGACTCTATCATTTATTTGGCTAATTTCGGTTTACAACTTACTGAAATACGAACTGTAGATGAAGACAACCAAAATCCAGCGCCTTTTATTATTAACACTTATTTCTCTCATCCCATTTCAGTATTTTTCCCAAACTACCCAGGAAGACTTTACAGACGGCTACTATAAATTGAAGATGAATAGAGCCGTTCAGAAGGTATATGTGGACATCAACGAAACAGGAGTACTCTCCTATTCGGTCGATTTCACATCGGGAACAGAGATGATAGATACAACCACCAAAAAGCTCTTCCCCCTGGAGGCGGTTTCCGTAATCACGGAAAGGCCGATCTTCCGCAAGAATAGTTCTGATTTCGATTTCATGACGATCCCTTTGAAGCTACGCCCGGCTCAGGCTGATGTTCCAACTCAATTGAATACCCACCTAAATGGGGCACTGTACGCCGGATATCGAAATGACAGGTATGGCGTACGTTATTCAGTGGATCCACTTCTTCGATCCCAACAGATCGTAAATCATTTCGGTGTATCAATTGGGTTTTTCTCAGGAATTGGGGGTACTTTTATTTCACCAACGACAACTAACTTCATGTTAGATCAGGAATACGACGGCGTGGTATGGTGCAATGGGATTGCTGCTTTTATTGGGATCAATCGTTTCACCATTGGGCTTGCAGCCGGAATAGACCATTTGACCGACAGTAACCGTAGCATCTGGATTTACCAGGACAAACCCTGGCTGGGACTGGCATTCGGTGTCAATCTCAATTAACCGAATAAATACAAGCCACTGATGAAAAGGTTATCCGTATTCCTGTATAAGTCAAGCAACTGGTTCACAGTATTGCTTTCTATGGCTATAATGGTGCTGTACGCACAATTTATCATGGGAGGACAGGCTGCTGAGTACAACAGTTCGTTTCCTGAGGGCATGAAAGTACCGGACCTGATGTTCGGATATGACCAGTCCTATATCTTGAACTTCATGCAGATAATGGGCGAAGTTCATCTGAGAAAATATCTTGATGTGGTGATCATCTGGGATACTCTATTTCCGGTGATCTATACCTTGATGAACCTGCTGATCTTTTCCTTCCTGTTCAAAGATCTCACAAAAAACAACTTTTACTGGATCAATTTATTGCCACTGTTGAGCATTCCTCTGGACTTGATCGAAAACACCTTTGAGGTCCTGATCGTAAACGATTACCTGGATCATGGAGCGATCAATTCCTCTCTTGTTTCTTATGGATCATTGGCAAACATGATAAAATGGAGCTATACCTATTCCTTATATGCTTTTCTATTGGTAGGTGTATTTAGAAAGGTATGGCAATGGTTCCTCAACAAAAGGATGAATATGGAAGGATAGTTCGAATACGTTATTGGTTGTTTATCAAGTTTGCATTTCAACTTTCAAAAAAACTTACAGCTCTACTTTAATACACAGGAGGAATAATGAGACCGTTGATTCACGAATTCAACGGTTGATCCCTGAAAGCTCACTATTCGTATGAACCTGCTTCGAGAATCCTTCGGATGTAATTCAACTGACCACGATGTGTTGAAAGG
>Ga0315904_10007274_pt1 | contig 14903 bp, 8 predicted proteins | sample LakEriMetagenome_6_FD_203529 | JGI IMG/M metagenome (GOLD analysis project Ga0315904, IMG submission 203529) | Freshwater fungal communities from buoy surface, Lake Erie, Ohio, United States - Buoy 12 MA120 | ecosystem: Environmental > Aquatic > Freshwater > Lake | place: USA: Lake Erie, Ohio... | reverse complement strand
ATCAGTGAGGCGATTGCACTCCAGCTTACTGACGATCGAGTCTTCCGCAGTCGCGATCGGAACCTCCAGGGATCTAATCGTACCGATACTTTCCCTGGTTGCCCGGCGCATCGAGTCGTCATCGAACGGACGTCCACGGCTGATAAAAATATCCACTTTGAAGGCGGTGGGGAGGTGGATGAGGTTGAAACCGGACTTGTTTCGAACCGCGTTCTCGACAGCGGTTTGGCTGACGTAGAAATCTTTGCTGAGTCGTGACACAAAAGGGGCAACTTGTGCCCCTGTCAAATCGCAGACAACATCGACGTCCATGGTCGAGCGAGTTGCGCCATGAAAGGAGCTCGCAATCGAACCTCCAATGAAATGCCGAATTCCAAGCTCGTGGAAGATTTTTACGACTGGTTCGAGTGCGTCGATCAAGTCGTCTGGCTGCGTCACTCCGAAGCTCCCTTGCTTTGGCCTCGGATTGCATCGGAGAGCGACTTGCCATAAGTCAGCTCGATGAACGCAAGCTGGATCTCGCTGGCATCCATTTCGGGAAATCGCTTTCGAATCGCATCGAACGCCATTTTTCGCAGATGGCTGGTCAGGGCGCATGTCTGGCGAACGCGATCGCGTCCGGACATGGCTCGCAATAAAGCCACCTGAACTTCCTCGGCCTCTGGGGAAGTGTCCGTAGTGTCGTACATAGAATCAAATCTTTGAGGAGCGGGTCGTTAGTACCCTATCGCGTTACCACCCGTTTTCAAGAGCAAGAAAAGGGGGTGGGGATAATTCATGATTGGTACCTCCCTGTTTCATCTTTGCAGGCTTGGCCTTTCGGGCAAATTCTCCACTGATACGCTGTCAGTACTTGACCTTGGTCAGCCGTTCCGGCAGATTGCGACTACCGGTTTGATGGAGTTGCCTTCATTGGTGACTTGCTTTCGACCGCTTTCGCTGAATTTGATTCTTAACCTTCTTGAGCACTGGTTTGTTATCCATGAGAAACGTCCACCGAATCCTTGGCCTCGCGACGGTTTTGGGAGTTGTTTTCGCATCCACGGCGGTCGATGCGCAGGATTTGCCAACCAACGGCAGTGTCGAAACGAGGTCCGGCAAGCTCGAACTTGAGAATGGTTACCCCAGCAATGCCACGGTCGAAAAAGTTTTTGACGACATTGACTACCAGCGAGCCTGTCAGGCTTATCTCTGGGCCTTGCCGCTGATGGCCATGCAGCAGTGGCAAAACGAGCACCTGACCAAGTTTGACGCAGGCAAGTGCGACTACGTTGACTACCTCACCTTTCAAGACAAGTTAGGGCTGCTCACCGCTAACGCGACGACTCCCTACATCATGGCATTTCCCAATTTGAAGGAAACCGGACCGCTGGTGTTTGAAGTTCCAGCGGGCGCGACTGCGGGAGGTTTTGTCGACTTCTGGCAGCGGCCCATCACCGACTCCGGACAGACCGGGCCGGACAAAGGCGCCGGGGGCAAGTACCTGATCCTCGGTCCTGACGATCCTGACATGAAACCGGAGGGGTATTTCGTGTTCCGTTCGCCCACGGTGAATATGTGGTCAGGCCACCGCGCACTGGACCCTGATGCAGTCAAGGCGCGAGCACTGATCGACGGCTTGAAGATTTATCCCTACAGCCAGCGGGAAAATCCGCCGCCGACTCGCCATGTCTCTCCGAACGGTCGCAAGTGGAGCGGCATGCAGCCGCGCGGGCTCGCTTATTGGGAGGGGCTCGCCAAGATCATCAACGAAGAACCCGTGCACGAGCGGGATCGGATGGTGATGGGGATGCTGCAGCCTTTGGGCATCGAAAAGGGCAAACCCTTTGCACCGACTGCGAGACAAAAGAAGATTTTGGAAGAGGCCGCTCTGGCCGGAGAGGTGATGGCTCGCACGATTGCCTACGAGAAGCGGTTTGAAGGAGCCACCGTGTGGCCAGGAAAGCATTGGGATATTTCGCTTTTCTTGAACGAGACCAGCCAGGAAGCCCCGCATCACACGCAATTCGATGAGCGTTCCTCCTGGTTCTACGAAGCCGTGGGTGTTTCTACAGGCATGATGGGGCGGACGGTTGGATTCGGCCAACTCTACCTTGAGGCCGCGAAGGACAGCGAAGGCAATTGGCTGAACGGCAGCAACACGTATCACCTCCGGGTTCCCAAGGACGCCCCGGTCGCCCAGTTCTGGTCGGTCACCGTGTATGACAACGAAACCCGCTGTTTTGTCGATACCGGAGTCCAGCCCGATCGGTCCTCGCGCAACGACATCGTCAAGAATGAGGATGGCTCGGTCGACCTCTACTTTGGGCCCGAGGCTCCCAGTGGAAAGCCAAAGAGCAACTGGATTCAGACGCTCCCGGGCAAAGGTTGGTTTTCTTACTTCCGGCTTTACGGCCCGACTCAGGCCTACTTCGATCGGTCGTGGGTTTTGCCGGACATCGAACGGGTCAAGTAATCTGCAAGTTGTTTGCCCAGCCGTGGCGGTCGATTCGGCCGCCCGCTGGGTACCGGCTCATCCCGCGCGACCCTCCCCCTCGTTGGCCGGAGACATCAAGGCAAACATTTCCCCATCTCCGAACGCTGTTTGCAGCCGCGGTCGCCCTCGTGTTCCTGGCTTCTGGGACGCAGATGCATACGCCTTGGGCCTAACGCATGGCCAGCCCTTTCCTTCGCTCGGCTCGAGAGACAAGCCGGCGCAGAGCCATGACGGCAGCACGGACCTTTCATTTGGTCCCCGGGCACCTGCGGGACAAAGTTCCAAGTGGTTGGCGACGGTACCTTCAAGAATCAGCCGAGGCTGCCGATCGAGCCAGGACAGCACTTAAAGAGGAAAGCGAGGCGTATCTTCGAGGCAAAAACGGCCGGGGACAAAATCAAAAACCAACGCCTCATGTGGGCAGGAGCTGTTTCGCTTAGCGGCTCCGGTGTCATCCGCACCTGGGTTTGGTTTCAGGAGTGTACCTTTCAGCTTGGTTAATACGAACAGAGCAGCAGTCAGCGGTGTCGTAACGCGCTGACAGAATCAAGCGAGGCAGCCACCAGCGGACCAGACGGTATTTCGCTTTCAGCCGGTTCGAAGAAGTCGCAAGGCTGCGGCGGTTGAGAAGATGGGAAGCAACGCGAGCATCACCAGCGTGGCGATCAAGACGCCACCGAATAACCTCGCGTCCGGAGGAAGGCAGCAGGCCAAGCCAACCGTCGTTGCTGCTCCAGCCAGCCAAAGCAACGAGGCGTTGGACGCCGAGACATCGCCGAGTTTTAAACTCTTGCTGGTCGCGAACACCAGACCGACCAGTGCGACTGCTGCCACACTGCAGGAGACGAATGGGAAAGCGGGACTCCAAAGGGTGAGCATGCACAAAAGGAGCGAGGTTGGAGAGACCCAATGCTCCCAACTCACCTGGCGCGGGGAGTAGAGGCAAGTCAGATTCAAGACGATGAAAGTCAGCAGCATCGAGCAGGCTGTCATAGCGAAAGGGAACTTCCAGAAATTGAATTTGGAGTCGCTTGGATGGCCAACATCGTCGCCCGCAATCCAACTCAAGCCGCCGAGCATGACGAAAGAGGCAAGGATAAGAATCGCTGCCCCCCCGGCCGCGCGGGCTGATGAACGGAGCATCGCGCTGGCTATCTGGCGAGTTGAGATCGGGAGGGCTGTGAGGAATTGGCTGATTCCAAAAGGAACCGGTTTGCGGCGGCGCTGTTCCCGCCCCGCTCCCTGATAATCTTGTACCGAGTGACCTTTCATGGCCGAGAGGTGGACGAAGAGGGCGGCCACGAACTGGGTGATTACGACAAACAACGTTCCGCTGAAGGCCACTTGCCAACTGACCCTCAGGTTGCCGTAGAAAGGGTAAAACACCAAGGCGATAAACCAAAACAGTAAAAGTTCCGCGAGGACCAATCGAGGGAGCGAAACATTTCTGTTCTGAAAATCAAACCACTCATGAGCGTTCTGCCCCGAAACGAAGGTTTTTAATGGCTGGGAACTCTCTAACTTGATTGTGGGCCAGTGAGTCCGGGCGTGCCCAAGCGCGGGCCAAGCGGGGCGACCGCTGCGATCGCAAGTCACGCGCCAAGCGGTCAAACTGAAGGTTAGCACCAGCGAAGCGATGGCGATGAGGATGTCCAGTCCTGTCAGAGTCGCCCAGTAGTGGACCGATGGATCAATCATGCCCCCTTCTTTGAACGCGGCGCCATGGCGGTACATCGACCAGAACAAGAGGGCCGCAAATATCACCAGCGTTGCGGGGACCCACAGATACGTTCGCATCGAGACCCGAAACAGCACTTGTGTCCAGCCCCAGAAGACAACCGCGAAGAGCATCGGGCCGGCGAATGGCCAAGTGCTGCCGAGCAGCCAGCGGCAGAGGAAAATCAGTAAAGCGACTTCAGCGGCGACCAAGAGCGCGCCGCCCCAGAAAAAGTAACTCACCAATCCAGTCGTCGAAACAGGTTTCGTGTAGAGAGGCTTCAGACTTCCCTGAGACTCGAAGACACCGAGAATGACAATCAAGAGCAAGGCCCAAAGAAGAACCAGTTGGAGACCGACCAGTTCGCGGGCATCAGGAGAAAAGTCGAGGCTCTTCAGTGGGAGCAGGACCAGCAGCGCAGTGGCAACTGCGATCAGGAAAGGAAGTGCCAACGTCCAGCGATTGCGAGCCAGATATTCCCACGTCAACGTCGCAGGGATGGTATTCATGAATGAACCTCGGAGTACTGAATTGGCGAGTTGGAGGGGAGTGAGGCCAGGCTTTAGTTCCGGTTTACCGTGCCGATAAAAATGTCGTCGAGGCTGGGTGAGGATTCTTGTACCACCGCGGCGCTCAAGCGCTTGGCGGCTTGAAGCAGCACTTCGCGATCAGCTCGACAAAGGTAGGTCCACTCCTGCCCCCGTCCTTGGCGCTCAATCGCGCCGGGCATCGGTGGCGGTTCGCTCAAAGCCTCATCGAAGCGCAACGTGACCCGGTGAAACGATTCTCGGACCACGTCGAGTTGCTCGGTAAGGACAATTCTTCCCTCGTGGAGGATGGCGATCCGATCCGCCAATCGCTCGACTTCATCGAGGAGGTGTGAGGAGAAGACGACGGTCCGTCCTTCTTCGGCGATCGTTCTGACGATCGCCGCCAGAATGTCGCGGCGAACGACAGGGTCGAGTCCCGAGGAGGGCTCGTCGAGTACCAGGAGTTCAGGGCGGTGCGCCAGCGCGAGCAGCAGGCAGACCCGGGCCGCTTGGCCGCGCGAGAGGTCGCGGATTCTCGCTTTGGGGTTTAGGTCAAACAGTTGCCGCAGCTCCTCTGCATACGGTTGATCCCAACTGGGATAGAACGCGCGGGTATAGTTCAAGATCTCGGCGACTCGCATCCAGCCCGGAAGGTCCCGATCCTCCGACATATAACCGAGTCGGCCGAGGACCTCGACGGGATGCGAAACCGGGTCCATGCCGAAGACCTGAACCGAGCCGGTTTGAGCGTAGTGCGAGCCAAGAATGTGCTTGATCAGCGTCGTCTTTCCCGCCCCATTACTGCCGATCAAGCCGAACACTCCGCCCCGCGGAATCTCGAGCGAGACATCTTGCAGAGCCCACTTCTGGTCGAAGTTCCGGCTGAGGTTTTTAATTTCAATCACTGGCTTTGACCACGCCGAATTCAGATTATCCATGGTTGCGTTCCCCCAGTTTCTGATGGTCTGTCGCGAGTTGGCTTTTTTCAATCAGTTTCAGGACATCATCCAAATCAAACCCCATTTGAAAGGCCTCGACCAGAAGTCGTTCAATTCGTTCGTTAAGTAGCTTCAAACGATCCCTCTTCGCCAATGGCGAACCGCTCTCGGCGACGTAAGTCCCGGCAGTGCGGCGTTTCTCAACCACACCCGCGGTCTCCAGTTCCCGATAAGCCCGGGCAATCGTGTTGGGATTGACCAGCAGTTGTTCGGCCAGCGTTCGGATCGAGGGTAACTCATCCCCCGGATGCAGCCTGCCGGCGGCGATCAGGTATTGGACCTGTCGCATGACCTGCAGATAGATCGGAACTCCCTCTTTCGCGTCGATTTGTATTTGCATCCACGGCCCTCATTGTATCGCTGTATTAATTGAATAATACAAGTGTTCCGGGTTTTGTCAAGAGTGCCAAAAACGAGATAAGCGGAGACAGTTTCGGTATCAGTTCCGCTTTCGGCATGCGTGATGCGCTCACGCGGTCTCGTTGCCGGCCTGAAATCTTCCCAAGATCCGGTCTTTTCCTTCGAAGTACAGGTCAGCTCCGAAAATGGATGTTGAAACGCCAATTACATTCCCTCGCCACTTAGCACCGGCTACACCGTGTTGGACAAACCTTCCTCCATGTCGGTATCCATAAGAGAACCATGAGTATCGAATCCACGCCTGTTCCCGGAAAGTCTCGCCGACGCTACTGGCGATGGCTTGTGGCCATTTCGGCGACCGCGATCGCGATTCTGTTGGCGACCATTTTTCTCGGCTTCTGGCCCCGTTCGATGTTCATGCAGAGCCCGTGGGCAGCGATCCCCAGGGCAACTCCCGAGCAGCTTAGTAAGCTGCACGAGCCCGAATCGCTGCGGGCGGATCTCGATGCGATCGTGGCCCTTCACGAGCGGACCAATCCGAATCCTTACTTGCGGGTTTCAAAGGAGTCGATCCTGGGACTTGCCGAGCGGCTGAAGACGTCGATTGACCGGCCGATGGCACGGCGCGAGTTCCTGCCGCTGGTGATGGAGCTGCAGGCGGGATACCGCTCCGATCACTACGACATGAGCGTGCCCGACGAAGATCTCGAGGCTGCCTTCGCGCGCGGCGAGCGGCTGCTCCCCTTCCGCGCAGAGCCGAGGAACAATGAGCTGGTTGTCGTCGCGGTCGCGGAAGGCGAACGGATGATCGAGCCCGGCGACACCATTGTCAGGATTGGGACCATCCCTGCCGCTGATCATCTGGCTCGGCTCCGCTCGCTTCATCCGAACGAATCCGAGCGCTATCGCGATGTGCGCATCCGTGAGGCGTTTCGCTTCCGAAGCTGGGTCGCTGGCATCACTCTGCCTACGGAAATCGAGGTGATTCGGGCCGATGGCTCGCGCCAGACAGTAACGGTCGAAGGTGTGGGAGACGGCGCGCCCAGTACCGAGCGGACGATTCAGCTTGGCTCCGCGTCGACGACACCTTCTCCTCTCCCGGGCGAACTGCTGATCGACCGTCCCCCGTTTCAATGCCGGTTGCTTCCGAGCAATCCGCCAGAGGGCAGGCCGATCGTGCTGATTGACTTCCCGAGCATGAACTCCACCCTCGGCGGCCTTTGGGAGAAGTTCCTCGACGAGGCGATGACAGCTGCGAATGCGCGTGGTGCCGCAGGACTGATCGTCGACATTCGGGAAAATGGCGGCGGCGACAGCTCGCTCGGGGATGCCTTTCTGGCGCGAGTCAACGACCGACCGTATCGTTTGGCGTCGCGGATGGTTTGGCGGAGGAGTCCCGAGTCGGACCAACTGTTTCGGATGATGGCCAAGCCGATGTGGCGATGGCTGACGATCGCCTTGCCCCTGTTCATTCCTGATTACGCTGCGCTCAAACACGGCGAGGACTGGAATTACGAAAGCGCTGTCGCGAGAAATCCGCGAGTTTCCCCCGGTTTTGCAGGACCAGCTTGTCTCTTGTTCGGCGAGCGGACCTTTTCAAGTGCCATGATGTTTGCGGACGGCGTGCGGACTTACGATCTGATGCTGACGATCGGCCAGCCCACCGGCGGCGTGCCCAATGCTCTCGGCGACATCGGCCCATTCCAGCTTCCCAATTCGCGGATTGTGGTGCCGTTCAGCCAAAAGATGTTCCTCCGCGCCAGCGGCGATGAGGCGGACCTCGGCCCCGTGCGGCCTCACATCGAAGTCGCTCCCGTCCCAGATCGCGATTCGGCGTTGGAGCGCGCGATTGAGGAGATCCGAAGAATGCAAGCGGAACGCAAGGAATGATGGGCGCCTGATAGAATGAACGGTTGCCCGCGTTTGGGGTGAGTTGTGCGATTCGCCGCTGATTTGGCCCTTTAGCGATCCACTCCCGAGCTCGCCTTATCCACCGCCTTCGGTTCTGTCGGTTGCTGGTCGTTCGGTTCGGGGAGAGAGAACGCGAGGCGAAAGCCAATGCTGCGGTCGCGGTAAGATGGGGCGACAGCAGCTCGAAATGCCGTCCGGCAGTAAGGGGCGATGTTATCCCAACCGCCTCCGCGGAGCACTCGGTTTTTCCCCGTCGAGGGACCGAGAGGGTCGGTCTGCGCTGACCCGTCGAAGTCTCTGCTCCAATCGTGAGTCCACTCGACCTGATTTCCGTGGAGGTCGAAGAACCCGCGGAGGCTGGGCCTCAACTCCCGGGTCGGCTTTTCATGCTTGGACCCGTTATCGAGAAACCAGCCAAAGCGATTCAGTAAGGCGGGGTCGCCCCCGAAATTGTAGGCGGTTCGCATTCCACTCCGGGTTGCCACCTCCCATTCGGCTTCGGTGGGGAGGCGGAATCCGGTTTTGTCCAGATTCAGCGGCCAGTCACGCGGTGCCCAAGCCACCTGAGCATCACGCGGGAACTTTTCTTTGTCCAGCGTCTCCGGGTCAGCGTAGGACTGTTCCGATTCGGGCAAACCGGTTTCCTGCCCGAGCCAGCGGCAGTATGCGACTGCATCATACCAGTCCACCCCGGAACCAGCATCCGTTGGCTGTGTATCAAAATTTTTCATGAAATTCGCGTACCGCGAAGAGTACGGTAGTAAATCCCCGTAGGTTATCTCGCGATCCAGAAGCGCTATCGAGCGCGATAACTTGACCGGATGCTGAACCTCGTCGTTCCTCCGTTCCGGTTCATCTGCTTCCGCGCCGATCGTGTAATCACCTTGCGGAACGACAATGAAGGTATAGAAAAAAACCTGCTTCGCCGGTTTGCCTTGGAACAGGTTCAGCACGCTTTTCTCCGGTTTCGCCTCCCGGTTTGGCTGGACTGCGATTGCCCGTGTAAACCACTCCCGTTCTGAGGAGTAGGGGACCGGGGTTTGGTCAATCCGGTCAGCCAGCTCCTTTTCGCCCAAATGCCGAAGCAGCCAGCCCGCGGCTCCATGAACGCCAGAGCTCGGATCGGTTGCGTACCAATCGGCGAGTTGCTTCACGAGTTTCTCCCGCCGAGCAATGGGGATCTCGTTCGGACCATACTCACCGATTGCGAGCAGCAGAGCGTACCTCGAATCTTTCGGAAACCTGTCGGCTGGGGCAGTCGCAACCAGGTTGAGCAAATCGATTAACGTTCCAATTTCAACCCCGCGCGGCTTGCAGCGGAAGATAAACTGCATCAGCGCCTCGGGGTCATCCGTCCAGTCCAACACCGGTAGGACCTTTTCTTTGTCTCCAATCCGCAACATCGTCACCGCCGCGTTGGCTCGTTGCTGGCCGAATGCAATTCGCGGCACGGAACCGAGGTCGTCAGGAGGCTGACTGACAATGAGCTGGCTCAATTGAGCAAGATTGTCTGCAGATGCCACGGCGGTGACTGCCGGAAAAAGAATCGCGTATTGTTCCGGGTTGGCCAGGGTCAATAACCTGGTCAAGCGGGCAGGATCATTGGCAGCAAAGTCAGCCAGCGCATTGGCCGCGCCGAGTCGCTGCGCGTCGGTGTTGGCCGGGTCACTGAAAATCTGCTCGAGTTGGCTGAGGAGTTTGCCCTGGATAGGTCGCAGCGGATCCCGAAGGAGAGGCTGGACCTCCGCGTTGGTTGTCACCAATTGTCGGCAAAGTAATTGGAGTGTCGGTTCACTCCACAGGTTATCGTCGACAGAACTCGTATAGTCGACCAAGGCCAACGCCGCGCGAAAACGGCGCTGGGGTTCGACTTGGGGATCTTGCAGAATGCGTTGGAGAGAATCGGTCAGTTTCGATGCGGAGGGGCGAAGAAGTTCCCGAATGGGCAGAATGTAGCTCCACTTGCCCGCAAGCAGTTCCTCGAACAGCGGTTCAACCAGCGACGGGTCGCGCGAGACCTTGGCCAATCGGGCGTGAAGTCGGGCGCGCAATTCAGCCGGAGTTTTTGCCTCCGCTTCCAAGTGTTTCGCGAGGTATTCGTCAGCCACCTGGGGTGTGGCATCGAGCTGCTTGATGATCTCCGGAAGCCTCGCCGGTTCGGCGTTGGTCAACGTGTCCACTAAACCTGCGATGCGAATTGCCTCCTGTTGGCTTGATGCCCGACGCCAAGCAAACCAGCCCACGAAAGCCAGCAGGAGGACCGCAGTGGCAGTCAGCGACAATCGCCTCAAGTGGTGACGTGATGCCCGCTGCATCATTACCTTTTCCTCGGGCCGCCAGTGCGCTGGCTCGGTCCAGCGCCTGATTTGGCGCCATTCGAGCAGAGTCGGCAATTGCTTCTCTTCCCGGTTCAGATTCCATGCCGCAGCTCGCTCGGCCAGCTTCAATTCAGCTCGGCCTTTGCTGGTCTCGCGTTGTTTTCGCGTCAGCCATTCGCGGAGCGAGGGAACCAGGTAGTCGTGTGTGAGTTGAAAGAAGCGGCGCGGCGAGGAGTTGCTTGCGGATTGGGAATCGTGACCTTCGGGGGCAGTCGGGGTCAGCAACCTCAATTCGCCGTCGAGGATCCGCATCAGCTGTTCGAAATCCTGCCGCCGATGGGCGTAGCCCGAAGCCTCGAGCAACTCATCCTCGGAACGCATCGAGCCCTTGAGGTCGGTCCCCAGGTCTGGCAGCAAGGCCCGCAAAACCCCCCGAACGGCTCCCTGATGCGCGCGGTGTCGCGCGTCGGCTCTGCTCGAGGCAAAGGTCTCCTCCAGAAAACTGATCCCGATTCCGTCCAGGCCTCCAATCGACTCCAGTGTCTCGGGTATCCAATCGCGCCCCTTCAGCATGTCAGCCAGCAGGGCCAAGCGAACGGAAACGACTTTGCCATTCTCGGAAAGGCCATCCGCGACCCGCTGGATAAATTCTTCATGCGCCGGAGACCGCAGGTTTGCATCGAGCGGCAGCTTTCCATACGATTCGCCGAGCCGAGTCAGGACCCGCTTGGCATGTTCAATCTCAAACAGGTCAACCAGTTTGAAATTGTGGTCGGTGATGATCGGAACATCGATTTGATTCATCAAGCGAGCTGCCGCCAGATAGAAGTCATCTCGAATCATCAGGACCGCCTGCAGTCTCCTGCCATCGCATTGTCGCAGAGTTCGGATCAGATCGCCGTCCTGATCGACGCGGTGAGAATAAAGCCATTGCTCAAACTGGTCGATGATGAACACGATTTTCGGACCTTCCGAGCGGCGAATTCTCTCGGCCAGTTCGGCGAGTTCTCCTCCAGTTGCCAAGTCGGGGCAGCGCTTTTGAAGTTGCCGAAGCAGTCGGCTTTCGGTCTCTTCCGGCGTCGCTTCGAGGTAGACCAGGCTGACCTCCGGGGATACGTTGGGAATCAGCCCCGCTTTGACAAGTGACGACTTCCCGCAACCGCTCGGGCCGTAGAGAAGTCCTACCGGGAAAGTCTGGTCTGGGTCGCGCTGCTCGAGCCGTTCTTTCCAGAACGCAATACTCTCAGGGACTCCGTTGCGGTCGCGCGGCCCGGGGAGCAAATCGAGATAGAACCCAGCATCGTCGGCGGTAAACGAGCGCAGCCCTCTTGGAGTGAGCGGTGTTTTTGGGGACGACGCGGTTTGGGACGTCCGTTGGTTGAGCCAGGCATGAAGATCTCCCGCCAACTCCCGGCCATTGGCGTAGCGTTCCGAGGCCCGCTTCCGCAATAATTTCAGGCAGATTCGTTCCAGCTCGGCAGGGATCTCTTTTCTGAGACTGCGCGGCGCGAGAGGCTCGACAGACGTAATCTCATAGGCGATCTCGGCATGGGTCTGCCCGGGGAAAGGCAATCGCCCGGTCAGCATTAAGTACATGATGACACCGAGAGAGAACAGATCGCTGCGGCCGTCCAGGCGATGCCCCTCGCCGCGCACCTGTTCGGGACTCATGTAAGCCGGAGTCCCTGCGATTCGGCCATCTTGCAGGTAATCTTCCTCATGGATCGCCAGCCCAAAATCGGTGACATACGGAGCACCCGTCGCTTCCTCAATCAGGATATTGGCCGGCTTGATGTCCCGATGAATCAAGCGACGCTCATGCGCATGATGTAACGCGCTGGCAATTGGCTCGAGCAGCTTCGCGATGCGGGGGAGGTCGACGGGATGGGTCTTGATCCAATCGGCCAGTGAGCAGCCATCGATAAACTTCGAGACGACGTAGATTGAGCCGTCGAGCGTGCGGCCCACATCGTACACAGTGACGATATGGGGATGGTCGAGCGCCGCTACCGTCTGAGCCTCCACCAGATAGGAATCAATGTTGACCAATTTCTCGAGCGCTTCGAGACTGGGAACCTTGACGGCGACTTGCCGCTTGAGCTCAGTGTCTTGAGCAAGATAGACAGCGCCATAGGCGCCCTGGCCCAGTTTGCGCTCGAAACGATATCTCCCGGCCCGATGGTCGCCGACTGTTTGATTGGAAATAAAAGAACCGGTCAGGTCGTGAGAATTGATCAGGCGCGAAAAGGTCCTGGTCTGTTGGGGAGGCGCGGGTGCCGGTGAACTTGGTTGATGCCAACGTTCCATGCGGGCCCGCAGTATCTCGAGGAGAGTGTTCCCCAAGCTTGGATAACGGGTTGCGAATTGCTGGAGCAATCGATCGCTGGGTAATTCCCCGAGCCGCAATTCGAATTCATTGGCGATCACTTCTTGCCAGACGGTTGGCTCTTCGGCAAGCCAGGGCAACAATCGGGAATAGTGCTCAACGCTGCACGGTTCGCCGCGTTGCAGCCGGATTTTTTGGTCTGCGAGCACTAGCTGGACCTGGTCCGCCCGGGCCAGATTGGGACGATCCAGCAAGCAACTTGCGAGATCGGTCGAACCGTTTTCGAGTTCGGCGACGAGGAACGCGAGTTCCGACATGAGCCAAAGCTCCCGAGGCGAGGAAGGGAGAGGCCCGGCAACCGGGCGATGGCCGTCAAGTATAAAGCTTGCAAAGCCCGGATGTTAGCAGCGTTCCGACCAACCAAAGGGGACGAACCAAAGGGGATGGGGCAAATCCGAACTGAATCGGATTGCCCCCGTCCCCTTTTTTGTTTTAGGAAAGTAGTTGCTTCCTGGGTGGACATCGGACAAGCTACTTCAATGGCAGCAAATGAAGAACATTACGAGTCGGCGGAATACCAGGTCATCCTCTCCGAGGGCAAGTTTGAAGTTCGCGAGTATCCTGACTTGATGCTGGCGGCGACGACAGCCAGCCAAGGTGGGGCAGGTGCCGAGGGCAGCTTCATGAAGCTGTTCCGCTACATCAGCGGCGGCAACGAAGCCAATCGGAAGATCCCGATGACGACTCCGGTCTTAATGAGCAAGCCAACCGCAAGCTCGAGTGGGCAGATGGGATTCGTCATGCCCAAGGAGGTGGCTGAGCAGGGTGTCCCGAATCCAACAGTGGGGCAAGTCGCAGTGCGGAAACGGCCCGGTGGGCAGTTTGCCGTAATCCGATTCTCTGGGGTAATGACATCCAAGTTGATCGAGCAGTTCGCAGCCGAACTGCGGGCGTGGATGGAGGGAAAAGGTCTCAAGGCAGATGATGCTGCTGAGGGTGGCAGTTTCGAGACTGCGGGGTATGATTCGCCCTTTACGCCGGGGCCTGAGCGACGCAACGAAATCCTGATTCGCTTGAAGTCTAACGGCTAAGTCGTTCTGGTTGTGCGCGATAAAATATAACTCGATGGTGGCGTTTTATCTGATCGGCCCGAGGGGGCACTCAGCGAAAGCTTGAATCTGTTCGCCTTTCTCTCGATAATCTTGCCATTGACCGAATCAGCCCCGGGGCAAACGCCGGTTAATGTCCGCAATTCGACCAAGGTTTTTGGGAATCATGAACTGGACGCTCAGACTTGTCGTTTTGGTCGGCTTTCTCAGTATTCTATTCGCTTCGGATAGACTTTCCGCCCAGCAGCCTCGGGAACCGAAGAAAGCAACCACAAAGAAAAAGAAAGAGCTCGCTGCGGAACGGGACAGCAAGTTGAATGCTGCCAAAACCGAGTATGATCCGGCTCGAGTTGAGGCGGCGAAACAGCACTTTGCCGCGCTGCTCAAAGGGCTCAAGCTGAACATGGAGCTTGTGGAAACCGAGCATCTGCTGGTGTTTACGGATCTGGATAAGATTCAGGCCGACACGATTGCCGGATTAGCCGATAAAGCCTTCCTCACTGCTGGTCGCTTGCTGAAGATCGAAGACACCAAGAAGTTGTTCCCGAACAAATTGGCCGTCGTGGTGCTCGAGAAAGACCGGTTTTATGAGCCACTTCAGCAAGCCATGTTTGAGACCCCGCTGACGTCGAGTCGGTCGGTGCTATGGCGAACCGAGGGGGAACTGCCTTGCCTGCTGGTGTCGAATCTTCCTACGTATGACTTTCGCACACCTGGCTTCAGCGCCAACTGGAGTCAGTTTACCGCCCGCTTCATTGGGACCGTGGTGTTGTTGCAACGCTACCCGACGGATACGACGCACTCCCGGCTCCCCGTCTGGGCTCGCAACGGCTTTGGGTTGTACGCCTCGTTGCTGGCACAGGATAGCCCGGAAACGACGCAGGCCTATCGCGCGCTCTTTCGCGAGCGCCTGCAGGATAAGGTAAAGATCTTTGACTTCACTTCGGGCTCGAAGGAGTTTTACAATTTTCACGTGACGAGTGTGGTGGAGTACCTTTTTTCGGATTCCGAGTCAGCTCGATTTGAAGCACTGATCCAGGTATTGCGAAAACAGAAAGTCGTCCACGATGACCGCGTTTTCTTGGACCTGTCGACGGAGTTGGGGTGGGATCGAGTCGTTATGGAACGCGAGTGGCGGTACTTTGCCAAGACCGGCAA
>Ga0315904_10007273_pt1 | contig 14906 bp, 15 predicted proteins | sample LakEriMetagenome_6_FD_203529 | JGI IMG/M metagenome (GOLD analysis project Ga0315904, IMG submission 203529) | Freshwater fungal communities from buoy surface, Lake Erie, Ohio, United States - Buoy 12 MA120 | ecosystem: Environmental > Aquatic > Freshwater > Lake | place: USA: Lake Erie, Ohio... | reverse complement strand
GCGAAACAGTTCCATGACCGACGATTCGCTGCTGGGGGCGGTTGTCGATTCCTTTGAGCGGCGCGGAATGCATGTCGTACCGGGCACCGATTACGCGACGGATCTACTCGCCGAAGAAGGGTGTTTGACAAACGCTCGGCCATCGCGCGCGATTCACGCAGACATCGAATTCGGCTGGAGGATCGCCAAACAAATGGGTGGCTTGGACATCGGGCAATCGATCTCTGTCAAGGATCGCACAGTGCTGGCGGTGGAAGCGATCGAAGGGACCGATGCGTGCATCGATCGAACGGGGAACTTGTGCCCGCGAGGCAAGTGGACATTGGTCAAGGTAGCGAAACCTCAGCAAGACATGCGGTTCGACGTTCCGACCGTTGGCCCGAGGACGATCGAGCGCATGGCTGCGGCCGGTGGCAAAGCGATCGCCATCGAAGCGGGCAAAACGATTCTCATCGATCGAGATCGCACCCTCCGCCTAGCGAATCGTCACGGGATCTGCATCGTATCACTGATCTCGACAAATCGATCCTTGAGCGATTGATACAAGCGTTGGTAGAGCGGAAACGCTCGTTGATATACCTTCTGAGACGGTTTATTGGGTGCTACTTTCTCGACCACCGAAATCGTCGCCTTGCAGGCTTCCTCGATGTTTTTATAGGCTCCATCTCCGACGGCTGCCAGAAGCGCAACGCCGTATGCGGGTCCCTGTTCCGCATTGATCGTGCAAACGCTTTTGCCGAATGTGTCGGCGAGAATTTGTTTCCAGAGGGAACTCTTGGCACCGCCGCCGCTCAGGCGGATTTCTTTCACGGGAACGTCGAGTTCGCTGATGATCGCAAGGCTCTCTCGCAGCGAGTAGGCAACTCCCTCCAGGATGGAGCGGACCAAATGGCCACGCGAGTGCTTGTTGGTCAATCCGATCAGGCATCCGCGAGCATGCGGATCGGCATGCGGAGTGCGTTCGCCTGCGAGGTAGGGCAAATAAAACAAGCCCTCGGCGCCCGCAGAGACTGCGGCTGCTTCTTCATTGAGAACCTCATACGGATCGATCCCTTTCTTCTTTGACAACTCGGTGCACACTTGCGCTGCAAACCATTGCAAGGAACCAGCGGCCGAAAGGGTAACTCCCATCATGTGCCATTTGCCGTGGACGGCATGGCAAAAGGTATGCAGCCGACCGGCAGCATCGTATTGCGGGGAGTCGCTGTGGCAGAAAACCACCCCCGAGGTCCCGAGGCTTGCCGTCAGGATCCCTTGTTTGACAATCCCGTTCCCGACAGCTCCTGCGGCGCAGTCCCCCGCGCCGGCCACTACCTTGCAATCCGGTGACAACCCCAGTTCCTTGGCGACATCGGGAAGCAGCGTGCCAGTGATCTCCTCGGATTCGTAGACCCGCGCTAAGATGGCTGGGTCGATATCGAGTTTTCCGAGTAGTTCCTTGGACCATCTTCGTTGGCAGACATCCAGGAGCAGCATCCCGCTGGCATCGCTCACATCGGTGGCGAGTTCGCCGGTCAAGCGACGGCGAACATCGTCCTTGGGCAAAAGCAAAACCTTGAGAGCTTCATAATTTTTCGGCTCATTGTTTCTCAACCAAAGGAGCTTGGGTGCCGTAAATCCGGTCAGGGCAGGGTTGGCGACCATGCGGATGAGCGATTCTCGTCCACCGGCGCGACGGGTGATTTCCTCGCACTCCTTGCTCGTTCTCTGATCGTTCCAGAGGAGGGCCGGTCGGATCACTTTCCCTTTCGCGTTCAGAAATACCGATCCATGCATCTGCCCCGACAAACCGATAGCTCGCACCTCATGCGGTTTGAGTTTCGATTTTTTCATCACGGACTTGATCGTCGTTTTCGTTGCCAGCCACCAGTCCTCGGGATCTTGCTCGGTCCAAAGAGGTTTGGGAGTAGCCAGGGGATAGGTCGCAGTCGCTTCGGCGATCGCCATTCCTGACTCGTCGATTAACAGACATTTGGTCCCTGATGTACCGATGTCGATTCCGAGATAGTGGGCCATACGTTTATCGAATTGAGAGAACCGAAACAGAATGAACTCGTGTATGATACTAACGGATTTCAGAGTCGAGAATAGAATGCGGCGAGTCCTATGATGCGTTCCATCCAGGAAGTTTTTTCACAACTCATGTCGGTTCGGGGAGCGATCGCACTCGCGGGGCTGGCACTTTTGGGCTGTGCCGGGGAACCGACGTCCACCCCGCGCGTGGAATCCCGCGCGAAAATGGGATCGGAATCGGCTCCGCCGCTGAAAGTTTTGCTGGTGGACGCCGATGCGTTGCAATCCGAGTTAGAACTCCGTTGGCAATCTTTTTCGGAACAGGGGCTGACGATCCAGACAGCGAATCGGCGCGAGCTTGCAACCCAACCTCCGTCGACAGTCGATCTTGTGATCTATCCCGCGAACTTGATCGGGACGCTGGTTGCACGCGACTGGATTGCTCCGGTCCCCGAGCAAGCGCAGCAGCGGATCGGAGGATGGCAACAAGCCTCGGAATCCAACCCCTGGCCATCGCGTTGGCGGACGTTCAGTGTGTTCGGAGGCAAGCCGTTTGCGGCTCCCCTGGGAGCGCCCAGTTGGGTCGCGGTAACTCGCTCGCTCGATGCCAGCCCTCTCCGCAAGCTTCAGACAGCCATCCTCGGGAATGAACTCGCCAAGGAAGTATCGGAAGACCTTTGGAACGAGTACTTGTCGAAGGCAGAACAGACCCTGCAGGCGACAGCGACGGAGCGTGAGCAAGAATTGCAACGCAGACTGTCCGAAATTGGTCCTCAGGAAAGACGTTACTTGGCGTGTCGCTACCTTTGGATACTGTCGACAACCGAATCTCGGTATCGGGGCTTTTTCGATACGCAAAAGATGCTGTCCCGATGCGGCCAGCCCGAGTTCTCCCGCAGCGCCTTGCACTTGAGACGCTTAGCACTCTTGCAACCTTCGACTATCTTCGCCAGCCCGACGGAGGCTTGGGATGCCGTGGTCGCGGGGAATGCGGTTTTCGGCTTGGGTTGGCCTCGAACCGACAACCAGCAGCAGTTGACCGAGGACGCGGTCAAAGACCGCTGGGAACTGATCCCAATTCTATGGAATGATGGTTCCGGATTGGTGGCGTCGGTGGGCAAGCGAACCAGGCAATCCGCGAATGCAACCGAGTTCCTGATCTGGCTAGCCTCCGAGGAGCAACGCATCGCCTTGCAACCGAAAACAGCCACGATCGAGTTGCTCGAAATCGACAATGATCGAAATCGAGTCCGCGGGGACTATCGCGAGTATCAAACTCTCCAGCGATTGGAGTCCGCCATGCTGACGATGGAACTGACCCCTCGGTTCCTCGACTCCGACCGCTTCATGAGTTTGCTCGAGGAAGCTTTGATCGACATCTTCAAGTCCCCCGAAACCGCGGAAGCTCGTATGGCGCAGTGCCGAAAGGAATGGGATGTCGCAGCCGAGCAACTTGGAAGGGAAAAACTCCGAAATAGCATTGAGGCCGCCATCGGATATTCCGAGTGATACGCTCGCACCCAGAGCGACCGAAGAATCAGCCGCTCCGAGATACGATCGCTGCCTTAGCCGTTACAACGAGCAATCCTTGGCACCCGTAAAGGTGTCTGGCACGCGAACTCGCTCGCACGAACCTCGGCGGAACCGCCATGTCAAACCGGCCGCCAGCCAGTAGCTCTCCAACGATGTGGTTGTGAACTGCCCCAGTTGTTCTGAGTCGTAGAACATGCCACCTCCCGACATGTCCAAGTCGATTCCGGGAAGCACATCTGCGATCCCGAGTCCGAGCGACATGCGATTCTGGCAGGTCACGGCGAGCAACGCTTGAGAGTAATAGACCGCGGGCAATCCCCCCACTTGCGTGACACCGCCAAGGTTCAGCTTCGGTGCCGGATCGAGTGGATTTTCGGCCCACACGTACCCCGCTCGGTAACGATATCTCCCTTGCGTCCATTGGGTTCCCAACTGCATGACGAATTGGTTGTCGTACACCGCACTATACATCTCGGCGTCATCCCAATACTTGTACAGAAGGTCCATTCCGACCAAAAGCCGACCGTCGAAAAGCGAGGAATTGGCGATGCCGAAACCGAGGTTTTCCGGCAGATCCATGAGCACATCTAAGTTAGGCGAAAAGCTGAGCACGTTGAGGGAAATCGCGTCCCGAAACTTGAAGCTTTGTTGCGTTTGATAATATCCGCCGATCGTCGTCGAATCGGTGAGGAGATAATTCGCACCCAAGGTTCCCCGCAGTGCGTAGTCCGGTGTCATGCCACCCACACCGACAAACGGACCATCGTAATATGCGATCCCGAGCGAAGTGGTTGCACCCAGCGAGAATCGTTCCGTCACCTGGACACCCAGCGAAGCAGGGGCATTCAACAGCAAGATCGAGGAGTTCGTGCCGTTGCTTTGCGGAACTTGGCGATAATCGGCTGCGGCGCCCGCAGTCGTCACCATGCCGACCCCGGCTACGACATCAAAACCCAACAACTCGCTCAACTCCTGCGTGACACCGATATTGGTTAACGGTGTTCCCGGTGCGGATGATTTCGCAGAAAACGGCTGAATGAGTGGGTCGGGACCGATCGTTGGCAAGTTGCTGGTCTGGGTCAAATTCATCGTCGGCTCGACCCATCCTCCGCCAAACATGAACTGTGTTCCGCGCAACTGAGTGAGCGAGGCAGGGTTGCCATTCAATGCACTGGTCAGGTCCTGCGGCCTGGCGATGCTCACGCCACCCATCCCACCTGATGCGGGCATCAGCGTGTTGTGCAACTCAGTTCCGAACGATTGCCCCCAAGCACCTTGAGTCAAGCCGCCGAGCGATGCGACCAATGCACACAAACCAGTAAATTTACGCATCACCAACCCCAGTCGCTAAGAAAGAAAACAAACTCTTTGCTTTCTCTCGTATCGACATGGCGCATCCTGAAAACCAAATCAACGCCGACAATCGGTACAACCATCCTAGATTGCCTGCATGCCCGTACCCTAGACCACGCAGTCGTGGTTCGCGACGCTAGCATTTGCTCAAGTGGGTCGCGTTGAGGGAGTGACTTACGGAATCGAAGGTTCAGCTAGTTTTCCTCGCCGCAACTCCTGGCAGCGGTTCATTCGTCGCGCCAACGCCATCGAGTGGGTCACCACGATGAGCATGGCGTTTTGTTCCTTTGGGACCTCCAGAAGCAATTCGCCGATCATGGCGGCGTTGTCGCTGTCCAAGTTACCGGTTGGCTCATCGGCGAGTACCATGGTGGGGTTGAGGAGCAATGCCCGGGCGACGGCTGCTCGTTCCCGCTCGCCGCCGGAGAGTTGGCTTGGCAGATGGGTAAGTCGATCGCTGAGTCCGACGCGATCGAGCAACTGTTTGGCGCGATCGATATGCGTCTGCGTGGCTCGCCCGAAGGCCAGGGCTGGAAGCAACGTGTTTTCGAGGACATTCCATTGCGGGAGCAGGTGGTGATCCTGGAAGATGAAACCGATGTGTTGGTTGCGGAAGCGAGCTTGTTCCAATTCCGAAAGGGCGAAGGGATTGCGGCCCTCCACCTCGACAGAACCCGACGTGGGAGAATCCAGAGTGCCGAGAATTTGCAACAGGGTGGACTTTCCTGCGCCGCTTGGGCCGACAATGGCGAGATTGTCTCCACGCTTCATTTCGAACGAGACATGGTCGAGTACGACGACATCTTGATGCGGGTTGGGATAGATCTTGCACAGATCTCGAACAATCAAATTGCTCATCGAATACAGCAATGCTCGAGGATGGCTTCGGGGGTTGCGAGAAAGCCGAGGTAGAAGGAACCGAATTGCCCGAATCGCGCGCTGGCCGAATCGTAGCGCATGGTGTAGACGATTTCCTTCAGAAATTGGGGATTTCGGGCCCAAAGGGTCACCCCCCATTCCCAGTCATCGAGGCCGACCGACGCGGTCACCAACTGCGTCACACGTCCCGCGAAGGCCATCCCGCTCTGGGCATGTTCTGCCATCATCTCGGTCCTGGCCGAGAAGGGTTCGGTGTACCAATTCGCGCCGACGTTTCGGACCTTGTTCATCGGGTAAAAACACATCGCGGGCCACGTCGGAAACTCTGGTGCCAAACGCTGAGCGAGCATCACCGGCAAGCGCCGCTCGTAGGAACTGACCTTAGCTTGAAAGGTGGGGCTCTCGGGATCCTCGCCACCGCGAACGAGTTTGGCGGCGTACTGTTCCTTGTCGGGGAGATATTCGCTCACCTCGGACATGGAGACAAACGAGTACGTTGGCTCGAGGGCTTGCCCCAAGCGGGTTGCCATCAGTCGCTGGTGCACACGATCGATTCGAAGAGGATCGGGATCCATGAGGATCACACCGAAATCCGCCTTGTGTCCACTGATAACGAAGGTCTGCAAACGTTGTGGTCGATCCGCAAGATCATGTAGCACATCGCAGAATTGCTGTCGGTCGCGATCGCCATGGATTGGGTCCAAGCGCGCCAGTTCGCGCCGGTTCCAGCGATAGAAGAAATGGCTGCAGTGCCACCCTTGGACGGGAACCAGCGAAGGCTCCGGCAACGAAGCGGGATGGGAGTGTGGATGGTTCATAGGATGCCGTAGAGTTGGCTGTCGCTCAGAACAGTCGATTGTACCCGTTGAGGGCGGCGACGCGGTACGCCTCCGCCATGGTAGGATAGTTGAAGGTGGTCTTAATAAAATACTCGAGCGTGTTGTTGGGCGAAGGTTGTTTCATGATCGCCTGCCCAATATGCACAATTTCGGATGCATTGGGGCCGAAACAGTGGACCCCGAGAATCTCAAGTGTTTCACGATGGAACAGCAATTTGAGCATGCCGACCGCGCGTCCGGTGATCTGCGCGCGTGCCAGGCTTCGAAACTGGGAATGCCCGACTTCGTAGGGAATTTTTGATTCCGTCAGTTCCCGTTCGGTTTTGCCGATCGAACTGATCTCGGGGCTGGTGTAGATTCCGGTCGGGATATCGGTCAGCCGCAGATCGTTTTCCTCCCCCAGAAGATGCTGAGTCGCTGCTCGACCTTGCATGTAGGCAGCGCTCGCCAGGGATGGAAACCCGATGACATCCCCGACCGCATAAATGCTCGGACAACTGGTTTGGAAACATTCATTGACTTCAATGAAGCCTCGCGCATTTGGGACGATTCCCACGGAGGACAGATTCAGGGATTCGGTATTCCCCGATCGCCCGTTCGCCCAAAGAAGGATATCGGTTTTCACCTGTTTCCCACTCTCGAGGTAGAGGACCACCCCATCGTCGCGCGGCTCGATTTTCGAAAAGGTCTCGTTATGGCGAATGATGACGCCGGACTCACGCATCTGATAGCTAAGAGCATCGATGATTTCGTCGTCCAGAAACTCAAGCAGCTTGCTGCGGGTATTGACCAGATTTGTTTTGATCGACAAGTTTCTGAACATCGATGCGTACTCGCATCCGATCACACCCGCACCGTAGATCGTGATCGATTGCGGTTTGAAGGACAGGTCGAGAATCGTATCGCTATCGAAGATCCGAGGGTGGGCGAAATCCACTCCTGCAGGACGAAAGGGGCGGGATCCTGTCGCGATCACAATATGGTCACCGCGAATGCGGGTCTCTTCGTTGATCTCGATCGTGTTGGGATCGACAAAGCGAGCGACGCCGGAGATGACCGGCACATTATTGCGTTCGTAGAACGTCTGCCGCATCGAAACCTGTTTGGCGATAATCGACTTGCTGCTGGCACGAAGCTGTGCAAACGTCGGGTTGATATGAAATCCCAGCTCGCGAACGATCGGGTTATTCATCGCCTCCATGGCGCTGTAGATCGAAAACCGGAGGGCTTTGCTCGGGATCGTTCCCCAATGGGTGCACCCTCCTCCGATTTGCTTGTACGATTCGATGACTGCGGTCCTTTGCCCCCCCTTGGCGGCTTGCATCGCCGCACCTTCGCCACCCGGTCCGGTTCCAATGACCACCACGTCAAAACGTTGTTCCACCATCGCGATCGTTCCTGGCATCTTCCCTGGCTGGCCCGATTGACCGTCGTGGTTTTTCCGGGCACTATCCAAGAGCATATCGAGAAGTGGCTGCGGAGGGTACTACCAATCGAGCTACCACGGGCGCGAGGTGATGAGTCCTTCTTCGGGGCTGCTCGCAGTCGCATAGAGCCGCTTGGGAATCCTTCCGGCGAGGAAAGCGTGGCGACCTGCGATCGCTGCATGCCGAACGGCGGTCGCCATGCCTACGGGATTTCGGGCATGGGCGATGGCTGTGTTGAGCAGGACGCCGTCGGCACCTAATTCGAATGCGAGCGCGACGTCGCTCGCCGTTCCGACGCCGGCATCGACGATCACGGGATAGCGAGGATCATCGGCCTTGAGATACTCGAGAATAATCCTGAGGTTATTGGGATTGAGGATCCCTTGTCCGCTCCCGATCGGCGATCCTGCGGGCATAACGCTTGCTGCACCGGCATCTTTCAATCGGACGGCCATGATCGGGCAGTCGCTGGTGTAGCATAGCACTTGGAATCCGTCGTCGACCAGCCTCTGACATGCTTCGAGCGTGGCGATGGGATCGGGCAGGAGCGTTTTGGTATCGCCGAGCACTTCGAGTTTGACCCAATCCGCTCCTGGGTTGTCGAGCGCCTTGAGGATTTCTCGGCCCAGTCGCGCGACTCGAACCGCGTCGGAGGCATTGAAGCACCCGGCGGTATTGGGAAGGAGGGTATATTTTTTGAGGTCGATGAAATCGAGCAGATTTTTCCCCTGCCGGTCGTAGAGTTTCTCTCGCCGAACCGCGACGGTGACGCAATCCGACCCGCTCGCCGACAAGGAGTCTCTCATCAGTTCGTTGGAATCGTACTTGCCGGTACCGAGAATGATCCGACTCGCGAGTTGTTTGCCGGCGACGCTTAATCGAGTATCTTCGATGCCGCTGGATTGGCCCCCCAACTGGTCTGTGGCAGCCATCACCCGCCTCCTACCAAGGTGACGACCTCGATGCGGTCCCCCTCCTTCACGGGGTGCGACGCGTAATGGGATCGAGGTACGATCTCGAGGTTGACTTCGACCGCACAGTACCGAGGCTCGACTCCGGATTTCTCGAGAAGATCGAGAATCGTCGTCGACTCATCCACTTGCTGTTCGTTTCCATTGAACTCGATGGTCACCATGGACATGGTCATTCCCCAAAATGGGACTTCTCGTAGGCGGTAATTTTTTCTTCATGTTCCAGGGTGAGCCCGATATCGTCGAGTCCGTGCAACAAGCAATGGCGGCGAAACGGTTCCACCTCGAACGAGGCGTGGAAACCGTGATCGTCCTGGACAGTGCACGTTTCGAGATCGACGGTCAATCGGTAGGGCTCGTGAGCGGCATGGTGCCGAAACAAGGTTTCCACTTGTTCCTCGCTCAGGACGATTGGCAGCACCCCGTTCTTGAAGCAATTGTTGTAGAAGATATCGGCGAAGGAAGGGGCAATGACGGAACGAATGCCGAAGTCTTCGATCGCCCACACCGCGTGCTCCCGCGAGGAACCGCTTCCGAAATTTCGCCGCGCGACGAGAATTTTGGCTCCTCGATTGCGTGGTAAATTGAGCTCAAAGGAGGGATTGGGGTTCCCATCCGCGTCGCTTCGCCAATCGTAGAACAGAAACTCGCCGAATCCCGAACGTTCAATCCGCTTGAGGAATTGCTTGGGGATGATCTGATCGGTGTCGACGTTCGCGCGATCCATGGTGGCGACGACGCCGACGAGTTTTTGAAAAGGTTGCATGGTCTGCTCAATCTTTCTTAGGAGCGGTATTTCCAATCGCGAATATCGGTGAAACGGCCGGTGATCGCCGCTGCGGCTGCCATGGCGGGGGATACCAAGTGGGTCCGTCCACCTTTCCCTTGCCGGCCTTCGAAATTGCGATTGGAGGTCGATGCGCAGCGTTCGCCGGGAGCGAGACGATCGGGGTTCATCGCCAGGCACATGCTGCACCCCGCCTCGCGCCAATCGAATCCCGACTCCTTGAATACCCGATCGAGCCCTTCCGCCTCAGCTTGTTTTTTGACTTGACCGCTCCCCGGCACGACCATCGCTTGGACCTGGTCGCTGACGCGATAGCCTTTGACGACGCTCGCCGCAGCCCGCAGGTCCTCGATGCGAGCGTTCGTACACGAGCCGATGAAGACGCGTTGGATCGGGACATCGCTGATGTGAGTACCGGCAACCAGTCCCATGTAGTCCAGCGCGGCGGCTGTGCTCTTGCGCTCGGTTTCGTCATCGAATTGCTGGGGGCTAGGGATCTTCGAGGATACGGATATGACTTGGCCCGGATTGGTTCCCCAGGTGACTTGTGGCTCGATTTCTTGCCCGCGAAAAATGTCAACTCGGTCGTACTGGGCACCTGGGTCGGAGGGCAGAGTCCGCCACCAGGATACGGCCTTGTCAAAATCTCCCGGCGCGAACGGTCTGCCCCGCAGGTAGTCGAAGGTCTTGGCATCCGGCGCGATCATGCCGGCACGGGCTCCCGCTTCGATCGACATGTTGCAGACGGTCATCCGCTGTTCCATGCCGAAGCTCCGGATCACCTCGCCGGTGTATTCCAAGACATACCCGGTCCCTCCCGACGTTGTCAGCTTGCCGATGATGTAGAGAATCAGATCCTTGGCCGTGACCCCAGGAGCCAGCGTGCCATCGACTCGCAGCTCGTAGGTTTTGGGCGTGTACTGCAAGAGCGTTTGAGTCGCCAACACGTGTTCGACTTCGCTCGTTCCGATCCCGAACGCCAATGCTCCAAAAGCGCCGTGGGTTGCGGTGTGCGAGTCCCCGCAAACGATCGTCATGCCGGGCTGTGTGTAGCCCAATTCGGGGCCAATGATGTGGACGATTCCCTGGCGAACGTCGTTCAAGTCGTAGAGTTGGATCCCAAATTCCTTGCAATTGCTGCGAAGCGTGTCGACTTGTTGTCGAGAAATCGGGTCCGCGATCGGGAGGGAGCGATCGGTCGTCGGGACGTTGTGATCCGGAGTCGCAATGGTACGTTCGGGCCGCCGGACTTTGCGACCCGCAAGCCGAAGTCCCTCGAACGCTTGGGGACTCGTCACTTCGTGAACCAAATGCAGATCGATATAGAGAATCGCCTGTTTTCCAGGTTCGTGATAAACGACATGGTGGTCCCAGATCTTCTGGAACATGGTTCGTGGAGGGACGGTGGGTGAAGTCATCAAGGTTCGGATTCGTTGGTGGAGTCGCGATTTCGGACCGGCCCCAGGGTTCCCGGGGGATTCGTAGACTAAAGGCTCGGTGCGGAGCTTTGTCAAGCCGCCATCGGGGGCGAGTCGACGATGTCGGCTGGTCGCAAGAACCTGTTGAAGTGTATATTGTTTACTCTTCATTGTCGGCGTCGACCGGTCGAAAAATAGGTCGATGTCCATTTCGGGACCGAATGAAAGGAATTGATGCTGCCATGTCCAACACCGATGCACTCCAGAATCGAGTCCGATCGCTGGAAAATGCATTTTTCTCGGAACAAGACCAGAAACTGCTTTCCGGGCTGAAGGAAAAACTGGACCACGAAACGGCTATCGCGAAGTTTCGGGAGTCGACGGGGATTCAAGACGCATCGGTCCTGGAAGCCCTTTTCCAACTCGGCGTCAGTCCCGCCGCCCTGGCCGCCTTGCGAGCCTATCCCTTGATCGCCGTCGCATGGGCGGATGGCAGCACGACCGCGGACGAGATCGCAACCGTTCGAACCATCGCCTATCGAAACTTCCAGCGAGACTCCGCCGCCGGTGAACTGGTCGAACGCTGGTTGGCGACTCCCCCGGCCCCCGGGATGCTCGAAGCTTGGGAAAGCTGCTTGTCGACGATGTTCCGTTCGATGCCAGCCAACGAAGCCAACGCGCTCAAGGCCAAACTCGTCGAGGAAATCAACGAAGTGGCGACCGCGAGCGGCGGTTTGCTCGGATGGGGATCTATTTCGCAGTCGGAAAAACGGACGATGCAAAGGATCCAGGCGGCGCTCGAGTGATTTCGAGCCCCCGGTGCGCGATCCAATGAGCGAAGTTCCACACAGCGACCCCACACACAGCGACGCCCCACAAATCGTCTGGCATTCGTCGTCCGTCCAAACCAGCGATCGCAATCGACGGCTTGGGCAACGCGGTTGCGTGGTTTGGTTCACCGGCTTGAGCGGTTCGGGCAAGAGCACCATCGCCAACGCAGTGGATCGCAAGTTGGTTGAGCGAGGTTGCGTCAGCTACCTGCTCGACGGAGACAATGTGCGGCATGGCCTGTGCGCGACGCCTCACATTCTCGAAGCGACGCATGGCCCTTCGTTCGCCCGCCGATTCGGACTTGGGTTTGCCCCGGAGGATCGCGAGGAAAACATTCGCCGCGTGGGAGCGGTGACCGAGTTGTTCGCATCCGCAGGGCTGATTTGCTTGACCGCGTTCGTCAGCCCTTATCGCCGCGACCGCGATCGGGTTCGGGCAGGCGTGTCGCGTACGACCGAGACCCCGTTCATCGAAGTCTTCGTGAATACCCCGCTGGAAATCTGCATCCAACGCGATCCGAAGGGGCTCTACCGCAAAGCGATCGCTGGAGAAATTCCAAATTTCACCGGAATTTCCGCCCCCTATGAACCTCCCAACTCGCCTGAGCTAGAATTACGCACCTCGGAATCGACGTCCGATTCCTTGGCGGATCAAGTGATCGACTACCTTGTGGGTCGCCAATTGATCGCTCCCTGAACATTTGTCGCGCAAAAGGTTTGCCATGTCGAACTTTGGATCGGACTTCCCAGCCGGTGGTGGTTATCCGAACAATCCCTACCAACCGATTGGAGTTGGCTACGGAGCACCGCAAACAGGCATGGGGCCGGAAACGGTTCAGTTGGCCAGTTTGTTGCAACGGTTTCTCGGGGCGTTGCTCGACACGCTGTTCGCCATGATTTGCGGCGTCCCAGGATTTGTGCTGATGATCATCGGTATGGTTCTCGTTGAGCAGCAACGAAGAGAAGATCCTGATGGTACGCCAGTTATTCCCTTGCTGATGTTCTTGGGGATACTCTTGATTGCGATCGGCAGCTTGGTGATGCTCGCGGTTCAGATCTGGCTGCTCGCGACGAGGAGCCAAACGTTGGGCAAGTTCCTCATGAAAACCCAGGTCGTCGATTTCGAGACCGGGCAACCAGCGGACTTTGTCCACTGCGCGGTCCTTCGTATCCTGATCAACTCCCTCATCGGCTCGATCCCATGCGTCGGGGGAATTTATTCGCTCGTCGACATTTTTTACATCTTCCGGGAAGATCGTCGCTGCATCCACGACTTGATCGCCAGCACCACCGTCATCGATATCAGCAACCGCTAAGGATTCTATGTCCAAATACATCGTCCGTTGCGGCTTGAACAGATCGCTCTACGCCATGAGTGCTCGCTCGGAGCATCGGCGTGGCGATATTGTGATTGCCCGAACCAATCGCGGATTCGAACGGGGCGAAGTGTTGAGCGAGGTTGCTGAACCGTTGCCGGGCAGTGTCGCGGAGCTTCCTAACGGATCCATCCAGCGTCTAGCGTCCGACGAAGATCTTCGGGAACTCGCGAAACTGGCGGCGATGGCCGACAAGGATTTCGACGATTGCACCGCAATCATCGCCAAGTCTGGGCTTCCCATGCGATTGATCGATGTCGAACGGGTTTTTGGCGGCGAAATCTTGACGCTGTATTTTACGTCGGATGACCGCGTTGATTTTCGCGAATTGGTCAAAGCGCTCGCGGGGAAATACCACACCCGGATTGAAATGAGGCAGGTGGGGGCGCGCGACGAAGCAAAACTCCTCGCCGATTATGGAGACTGTGGCAAACCCGTGTGTTGCAACACCCACCTGAGCGCCATGCCCCCCGTGACCATGAGAATGGCCAAACTACAAAAAGCAACCCTCGACCCCAACAAGATCTCAGGACGTTGTGGACGACTGAAATGCTGCCTGCGATACGAAAACGATCACTACGAGGAACTGGCCGCCCAATTGCCGACGGCTGGGAGTGAGATTGTGACGCGCGAGGGGCGTGCTAAAGTATTGGGTGTGGAATTGTTGGCTCAACAACTGCTGGTCTCCACCGAAGACAACCGAAGAATCCTGATCTCAGCCGATGACGTGCTGACGGTACTTAAACGCGGAGTAGAGCACTGATGAATGAGCAAGTCATGGCGATGGTGGAATTGCTGCAAAACGATCAGCGCTATCACTTGGACGCCTATCAATTCGTCCGGGAGAGCCTCGCCTACGCGCAAAACGTCATGAAAATGCCACCGCACACAGGCGAAGGGGACGAAGGAAAATCCGACCGACACCTCACCGGCCAACAACTGTGCCAGGCGATTCGCGAATACGCGATCGATCAGTATGGGTACTTGGCAAAAACCGTACTCAACAGCTGGGGAATCTACAACACCGGCGACTTTGGTGAGATCGTCTACAATCTGATCCGCATCAAGGAAATGCGCAAGAGCAAAAGCGATCGCCGCGAGGATTTCGACAACCAATTCGACTTCGACACCGCATTCGCACCTCGCTTTGAATTGGCCTCCGATGCCACTTAGTCGTTCGTACCTGGGATTTCTTGGGGCATCCATCGCCCTGCTGGCATGGATCGCTTACCTGGCTTGGGTCTGCTTCCATCTCTAGCCCGTCGAGGCGAAACGTCGCCGAGTTTCTGCCGATGCCATGTTTACTCCACTTCAAACCGGACGGCTTGCGCCGATCCGCAATTATTGCGTGAAAGCGATGATGGCCTACTTCGCTTGGAGCGCTGCGACGACCGATCATGAAGGCTTTTCCTAAGACTTCCTCATCCCTCCGCGTTTTCGTGCCTCCGCGAGAGAATTGGCGGTTTGAATCCCAACGTAT
>Ga0315904_10007271_pt1 | contig 14908 bp, 12 predicted proteins | sample LakEriMetagenome_6_FD_203529 | JGI IMG/M metagenome (GOLD analysis project Ga0315904, IMG submission 203529) | Freshwater fungal communities from buoy surface, Lake Erie, Ohio, United States - Buoy 12 MA120 | ecosystem: Environmental > Aquatic > Freshwater > Lake | place: USA: Lake Erie, Ohio... | reverse complement strand
CTTCACCTGTGAACGGGCGATTGAACTCGCTTTCGATCTCGTCTCTGTTCAACTCCTCGAGCCTATCGAACTTCTTACCGAACTTCTGATCGGGTCCGAAGTATGCGCCTGAGTGGTAGCTCTTCTCCTCTAAACCCTTGTCGTTTATAAACGTCCATGTCTGCTCCTTAGACCAATCGCTGTAGTCGACGCTCGGGCTCTCATGAAGGCTAAGCGCGACCCTGCTCCAGCCGGAACCGGGAGCGCCGGCTATGAATACATACTTGTACATTTTTGCATCGCAAAGAAAATTTTCATCACTTACATTATTATATATACTATATATAAGAAAATGTCAACAACAAGGATTTTTTTATGAATCTTAAGATTTTTAGGTTCTTTATTGAAAAACTCAACAGAAGCTTCGACCTTCCTAAGTACCAAGACTTGGTGATCGATGAGAACTCTCTGTTCGAGGAGCTCCCGTGGACGCCGGCTCGGATGAACAAGTTTGTCGAGGTGATCAACGCCGAGTTCAACACCGAAGTGGTTTACGAAGGTAGGATCAGTGAGATCGTTCAAAGGATCAACGATCAGTACTTCGAGAACTTCTTTAAGAACGGTGGAACTTGGTTTCCTAGGACCGATGAGTTCGAGTACACCGGTTGGAAGATCGTTGACCTCATCAACTCAAGGAACCCCCGTTCGGTCTTAGACGTCGGCTGCGGGTACAACCTGTTTAAGGGCAAGATCAACAACTTGATCGGTATCGATATAGCCAACAAAGCCGCCGACTACATGGTCGACATCCTTGACTTCGACGTTCCAAACGAAAGCTACGATCACGTGATAGTCTTTGGAAGCGTCAACTTCGGTCAGTTTGAGGACATCGAGGTTAGGATGAAGAAGGTGATCGACTTGACCGAGAAGGGTGGATCGATATACATCAGGGCGAACACGGGCGTCAATCACCCAAGGGGATACTACATCGACATCTACCCGTGGAGCTTCAAAGACGCCTTCACTCTCTCGGAAAGGTACGGCTGCGAGCTTGTGACCCTGAAGAAGGACAGTCTCGATAGGCTCTACATCGAGATGAAGAAGAAGTCAGCGCGTACCTAAGGCGTAGTAGACGTTCCTTCCGTCGATGTTGAGCTCTGAGCCGGATTCAAAGACCGGCTTAAGGTTCAGAAGCTCAAGCAGGTCTTCGACGCTCATCACCACGTGTCGACTGTTGTGATCGTTGACGTGCTGGATGTGCTGAAGGGCGAGTATCGGTGAGTCGCCGAAGTGCACGTGATTCAACATATCCAAGGGAACTAGGTACTCGAACTCCGGCAGGACGACTAGGTCGAAACCGCTCAGGTCGACGTCCTCGAAGAAGACGCTCTTGAAGATCGTCTCGGCTTTGAAGAACCTCTCAAAGAAACCGATCGACAGCTCGAACGACGGATGGTCCGAGACGAGGGTGACCTTCGCATTGTACTCCTTCTTGAGGAAGTGCGTCAATGCGATCGGGCTGCTGCTTCCGACTATGGCGACCCTATCGAGCTTCTTGAAGTTGGCGCGTATGCGATCCATCGCTATGAAGTTGCGGTTTCGCATCTTTGGATCGTTGTGCATGGCGTAGAGTCTGTAGACGTACTCAAGCCCTCGGCTGTTGAGGTGCTTGAAGATCTCTCCGTGGATCTTATCCAAGTCCTTGATGTAGTCAAGCTCAGTCGTGCCGGGTCCAAACATCTCTAGCCCATCCATCCGCGTCGTGAAGCTCGACGCCTTTCTTGTGTGAAGTGTTGAAGATAGCTACGTACTGATCGCGCAATTTGTATGGTTCGAGGTCGTTTGGATACTCGGCGCCGAAGCTGTACGCATAGGCGATCCCACGGGGATGATAGTTCATCTGCTTGCGGCTGCTGTAGTAGATGAACTTATCCAGTGTCTTAAACCTATATCCGATGACTTCTTTGTTCTCAAAGAACTTCTGATACATCCACTTGAGCTGGTCGTCCGTCCAAGTCACGAACGAGCTGTTGACGTAGCAGTCGCCCGTGTAGTACGACTTGTAGATCCTCTCGATCTCGGTCCAGTAGTTGTAGATCATCCGAGGCTCCTTGAATCCGTACTCATCGAAGTAGGGCTTCAAGTCCTTGAGCACCAAGACGTCTAAGTCGAGGAAGCAGTACGGACCCTTGAACGGGATCTTGTTGAAGAGATCGAGCTTGCAGGCGGTAAATACGTTTGAGTTGAAGTGCGGAAGCATCTCGATCGGATACGTCCTGCACTCAACGCCGCGGCTGTTGTCGGTGAAGCAGTAGAACTCAAACGGACCTGAGTACGTAGCCTTTATCGTCCTAAATAGCCTGTTAACGTATTCAGGACCGTACTTGGTTCCCCACTTCAAAACTATAAACTTGACTGTCTCATCCATGATAAACGTATACTGTGTATTGGTAAAACCATCGTACTCAATCGAGCACGTCGAGAGGCTCTACGACCAAGTTCGTAAGTATTTAACGCGTAACTTCAAGTTCATATGCTTGACCGATTCTGAGTGGAAGACCGACAGACCCATCGAGTTCATAGACGCGACGAGGTTCGAGCTCGATACTTGGTGGAACAAGGTGGCACTCTTCAGCCGCGAAGTGAGCGGTCCCGGAGTCAACTTATACTTCGACCTTGATACGCTGATCAGGGGAAACGTTAACTTCCTCGTCGATGAGGTGAGGCAGGGCGTTCTCAAAGTTGTCGACACCGTTTGGAAGGATGAGAAGTGGTGGAGGCTCGTCGATAAGCTCGATCAAAAGAACAAGGAGAGGTTCTTCTGCAACGGGAACTCATCCGTCATGGGATGGGTGGGAGACTCACACCACTACCTCTTTGAGATGCTTATGTCCGACATATTCAAGCACACGACTGAGCACTACGGTGACGACACATTCATCAATAAGTACGGAAGGGTCGCCTACTTTCCAAAGAAGATCATGACGACGGCCGCTCAGAAGCAGGTTCGTCTGGAAGACGAACGGATCTTGATACACTATCGAACGATTCCCACAGGTCTCGAGCCCAAGTAGGTCCCTCGTGCAGCTCGACGCCCCTTCCGTGCGAGGTGTTGAACATGACTATAGGTGAATCGAGCCAACCCTTCTCATGATTGAAGGAGTATATCATCGATCTCGGGTGAAACTTCAGCCTCCTCAACACAGTGTGAAACAAGAACGTGTCGAGGTCTTTGTACTTGTAGTCGATGATGGTCTTGTTCTTTAAGTAGAACTCAGGCAGCCACTTCAGCTGGTCTCCGTCCCAAGTCACGAACGAGCTGTTGACGTAGCAGGTCCCATAGTCTTTGAATACGGGAGCGATCTTTACGTAGTCGACGTCGGTGTGCGGTCTCGCGCTTATAGAGAACCTCGGCTCCTCGAAGCGATACTCGTCGAAGTACGCGGTCAAGTCGGACTGTATGAGTATGTCTATGTCGAGAAGGACGTATGGACCTTCGAAGTCGAGGCCTTCGAACAGGAACAACTTCTCCATCGTGAAGCAGTCGTTCTTCACCGTTCGTAGGAGCTCTATGTCCCTTACTTCTATTTCCGGCCGAAGCTCTCGAGCGTCATCAGTAAAACAAAGAAAGCGATGAGGCTTGCGATAGAACCTGCGTATTGACTCATGAAGCCTGTTGACGTACTCGGGTCCATACTTATCACCCCACTTCAAACATATGAATTTAATCGGGCGTTCCAATGTCATCGACCATGTCCGCCCAGATGTTCTTGTCGTAGATGACGTAGCTGAAGGTCAAGCGCGGGCTGTCGGTGTAGGCGCAGTGCCAGTAGATCTTTTTATCTTCCTTGTCGGAACCGAAGTACCCGACCTTGCAGTTCCAGCCCGCCGCGTCGTCGAACCTCACGAACTTATCGTTGACGTGGTCATAGTGCTCGAAGTAGCCCTTCGCCTCAGGGTTGCATGATAGGACGATGTTGTATCCCGGAGCGTTGCAGTTGTTATGCCAACCGATGTAGCCTCCCGCCGGATAGAACATCTGGAGCGCGTTGTTTCGCGCGCCGAAGAAGTTCATCAGCTTGCTGTTCGCGGCCGCGGCTTTATCAAGAAGCTCCTTGTCCTCGATGTACCTGCGATCCATGACGAGCTCCAACCCCCAAGAGTGCCTAGGGAAGCCGTGCTTGATCGGAGGCTGCTTCAGCGCTTCGCGAAGGTAGGTCTCGCTCACGGCTTCATGCGCCAGAGACTTAACGCTTACGTTCCTCATCTTCTCGTTGGAACCGATGAGCGGCTCGAGGTGGCTGAAGTCGCGGCCGTAGAAGAAGTCGCTGAACTCAGTTAAAATTCGAGTTAAATCCGGATTTAGGCGAGATATAGAAAGCATTGGCGACCCTGTCACGTGGAATTGTGTAGTGATATACGATCTGTTCAACCTCGTTGAACTCCTCGTAGTTCTCAAGTAGATTTATAAAGTTATACGAGTGCCCGCCGCTGGGAAACATCGCGTGCTTCACCTTCTTGTACTTAGGATCGGCGTTCAACAGGTACCAGATGGTGAACTGATCCCACGGCTTCATCCTTGGGTTGTACTTCGCGAATGGACTCTGATCCCACTGGCACGTGTCTTGGATCAGGTAGGTCTCATACCAATCCTGCATCAGCTGCAGGGTAAGCTTCTTTGAGTTGTAGAGGATCACACCGCCGTGGTATTCAAGGTTGTTGTTCCTATCGATGACGGTGTCTTTAGAAACTTTTGGTATAATCCTAGTAAACATTATATCATTCTTACCTAGGATGTCAAATACTTTTTTGATATTCTCTGATCTAATCTCAGTATCTGCGTCTAGGTAGAGCGTGTTCTCGTACGGTGTTCTAGCCATCGCGTACATCTTGGCGCGCTTATGGATCGGGATCCCAGTCTCGATCTTATCGAAGTACTTGCGATCCGACTCCTGAAGAAGCACTTCGTGGGTAAACAGGGTTATGTTTGCTTCAGGATAGTTGTCGCGCAGTGATATGGCTGAGTGCACGGCCGCCTTGTAGTAGGCCGAGCTCTGCGAAGCTACGTATAGGAATCCGTTCATATCAAGCCGTCGGTTTGGCCAACGGGTCCTCGAGCATGTGAAGAAGCGCGGTGTAGACCAAGACTTCAGTTGGAGTCGCTGCGCGGCGAATCTTGTTCTTGATGTCGCGATTCTTAGAGTTCTTCACGATCTCCATGTCGAACGCCTCAGCCTTGAGGTTGAACAGCTGCTCCTTGATGGCGCGATCTTGATCGATCTTCGCGCGCTCAGCCCTCTCAGCTTTACGCTTCATGTGGCTCTCAAGGGCGTCGCCCGTGTTCTGATCAAGGTGCTCAACGCCGAACGTGTCCATGATCTCCTTCCAATCGGGATTCAACGTATCGTTGACGTTGCTGATGGAAGCAACCAGTTCACGACCGTCGTCGTACCTGAAGGTAGCGAGAATCACGGTCTTCTCGTCGTTAGCCCACCTAGGATTTATGATCTTCCTTGCCATGTTATGCCGTCCTTACCCAAAGGTATATTGTTGAAACAGTGCTGCTGTCGTTATTTAACGTATCGCCGGTGTAGCCGCCTGTGTAACTTCCCGTATATGATCCGGTGTAAGAACCGGTGTAAGAACCGGTGTAATTGCCGGTGTAGTTTCCTGTATACGTTCCAGTATAGAAGCCCGTGTACGTACCAAAGTACGTAGGACCGGCGAAGCCGTTGTAGAACGGGACGTATCCACCGGTGTAGTTTCCGGTGTATGAGCCGGTGTAGCTTCCGGTGTAGGTGCCTGAGTAGGTTCCACTGTAGGTTCCACTGTAAGTTCCGGTGTACGTACCCGAATACGTACCAGAGTATGATAAGGCCGATGAAGTCCTGGTCGTGTCCAAGAACGCGGTGCCCGATGTAACCCAAGTTCCGCCGGCCGGCGTGGTGGCTTGAACTTTATAGGTTCCTATGCCCGTCGCGACGATCCTGTTCTTGAGTCTTGTCGCGAGCGATTGAATCTCAGCGTCCGACATCTCCTTCAATGAGATCGGAGAAGTGGCCGTATTGAGCTTGATCGGACGTAGGGTTGAAGGGGTCGAAGCCGCCGCTGTCTTCTTCCAAAGCTGGGTGCTGTTCGTGGTCGAAGCGTCGAGGGTGTTTGTGATCGTAGATGTTGAGACCCATGTGCCGCCGACCGGCGAGCTCGTCTGGAGCGCGTATGAACCCACGCCCGCGGAGACTAAATTCGCGAGTGCCGTTGAGATCAAGTCGGCGTTGAGAGCGGTGTCGTTCTGCTCCTTGATGCCGGTGTCGAACTCAACGGGTCTGGTGATGGTCTCAGCTGCCGCCTGCTGGTCTTGGTAGAAGTTGTAGGTCACAGAGAGCGGTGTCGTGCCGATGGGGTGATCACCCGGATTCGCGTTTAGATACGTATCGGTGAAGGTGCCTATCAGGGTCAATCCCGTCGTGTTCGCAGGATTCACCGTTATGTTGGCGTTCGACGACGACGCGATGAGCTGCGTAAGTATAAGGTCGACCGCGTAGTCGTAGTCAGTGCCTAAAGCCTGCTTCAGTGAGACCGGACTGGTAGCCGTGTTTATTTTAAGTAGCGCTGCCATGTCTTACGCTTACGTTGGGAATGCTTGAACACCGTTCGCGTAGTAGACCACCAATGAGCTGAACGACTGACCGTTCGAGTATTGGATGCCCGTCACGACGATGTTTCCTGAGAAAGTCACTGTGTTCGTAGATGTATTTATGTTCACAGCGTTGGTGTTGTACCAGTAGCTGTTGCCTGAGCTGTAGACCAGAACCTGACCGTTGCCGACCGAAGACGTGTTTACGTCCGAGAGGTCCGAGGTCGTGATCTTCGTGGCGACCACCGTGTTCGAGGCCGCCGAATTGACCGTCAAGACCCTGAAGGTGCTGTTGCCTGAGTTGATCGATACGTTCGCGCCAAGACCAAGGTTTGTCCTGTATCCGTTGAAGGCCACGTTCGCGGCGAATGAGGTGTTGGTCGCGACCGACAGGGCAGCCGCAACCGAGTTGTTGCCGCCGGACAGCGTGTTCGCGTAGAGGGCGTTCGCCGAGAAAGCCGATGAGATCGCGGCGTTACCGACCGCTGTGTTTGAATCGGTCGTCACGACTTTGTTCGACATCGCGTCGGATAAGACGTTTGTCTTCGTGATCCATTGACCGAATGAGTCGGTCGTCGTATCTACGTTTGCGATGGCTATCGTCATTTGTCCAACTTCTCTAGTATCTGACTCAGCATAGACTTAAGTTCATCGACGTCGGTCTTAAGCTGATCAAAGTCTTTGTTCCTCTGCCTGACGCGCTCTCGAGCCTCGCGGTACGCCTTGAGACCAAGGGCATCGGTGTTTACCACCGCGCCGGGATTGAAGCCTAATCTCTTTAAGCTTTCGTTGCTGTTCATATTTATACCTGAAGCGCCACGGCCCTGATGTCGTTTATCAGCGGGATCCTGACGGCGTTCGATGATAGAAGAACTATCTTGACGGCAAAGATCTTGTAGCTTGAGAACTTAGAGCTTGCCGCGTTGACGTAGGTCAAGATGCTGCTGTTCGTCGCGTCGAGGTAGGCGTCGTTCGTATAAGTCGTCGTCGCGGGTACACCGAACTCATACTCATAAAAGTTCGTCCTGTCCGTCGGGCTGCTGTAGACGAGGTCGGTGTCGTTGAGGTACGACATGAGCGTCCAGTTCTTGCTGTCGAAGGTCTCAGGGTCCGACGCGTTCCAGAACTTAGCGTAGACCTTGACGTCGGTGTCGACCGGCCTGTAGGCGGTGATCATGACCTTGAGGTCTTCGGCTTCTTGACCGTCGGCCAATACAACCCTCTTTGACACGTACTTCGTGCTCGCGCTTCCGTAGCGTGTGTACTCGTTCGTCGCGTCGTTGTTGATGATGTTCTTCACGAACAGCGAAGACTTGCGGCCGAGACCGATCGCTGGAGATGCGTATGAGGTCGAAGTTCCAAGCGCGATCCTGAACGAAGAGGACTTCGCGCTGGACATGCTCGCGACTTCGTTGGACTTACTGACAGCGTACCTAGACTTATCTAAGTACTCATACTCAAGCTCACCGACGACTTTCTGGTACGAGGTGTCCTTGACGTATGAACCGTCGGTTCCCTTGAAGTCGTAGAAGATGTCGGTTAGGATCGGTTGGATCGTGGCGAACTTAGGAACGACGGCTTGGTACTGCAAGTTGTCGACCGTGCTGATCGTCGCGTTGGCGATCAGGTAGGTGTTCGTGATGTAGCTCGTGTTCGCCGGATCCGGAGTCCTGTAGACATTGATGTTGTTTGCCGCGTAGAACTTACCGTTGGTTGAACCATCGATGTAGATCACACCATTCGACTCGTCGACGTATTGGACCCTACCGAAGGCCGCGTTCGCCGCGGTGTTTGGTCCGCCGGTTGAGTTCGCGCTGTAGACCAAGTCGCCGATCTCAACGGCGACCGCTGAGTTCGCGCGGGTGAAGCCTGAAGTCGTGATGTACTCGTCGTCTTCGTTGTTGAAGTAGGCGTAGTATGTGCCGATCGAGAACGAGGCGCGGTAGATGTTGAACTTGATGTCTTCCTTCTGAAGCGGTGTCCATGCCGACATATTCGCCGAGACGAACATTATGCCTGAATATGGGTTGCTGAAGACATTCTCACCGGTGTTGACGTCGACACCGCCGGTCTCAGCCGTCCAGATAAGCCACTCAGGTGAGTTGCCGTCAGGCATCACGACGAAGGCGTATTCCTTATCTGCCGTGAGCATCACCGGTTGATTAAGAGTTACTTGAGTCTCAACTGTTCCTGTTGAGCTTGTGGTGACGTTTCCAGAAAGGATACGACCTTCACCTACTATAAGCGAAGTGTCTGGATACCCATTGTCGGTCTCAGTTATGTAAACGGTGATTCCGTTATTGGCGTTGTCGTCCTTAGCGTAGAAGTACACGCCGATCTTCGACATATAGACGCCTGAAGATCCGTCTTCCGGACGACTGATCTTGAACGTTTGAGCTATAGGATCAGTGCCGCGATCACGGCCGTCAGGATTCTGTCTGGTTGTAGTCGTGCTTGTGCTGATAGTGTTTGTCTGAGTGTTCGACGAAAACGACAACTTAGGCTGCGAGATGTTCAGGGTTGTCGACTGCTTGGTGACCGAGATGTTTTGACCCGAATAAGTTCCGGTGGCTGAAGTGATGATGGCGTCAGCGCCTGTAGTAAGATCGCTGACGTTTACTATCCTAAGAACCCTATCGCCGGTCCTGAACATGCCTTCAGGGATCTTAAACAACCCGTAGAGTTTGCCGTCACCGTCGCTGACTAAAGCGGAACCATAAGCACCGTTCTGCGAAACGACTGAGTCTTCCTTGCCGGCTGATGGATTCGTCGCGCCGCTCAGAGTTCCCGGTGCGCAGTAGGCATCGACGTTCTTACCGTCGAAGAACACGTGCATCGTGGTCTTCGGCTTGAGGTTGGTTGCGACGAAAGCAACGATCCTGCTGCGAAGGTATGGATTGATCGAGAAGTCTGAGACGTAGTTGCCGAGGTCGACCTTCTCGTTGATCGTATCGACCTTTATATCGGTCACGGTTCTCTGCTGAGTGGTCTGGGTCGTCGTAGTCGTGGTGGTCGTTCCACCGCGACCGGTGCTGGTGCTGCTCGACGAAGTTCTGGTGCCCGTAGTTCTCCAATCGCCGAAGTTCGTGCCGAACGGAGAGTTGGCGAAGTCCTTCCACGGTGTGGCGTTGTCGATGTTGACGTTGATGTTGTTGGCCTGCTTCTCATCGCGATAGAAGTCGTACGATGGGAAGAGGTCGACCTTACCGTTCCACTGCCAGACCGACTCGGTGCAGTTCCTGTACTTCGTCGCGTAGGGCTGACGAATGTATTGGACATGTGTGAATGGCACGGTGACCGTGCTGCCGTTGATGACGGTGGTCGAGTTCGCGGTGTCGTACTTGAAGTCGACCGGATATGCGTTGAAGAACGGACGAAGCACGGTCGCTTCGGCGTCGATCGAGGCTTTGAACTCGATGTTTGTGACGTCGGCGCTGTTGAACGAGTTGAATGGATCCGCGAAGATGCCGTTCTTAAACCTGTTGAGAGTTGGGTCGGCTGCTGACGGGATGTTCATATCCTTCGCCTGCTGCTCGAGGGCGTTGAGGACGACGTAGTACTCAAGCCGCTTGATTCGATCGTCGAACCTCGTGAGGTCCTTCATCGTGTAGCGCTTGGTGGTCTTGACCGAAATCCTCATCGAGAGGTCTTTGCGCCCGTAGGTCTCAGCTTCTTTGACGCTCAGCGACGGATACGGAGGAACGAACACCTCCGCGATCGGCATGACGTCGTTCTCGATGTATGGAACCTTAGGAATCACTGCCGACTGACCGGCTTTAGCGAGCACCTTGCCGGCAACGTCCATGGTGACCACGTCCCAGCGCGGGAGGTAGTACTCGAAGTCGCCGGTGAAAGTTGAGTCCGGCTCCGCGATGTATTGGTTCGTCGAGGTGATGTTGAAAGATGTGTTAGATACCGCTGGGTTGATCGTGGCCGAACCGACGGTCGTCGTCACGGTCGCCGTGTTGTACTTGACCGGACGGAAGTCGACCGCGTTGCGAAGGTCGACGTATCCCTTGTTCGACTGGAACGTTGGGATCTGAGCGGTGGTGATCGCCGTGGTGTTCGCGGTGTTCGCGTCGTCGATCGGGTATGAGTCGACTGTGAAGAAGCCGACACCAGCCGAGGTGTTCGCGACGAAGTGATCGAGCTCGATGAGAAGCTTCGTAGAACCTGTGATGTTCGCGGCGTACTGAGGCTTCACCGAGATCTTAGCGTGATCGTATAGGTCGTCGCGCTGACCGTTGTCGAGAGAGAACCACTGCTTGCGCTCAGGGTTGGTGTTCGCGTAGGTGGTACCGACGTAGATGTTCTTGATGTTGTATACGTCGACGAGGCCGAGGTCCCACGGTCCAACGGATGTGGCCGCGTTGTTCGAGCAGTCGATCTTGACCCAAGTGCCTTCCTTCGCGTCCTTCTTTGCTTGGACGGCGGTCGACTTGCTGACCGGATAAGAGGCGTAGACCGTCATCGAGCCCGAAGCTAATGTCAATCCCGTGTTGATGTTGAACGAGATTCCGCCCGCGATCGCGTTGACCGAAGTGATGTTGAAGTGGTGGCCTTCTGGATAGTAGTGGGCCACGTTGTACGTCGCGTATGTTGCCGCGGGTATGCTGATCAAGTTCATGAACGTGTTGTTCGAGACTTGGTTGACTTGGTAGTACACAGTCGCGGTGGCGTTGGCGACCCTGATGAGCTCACCGTTCGCTATTGAAGTGGTGAAGGTGGTCGAGGTGCCGACCACGTTTGCGTCGCCAGAAGTGATGGACACCGAACCCGCGATGTTCGCCGAGTAAGCTGCGGCTCCCGCCACGACGTTGAACTGGTTGAGGATCGCCGCGGACGTGTAGTTGCCTACCGAGACGCCGAGCCTTTCGGTTCCGCCCGAAGCCGCGGTGTCGAGATTGAAGATCGCCGATCCGTTCGATGCCATCGTGGTTGAGCTGATCTGACGGAAGTTGAACGTGGTGTCTGAAGACGCCGCGCCGTTGACCACGAGGGTCTTAACCGCATCGAAGCCGGTTGGGAACACCGCGGCCGCGAGGGTTGAGTCCTTGAGAACGGCGACGCCGGATTCCAAGACCGCGTCGGCTTTCGCGTAGCCCGCGCCGTTGGTCGAGTAGAAGCTCTTGACGTCGTTCGCGAAGCTCTTACCTGAGCTCATGCGGATGTTGAATATGTAGAGGGCGTACTGAGTCGTGTAGAGACCCTTGGTGCCGCTGTAGTGCTGCATGCCGCGAACGTTCGCGTAGCCTACGATCGAGCCTGAAGGTGACGAGCTTGCGTTCTCACGATCCGACAATGAGTTCTGCGCGGTGTCGTAGAGGGTGACTTCCGCGAGCGTCTCGTTGTTGAACAAACCTTCGACTTCGTCGACGATCACGTAGTTGCCCATGTTGCAGGTGATGCCGATGTTGTTCTCAATGTTGGTGTTTACCGCGCGAGGAGCGTTTACGTAGACGTCGGAGATCTTCTCGACCTCATATCCCTTGACGTAAGCGAGACCCGGTGAAAGCTTGTAGTAGAAGGCCGAGGTGTTCGCCGCGTCTGCTTCCGAGTCGAGGAAGAACGGACGAACGACGTAGTCACCCGACTCGTTGTAGGTCCTCTTGGCCATCGACGCCATGAGCTGGGCGGACGGGTCCAATGAAGCTTTCTGGGTGATGGTGTTTGAGTTCTCAAACTCGGCGATCGCGAAGAAGTTGTTTGATACTGTCGACCTAAGCTTAGCGACGAGGGTCGGCGTCAGCTTGAGGCGGTGCGCGCCGGGAGCGTTGTAGTTCGGTGAACCGATCGCGTTGTCGTAAAGGGTTGAGTCTTGGTTCTCGGTGACGATCGACTCGGTCGTCTCAAAGCCGACGACGTAGTTGTTGACGTTCTGGTCGTAGTCGCGAACCACCACGGTCTGTGTGTTGACCGTCGAGAAGAAGCCCTTCTGGTAGATGATGCCGTCGGAAACCGTCACGCCGTAGCCGTATCCGGTGGCGTTCACCGTCGCGTTGGTGGTCAACACGGTGATGGTGTCGATGAGCTTGCCTGCGTCGAGAGCGGCTGACTTCGTCTGCGTGGTGTTGTAGACGTAGAGCGTGTCGCCCGACTGGAACTCATTGACGTCGTTGTTCGAGCCGTCCTTGCCGGTCTGAACGTAGGTGAGGTACCAGCGATTCGTGTCTGGATAGTTGGCTTTGTATCCGCGCGCCGAGTAGGCGATGTATGCTTTGACGGCGATTGTGCCGTTCGAGCTGTTGGTGATCAGGTAGTCGTTGTCGTACACAGTCACGGACTGCGAGGTGTTGGAGACGAACGTGTCGTTGAGACGAACGAATGGAAGCTTGGACCTATAGGAGATCGCCACGCCGTCGACGATCGATCCATCCTTGAAGCTGTAGTCGCCGAGCCTCGAGATCTGGTTCTGAAGCATCGACTGTATCTGGTTGAGCTCGCGCGCCTGAACCGCTGTCGACGGTCTGAACAAGATCTTATAGTACCTCTTCGACTCGCTGAAGTCATCGAGGTATGTCGTGCTGATCGTCGTTGCGATGTTGTTGCTGAGCTGCGTCGGCATCGTTGGTCCTTAAATCGTTATTATCAAATAACCCTGCTCGTTCTCGGTGTCTGAGCGCTGGATGTACTCAATGTTGTCAAGGTGCAAGACCCTGAATGAGAATCGTTCTATGTCTGGATTATTTATACCGTTTGCTGAGATCGTGGCCGAAACACCTGAAGTTCCACCGACTATTGTTTCACCTGAGGTGCTGTTCGCCGTGAAGCTGCCGCTTATCATAACCACCTTCGCGGTGGTTGAGTTCGCGTAGTTGACCCTCGCGGTCGCGTTCGATGTCGCTCCGGTGATGATCTCATTGTTTGTGAATGTGTTGAGACCCGTAGTGATCGTAAGGGTCGTCAACGCGTTGAAGGTGTTCGTTGAGAAGGTGTTCGTCGTGTACAGGCGGTGACCGGTCTCAGATGAACCTGAGGTCAAGTTTATCGAGGCGCCGTCGAGGGTGGCGGCCAGCTTGACCTTCGTTGAGTTCGCCGATGAGATGTAGTAGTGGGTGCCGTTCGCCAAGCCACCGATCGCGTTGTTTCCGGTGTCTGTGGTGTAGATCACACGATCGCCGTAGTTGAAGTATGTATTTGCGTTGGTGAAAGCGATCGTGTCGTCGGTGTTCGATACCGCGGTCAAAGCGTTGAAGGCGATGTTCGCGTAGGCCGGTTTAGAGTACTTCTGAGGCGAGCTGATTATACCTCCTTGACGAACGGTCACTTCCGTCGATATCGAGCCGCTTTCGTTGTTGTTGAAGAACACCGAGAAGCCTAGAAGCTTCGAGCCGAGCTCAGCGTGCGCGTCGTAGCCGTGGCCACCGTAGGGAGGAAGCACCGCCCGTGCAGTCGCGTTTGAACCATAAGACGGGTTCGTTATGATCTGCACATTGGCGAATGAGTAGTTGCTGCCGGCGTTGATCACGTCGATTCCCATCAAAGCGTCGGTCGACGTATTGACCGTGCAGACCGCTTTGGCGCCGCTGCCGTCGCCGGTTATCCTGACCTGAGGAGCGATCCTAAACTCCGAAGTAGCGTCGAGAGCTGGGCTGTTGATGGCGTCTTCGGTGTAGACGTAGTAGCCGGAACCATTGACGACGTAGTTCGATATGTTGGTGAGCTGTCCCTCACCGGTTCCGTTGAATATGTAGAACGCCGATGAGTTGTAGTAGAAGTTGTCGACCGACAAAGCCGAGGTCGAAGTAAGCTTGAACACGGTGTTCGACACCACTTGCGCGATGGAACCTGTGATGTAGCCCGTGTATCCGACGCCGGGATTCGTCAAGAAGATGACGTCGATCGCACCGTTGACGGCCGCAGTGCTGATAGTAGTGTTGGGCTCGACCGGAATGTATGAACCCGTTGAGAACTTCGTGTTGTTCGACGAGCTGATCGTGTACATATACTTCCAGATGTAGCCGTCGGCCGTCTGGAATATGTTGTTCTGTACTAAGGTGGGCTCGGACGTTGAAGCGGTGTTTGAGTTGTTGAACAAGCACTTGTACACAGCTTCCGACGAGTTGATGACGTAGAATTGCTTGTCGTATAAGTCGACGTCGGTGTCGTCGTACTGCGCGTAGGTGTTTCCGCTGCCCCAGAAGTGCCTAGGTATCAAGTTCGTAACGTCTTCGCTCTTCAGCCTCTTTCCGGCGACCACGTGCCTAGAGAAGTCGGTGATCGCGTCGGTCGTGTCGTAAGCAGTCGTCGGGTTGTTTTCATCCGGCCAAGGGGAAGACCTACCTATGGCGA
>Ga0315904_10007270_pt1 | contig 14908 bp, 35 predicted proteins | sample LakEriMetagenome_6_FD_203529 | JGI IMG/M metagenome (GOLD analysis project Ga0315904, IMG submission 203529) | Freshwater fungal communities from buoy surface, Lake Erie, Ohio, United States - Buoy 12 MA120 | ecosystem: Environmental > Aquatic > Freshwater > Lake | place: USA: Lake Erie, Ohio... | reverse complement strand
TCTGATTGACTATTAGCTATCTTATCAGATTTGTAATAGCCTTTCTCAGACTTCTTCTTATTCTTCTTAATCTTATCGTATTTAGCATACGCTTTCTGAATAAGTTTAGGATCTATGCCAGAGTTGTTGTTTAGCATAATTAATCGTTTCTAAATTTATCTTTTCTACGTCTGCCTAAACTTCTTTCATATTGAGTTAATTCACTTTTAAGCCCACCTGGTTTAGTAAGTCTTTTTACATCTTCCGCTTTGCTTTCTTTATAAGCAGGACTAAGCTCTGTTTTCATTCCAGTTCCACCTCTAGATGAAATTTGTTTAGGACCTCCAAATGTAGCTTGTATTTTATCTCTTTTTTCTTTAGCAGCTTGTATAGGAGCGGGTTTAGTTGTTTTAGCAGAAGCAGGAACATTAGGATTAAATCCTGGTCGTTTCATCTCAAAAAGCATATCATCTAACTTACCAAGTCCTTTTCTAATTGATTCATTTGTTTCTTTAGACTTATACTCCATTCCTTGCTTAGGAGTCATACCTTTTTTAATTACTCTTGTTTTAGTTCCGTTTCCTTCATCAGATGGTTTAGAGCTTTTAGCTTTGTTTAAAGCTTTACCGATTAGATTTTTTAAATTTGCCATTATCCTTTCTTTTTAAATTTAGACATAAACTTTTCTTTCTTTTCTTCTTTCTTAGATTCACCTTTTTCGTGTTTCATCTTATCTTTTTTAGAAGAGTATTTTTCTTCAGCTTCAGATCCCATGTATTCTGACATCATAGCTTTTTTAAGTGCATTTCCTTTTTTCATTAGTCGCAGTATTTTTTATCTTTAGTATTCTTGTACATTAATTTGAAAGCTACCTTTGATGTAGGAGCTTCATCCTTTAAAGTGGCAGCAGCAACAGGTCTCCCCTCCACTCTTCCTTTGTCTACGTAGCTTCCATTCTTATCTGGATTAGAAGCCCAATATTTATCTGTCTTCATATTTTTTTTGTCAAAGATATAAAAATATTTTAAACTAAATTATCTACCAAAGGTAAAGAAATTTACAGCTACATCGTATGCCTTATGAAGTAACTGTATATGATGTTCCTCCTTGTCCTTATCGTCAAACACAATTCTAACAGTAACCTGCTTCTTTACGAATAGAAACATCTCTACTACACCACACATCTCTTCTATCTGGGCATTTATTCTCATAGTGGAAATTTATGACTATCTATTTGTCTTATTACCGCATCTTCTTCTTTGCTCCTAACTCTTTTATGCTCTATGGTAAGAATCCTACCCCCAATAGGTTTAGGTGGCGCACCTCTTTCCACATGCCATCCCTTGCTACCATCTTCATACTCCTCTTTGTACGTACCAGTAAGCATAAGGTGAATATCTTTCAATGAGTTTTTATACCCTCCTCTAGCACTATAATCAACAGTATCTCTTACGTCATTACGACAACTGTTCTCATGTATGTGGCCCATAGTAAATACATCGAATCCCTCATACATCTCTAACGCCCTAGTAAGGTTCAATGCACCTTTCGTTACTATACCTCCACCACCAGATCCATGAAAATATTTAACCTTAGTACAGTAGTTTGCGTTACCATGAACTTTCATATTCACAATAAACCATCCACCATATCCTCCTGAGTAAACATTACTTTTATTCTTATAGTTTAATAGGTCAACAAAGCGTTGTAGTATATCAGTCTCTTGATATTTTATTATACCTCCCTCATGATTACCATATCCAACAACAGTCATTAGGTGCGCATAAGGACTAAACCACTCAACAGCTGTCTCTACAATACTATCCAGGTATTTAGCGTTGTTATGCTCTGGGCGTATATCAGACTTGTTTCCTCTTTTATCCCCTCTACCTTGCATAAGACAAAACATATCCCCATTAATCATAACAGGGATGTTCTCCGATACGCAATAGTCTAGATGTTTCTTTAGTAAATTCCAATCGCATTTAGGGTTATCCCAATGTATATCTGATAGCATAGCTATACTAGCTTTTGTTCCTTCTAATTTTATCTCATGGATATTCTTAGCATGTTTAATTACATTCATTTAATGATATTTAGTTTGAAGTCTCTTTTTGGAAAGTCATTCTCATATTTCTTAACAGCCATGAATAAACCTTTGAATGTGCCTCTATAAAAGTAAGCTGGATTAACCATATACGTTCTCTTGTTTTTTACGCTATAGTAGCGAACAATATCTTCACCACATAGCACCTTCATGTTCTTTAATACGAGAGTCATGTTCATAGTAAGTGCAGATTGAATATCCCTTAGTGACCAACCATAAGCCCTGTTGTCATAGCCCATATCTCCTACTAATAATCTAATAATCCTATTAGCGGATTGTGTTAGCTCATTCTGTTTTTTCAATCCATCAGCAAAAGTAATGAAATAACGCATACGCTTTCTTTTAGATAGCTGCTTGATTATATCTTCTACTTCTGGACTGTATGCTTCTGCCAAAGGAACTATCTCTCCATTCTTATCTTTGTAGTATAGTTCTAGGTCTTTCTGTCTATGGTAAGCTATCTTATCAGCCTCCATAAGTATCATATCATAAAGTAAACTACTCATCTTCTGAATGTCTTATTGTTACAAAATCAAATCTATTATCATCCATGTTAAACACTATAGCAGGGTGGCCGCCCTTAGCGTGATGCCTTCTTAAATAAAGCTCTATCTTATCTACTATCTCCTTTGATAACTTATCATCTTCAATAACACTCCAAATAAGCCCTTTTAAAGTTATTTGATACACCTCATCTAGATTGTCATATAATTCATACTTCTCATCTAGCCTCATCATTTCTTCTAAAGCTTTTTCTTGTTTCTTCTTACTCATTTCTTCTTATCATTTATTAGTGATTCTACATTTAACTTAACCTTCTTGAGATACGATATACTCTCCTTATGTTTTACATGCTCATAGTATATCAATCCATTTAAGGCCCTATGAAACTCATCTATATTCATACTACCTTTAAGCTTATTACATTCTCCACACGCAGGTACTTTATTCTTGTTACTTAATATCCCTCCCCTACTTTTCGCATACAGGTGATCAACCGTAGCACTATACTCATCTATCGAACATTTACAGTAAGCACATACATCTAGGTTAACACCATCTTTAGTAAATCCCCTCATATTTTTCTAATTCGTTATACACTTGAGTCCAATAGTCATAGAAGGCATCAGCATCCTCTTCTAACATAGGAATATCTGCATTTAAGATTACATCAACAGCTTCTAAAGCACATTGGGCTGCCTCATATATACTAATGCTATTCTCTAAATCTATGCTAAATAGATTGTAATACTTATTTACTAGATCTGCGGCTTCTTGTTCTGGACTCATAACTTAAATCCTATTTCACCAGCTAATTCTGATATGAACTTACCACTATTCTCTGAGGCTAACCCTGCCTCTATATTCACCCCATCACTTAACCCATCAAGATACGCTTCTAAAGCTATATCTACTAGTACCTTCTTCATATCATCACTCAAAGAAGCTAACATTCTATAATCAATTATTCTATCCATAATAACAAAGCTAAAGACAATAAATTAAATAAACAAATTATTTAAGAATTATTAACTATGGCACAATGCTTGATGGAAACACTATAATATTATGTTAAATAGACCCCCACTTTGTACTTGCTTATAAACCACAACTTGTACTTAAAAAGTGTAACATTTTCTTCCTGATAATCAGATAGTTACAAAACGCTTATTTTATTGTTTATTTCTATGTAGAATGATACGTGCCAATCAGCATCCAGCTGACCGCCCTTGCATCATAAGTTGTTTATGTGAGATACAGGTACTAGATAGTACTACTATCCCTCCCCTGTTTTAAGAGGAGTGAATGATAGGTTGAGATAATGAGAGTGTGTCTAGGTGATTATGCTAAATGTATTATGCATATTGGTGCTGGCGGCCCATAAATGTCAAGTTTATTGTGCAAAAAACTGGACATTATATCCTATTGCGTATAATTAGCCCCTCTCAGAAGCTTTTATATCCCTAAGCATATAGTTGATCGAAAAAAAGATACGTATACTCAGAGGACTTATACACGCGTACCTATCCCCTCCCGTTCTCAAAAGGAAAAGTGCAAATGTCAAACGTCCCCTTGTAGCGTACTAACTATCTTTAGTTATTGTACTTTGTACCATTACTCATTGGCTCGTGACCATCTCAATTAGTTATTGTACTTTGTACTATATCTATTTTATTTTATTGCAATACTGTTGCATTAATTATTCCATGAGTAAAAGTTAAACAGACATTTTAAACAAGCGTTTAAAACAAGCGTTTAATTATCTGAAAGTAGTAATCATTCTCATAATATTTCTCATATCATTTCGCTTCACAATTTTAACCACTAAAAAAACCTTTAAAATTTTAACATTCATTAACATTCGTTAACATTTCAATTCAGATGAATGTAGTAATTTAGCAATATGAAATTAATATTTAAACCAAAATTAAAAAACAGTCTTATGAAAAAAGAAACGGGATACAACGACATGAAATTAACATCTAAACAAGTAGATGAATTAGTAAAAAATTCATGTGTAGATAGCACATACAGTTTACTAATTGATAACGGATTTTTTGAACTTGCTAGATATGTTAAAGAGAACAATATAAACAAAGGTAAATTGTTTAATGAATTAATGATAAAGTCACTTAAAAAAAGACATGAATATACAATTAACAAAATTAAAAATAGTAAACTAAAAAAGTAATTAATTAATAATCTATAAAAAAACAGTTATGAAAACAGAAACTTTAAACCCAACAAAACAAGCTAACAAAGTAAAAAACAGTACTAAATTAGCACAAAGTAAATTATCTAAAAGTTTAGAAAAAAGCATTAATGCATTGGACGAATTAAGCAATACGTTGAAAAACAAAAAACCAATTGAAACAAAAGGTATTAATTTACTCAATGAAGCGAAAAAAGAAACGAATAAACGCAACAAATTAGAAACGGTTAAAAATAAGACTAAACAAAAAGCAAGTTATAAAAATTGTGTAATTGGTACAAACAATTTAATGAAAAAAGAATGCGAAAAATTAGGATACGCTATAAAATTATTCATTGACGCAAAGGACACAACGTTAACAAATAGACCTATTTCGGACGAATTTACACAATATGATAAAATTAAAATGACGTCAATTTATGAGATAATTGAACTAGCTAAAAAAGATAGTAAATTATATAAACACTTAGAAACGATAAAGGGGATTCAATCTAAGAAAGGTAAATTTATTCCATACTATTTAGGTCAAAAATTATTTAATGAAAAAAGAGAAATAACGTTAACTAAGTATGTAAATTCAAACATACAAGAAAGGGAAATTTTCAAATTTGATTAATCAAAAAAGTTTTATAACCTCCTTAATTTTTGGTTAAGTTAAGGAGGGCAAAAAAAGTAATTAAACGTAATTGCTTAGTATTAAAATGTATTAAAAAAAACTTTTGTCTAGTTCCTACCTTGTTACACTAGGCAAATTTTAGAACCTTTGCAAGTTAATTTTTTATTAGTTCCTAACTAGAAAAATTAATAAACTTAGGACGGCAAAAATAAGACCGTTTAAAATCTTTTCTTTGAGGTATTGAAAATTAATTTAATAAATGTTACGACATTAACGGTTAATTATTCATGTTATAAACTACGGTAAAAAATTCACGTGTTACGTAGTACACAGGCTTAACAGGTTTATAATTTTAATTAGTTATAATTTAGGGCTTTTCAATTGTTGCGTTGTGATAACGTCATGCATTGATCCGCTCACTTTAAATGAGGCATGCATCAACTAGTATGTAAGTTAAGGAGTATTGTATTAGGCTCAAACCCCCAATGTAGTTAATTGACAATTAATGTAATTAGGTGAGGTCAAATTAATACACAAATTTAATACTGTCCGTTATTGTGTCGGGACTGAAAAGGTATGTAAGCAAAACACAATGCAATAAGACTGTATGTTATTGAGTTAGCATACAGCCGCTAATTAGAACTTTGGTAACATAGTTCACTATCAAGCCAATTTTAGGCAACGCAAATTTTAAAATCAAATAATATGGAAAAGAAAAACATCTATTCAATTATTACCATGGTTATCATGGTAATTGGTATTGTATTAACTTATAATAGTTGGGAATTGTGGAAAGGATGGCTCGTAATATGGGCAATGATCTTAAGTCTAGAAGTACTAGTCTTAGGTGCGTACATTGGTAACTTCATCAAAGAAAATATACTGTAATGGAAAGTAAACAAACATACAAAGTAAAGGTAAGCGAGAGAGTATTCAAGATAGATGCTCACAGTAAATACCATGCAATAGATAAGGTATATACCGCCTATTGTGTATTCGAGAGAGATAGAAGTAAATATAAAATAGTAAAGTAAAATCAAATAAAAAAAACAGTCATGGTACATTTAATTAACAGGCAACTTTTGCCTAAGAGCTTTTTAGTAAAGTCTAACATGTCGCATCCTAGATGGGTGGAGTACATTAATTTTCTCAACAAGATAAGTGATTCAAATTGGGGTGGAGATGGTGAAACATTACACTATGGATTAGATGGCAACAAATCAGTAACGTTTTCAACTTACGATTCGTTCGACTCTTTCTTAGTAATGGAACTAGATGATGTAATGAAAATACTAGAAACAGGTGTAGAGATGGTAGAAACATACAACGGTGAATCACATCCAATGTATCTATGTGTACAAATACACTCAGATGCTACTCAATATCCCGAAGAGTGGGCGTTAAAGTCAGAGTGTAGATACGCATCCCTAGATGATGGCTACGCTTTACCTGATGATGTATACAGTTTGAACAACGGAGATACATTCCTAGAGAATACTCAAGAATACCACGATATAGTATGGAGTGAATACGAGAATGATTATCTAATGAATGGTGACGATATTTGCTACGGATGGGTAAGCAGAAGAACGCAAGACTACTTTATCGGAGGTAACGAAGAGCTATATATAGATGGCGACTGTTTCTTAGACGATGATGTAGCAAGACAACACGACTACATGTATAGTGAGAGACAAGACGAGTGGGTACATTGTGATAACTGGGAGGGTGGATATCACGACTACGAAGAAGATGAAAGTGAGGCAAACAATGCAGACTACCATCACCTAACTAGGGTAAACAAGTTTGATTCATCAGCCAAGTTTACTATCGGCTTCGAGATAGAGAAGGAAGATTCAGACATGGTATCAATATGCTACGATGATTTATATCAGACTACTAGATGGATAAAAGAACGTGATGGTTCTCTAGATGATTCGACTGGCTACGAGTTAGTATCTCCTGCCTTCAATCTATACGATGATATGTTAGACCAAGACATAGAAAATAATAGGGTATTGCGTGACCTTATCAATGCAAGTAAATCATCTGACTGTGGCGGACACATCAACGTAGGCTCAACGATATACAATACGACTCAGTTATTCGAGGGGTTATCAGGGTTCTTTCCTTTGTTATATGCGATGTATGAGGGCAGATTAGATAAGACATACAGCAAAGCTAAGAAGAAGCATGAGTATTATCATCGAGACAAGTATTCATCTATCTATATCAAGGACCATGTTGTAGAGATTAGAATACCATCAGCAGTAATAGATGTTAAGAATCTATTGTGGCGTAGAGACCTAGTACGTATCATGGTTGACAATATCAACAAGTCAGAGTTACAAGTACTTAGGATGATGCTTAACGAGAAGTCTAAGTTACATATTCACCTAAGAAAAGTATACTCACTTGATGCAATCATTAGTAAAATCAAGAAGTTCATTAAGTATTCAGATCAATTCAATAACAAGAAGCTTCCAGATGCTAATACTTCTAGGCTAGAAAATAAAATCAAAAACGAATCTAAATTAAACGAAACGCTAGCGATGGCGTGTTAATATTAATCTTATAAAATATAAATAAAATGTGTATAGCAATTCTTAATACAAAACAAACTACTCTTAAGAAACAATTACTTAGAAATTGTTGGGAGAATAATGGTGATGGTGCAGGTATACTGTACATCAATAATGATAACAAGTTAGAGTTCTTCAAGGAGATGAATAACTTCGATACGTTCTACGACAAGTACATAGATGTACGCAAGAACTATGGTAAACGTAACATGGTGTTACATTTTAGAATATCTACTCATGGCAAGGTTAACACTACTAACTGTCATCCGTTCCTAGTTAGCGATAGTATAGGCTTCGTTCACAATGGTATGATATACGATGTACCTACTAGTACAGAATACTCAGATACATACATGTTCAATGAGACCGTACTCAAAAACTTCAAAGAAGGCTTCGAGCATAACGAAACTATCATGGAGATGCTTGAGGTATTCATAGGTAGTGGTAGTAAGTTAGTGTTCCTTAATGATGATGATGATTACTTCATAGTCAACGAAAAAGCAGGTCATTGGAATATGCATTGTTGGTTCTCTAACTCTTCATACAAACAAGTTAACGATTGGGTTGACTTCGGAGGTATCAAGAAGAAAAAGATTCAATCAAATACAAAGACATACAACACTCCATTAAGTTGGAGTGCATGGGATATGGATGGCAGAGAGTATACTAGTCAGGTAGGCTCACGATTCTGTGAGTGTTGTGATACAGTGCTACGCACCGATGAAGAGATAGATGGCGGTATATGTGAGTGGTGCATAGAAGATTCAATGTATGACCAGGAGTGTGACTGTTGTCAAGGATCTAACGGTAAGTACAGATACAAGTGGGAAACCTATGTATGTGACGACTGTAATAAAGTTTTAGTAGATTAATAAATAAATAGATAAGGGGGTCGCATCCATCACGCACAATCAAAAAAAAAACAGTTATGACACGAGCAGAAAAGATTGAGAAATTTCTTAGGGAAGAAATTAAACTTAGACACATTGACTTACTAGACTATATCAATGCAGAGAACGTTAACTCCTTCAATGATATATACGAGCAAGTCGAAGAGCAAGGAGGATTCAATGTAGATATTATCTATTACAGCCAGGCAATGAGATACTTAACGTATAGAGATATATCACTACAAAACTCCATGCAACTAGCCGCAGACCTTGGTTATACTCCAGAAAATATTAACAGTGAACTGTTAGCATCTTTACTAGCATCTCAATATTCTATGGAGGAGCTATATAAATATGAGCATGAGATAACAGAGTTCTTTGATAACCTAGACAATGAAGAAGAGTAATATAATAATAATGGTAACACCTACGATAATATGTATTGTAGGCTACGTTTTATCTAACGTATTAGTTTAGGTAATCAAATGTAAATTGTTCAATATCAACAAGTTAAAATTATGGAAAAGTTTGCAAGAAAATGTGATGTCACAGGTCGTGGCATGAATGAAGGATATGTCTTTGGGGATGGCGAAATGTACGCATCAGATAAAGAATCAGCGATTAAGTTAGCTGACAAATATGGTTACGATAGTCTAGGCGATGCTTATGATGATGATGTATGTTACTACACCGAATGGGATGAGATAGATGAGAACGAAGAGTATTACGATGAAAATGGAAATGAATATAATAATTAAATAAAATTATGGAAAAAACAATTAACGTGATTGAGTTAGCTTGTGAGTTGGCTCATATCAGAACCTTTTATGAGTCAGGTGATCTATGTAACAATGAAGATGATATGTTTGATAATCCAACAGATGGAATACAAGTTTATAACGAAAAGATACAAGATAGATTCAATGATTGGTATGACTACTATCTAGGAGAAATAAATAAATGTTCAATTTAAAAATTAAAATTATGAATAAGAAAATAGAAGAAGCATTACAAACATTACGTGATGCAGGTTATTATGTTGAGAATCTTTGGCACATAGATGACATAGATGATGACAGCCTAGACAAGGAAGAAAAACTTGAGGCACTACATAATGCCATTCATAGAGACTATATCTATGAACGTATCAATGATGCTATCGACGATGAATTATTAATATTAAAACACTCTAAAAACATAAGCCATGAATGATAAATTATTTGATGCTATTATTAGCTTCATAGAGCAAGGTAAACAGTACAAGGTAGATAATCTATTAAAGAACTTATCAAAGTACCGTAGAGAAGAGATAATTGACCTATTAGAGGCAATTAAACTATTAGAATTAGAATATTAAATTAAGTAATATGAAAGATCTATTTGAAACACCAGAATTAATACCATCAGAAGTACAAGCAATACTTGAAACATTCGATGAAGATAAACCTAACACGTACCTAGAATTAGATAGGTTAGTAAATGAGTTAGAGAATATAGGATATACATTCGAGTACTGGTTAGATGGAGAGTCTTATGGACTAAGACCTATTAACATAAAGCTAGAAGAATTAGAAGGATATGCACACATAAAAATTTAATAAAATGAGAGAGAAACTAATTAACTTAATCTTGTCTTATACCCAAGATGGATTTGAGGCAAGTGACATCATTGAGATGGCTAAAGAATCAGAAGAACAACTCCTAGATAGACTAGGGGATATACTAGAATATTACGTTAACGAATACCACGCAACATGAATGACATAGATTGGGAGAAAGTAGATATACATCTACAAGTAGATAAGACAGGCTTCATTGAAGACGAGACAGAAGAATCAATAATAACATTAGACTTCACCTGGTATGTTGAGTCATGCCTTGATGATTGGTTTAAGGTTGCTGTTAGCTTCGAGCCTATATACATCTACGATAAAGATACTGGTAACTTTTATAGCGTACCATCTACACATGTTCAGCAAACATTGACAGAAAGAATAGAGTACGATGTCAATGAAGCAGCAGGATACCTTGGATTAGATAGTTATCACGAAGATAAATACTTAGATTTTGATTAATAAATAATAAATAACATGAATACATATCACTTTTGCTATGTGATAGGCGATGACCTATGCACTGGCATAAACATTAAGTCAGCATCTTACTTAGGCGCTATGCAGAAATTTAATAATACTTACGGTAACAAAGACTTACTGTATGTAATGAAAATAAATACAATTAAATAATATGGTAGAAAAAGGCGTATGGTTTGTAATACTTGTATCTTGGATATTCAATCTATTCTACGTGGGTACAATATTCTTTATGATGTTTTACTCAGTAATAGATTCAATAACCTTAATGTTTAAATGATGAAAGATTTAGCAACAACAATTAGTCTAATAATATACTGTTTATTTGGTATTGCTTACTTCATAGTATTTGCAATGACATTTCTAGACATAGCATTAGATTCAGTATCATTTTTATTTTAATATGAAAGAATTATCAATAAAAATTAGCATACTATTTTATTCAGTTATCAGCTTGATTTACTGTATATTATTCATCTTATTCATGGGTTCATTCATAGTAACAATGTATTATCAACTTATAAAACAATTAATATTTTAACTAAATTAGCATATATGATTTACGATATGAAAGTAATAGACCTACTCAAACAAAATCTACCAAAGAAATATGTAGATGCAATAGTAAAGAACGTTAGAGATAAAGCAGAGCTTAATGAGGATGCTGAATCTTTAGAAGTTGAATTGCTATCTCTATTCGATTGGGATGAATCACCCGAAGGATTTGAATTTTGGGGAGAGGTCCTTAACTCCGTACTAATGGGAGACCCATTACCAGACTTTAAAGATATACGTAACAACAGAAGGAAAGCTTTCTACATAGACTACGCACCAGGAACTACCATATTCACCGATGGACACATAAGAATATTCAATGTATCAGGTGTAGGTATAGATATTAAATTAGAGTATAGTAGTATTATGGCTAGAGATTCCTTCCCCGAAGTAGCTGAGAAATATTATTCATCTGTTAATTAATTAAATTTATTTCGTATATTTGCATACGATTCGCTCTCACATTATAGAATCTAAAGGAATTTATTGACCCTTTGAATGAATTGGAAGTGAGAGCCCAAGGATTTCAAGGGGTTTTTTATTTCTTAAAATGCAACTATGAAAAAGAAAAATCAAGAAAAGCGATTAGGCTTTAACTTCCTCCTAAGTTATTATGAGGTATTCAAAAGACTCCCAGATGCTGAGTCAAAAGAGAAATTTATTACCGCTGTTTGCGATAAACAATTCTTCGGAAAGAATCCAAAATTAGATGGTATTGTAGAGTTTGCATACGCAAGTCAAAAACATTCTATTGACAAAAGCAGAAAAGGGTGGGATGATTCTTTAAAAAAAGAAAAAATAAATAACGATGAAGAGTCTAATAATCAATCAGTTAAGAGCGCACCCCCTGAAGGGTATCCCCAAGGCCCCTTGGCACACCCCTTGAAAGGTCCTTACGAAGGGCCTTCGGTACAAGAGAAAGAAGAAGAGAAAGAAGAAGAGAAAGTAAAACAAAAAGAAGAACAAGAAGATGAAGAAGAAATAAAAAGAAAAATAAGAAATAAAGAAAAAGTAATAATAAAAAATAAAAATGATGTATTGATATATTTAGATGATGTAAGAGAAACTTATCCATTAGATGATACAAGAGTTAATGATTACTTAATGGAGTTGCTTAGTTCACCAGAGAATAGAGAAGTGCACTTAGTAGATGATTTGTTAAAATGTAGTAAATTTTAAAAAAAAAGAATATGAAACAGACAGTTGTAGATATTATATATGATTTTATGTATAAAATGAAAAGTTTTGGTGAATTCAATCCATATCATTTTAATACAGAAGAAGTATTTAAAAAACTTAAACAAATGGAAAAGGAGCAGATAATTAGAGCTCACTTGATGGCAAGATGTTACGATACTGAAAATTCAGTTAATGAAGCAGAACAATACTACAATGAAACCTATAGTTCGGAACGAACTGAATTAGTTAAATCAGAATAAGATGAAAGAATTAGCAATGATAACATTCGCAGTAGCAATACTAGTGATAGCCTTTAGATTAGTAAATGAATATAATAACGATTAATAATTAAACAATGGAAAAGAAAGTTTTAAAATGTATTGACAACAAAGGATTGGAGAATAGATTAACTATCGGCAGATATTATCCTGCTGAATATACTTATTCCTATGGTAATGGTGGGCCAATAACCTATTATATTCTTGATGACTTAGGAGCTTATTCCTACTACTCCTCAATGTATTTCGTAGAAGGAGAACCTCGTTCAATATCAACAACAGATCCTATCGTTGAACAAGTAAAAGAGTTATTTGATGAACGTAGCCAAACAGGAATGAGAAAGTATGGTACTACCCTTCAAGAAAATAATATAGATAACTTCTTTAAACATCTTCAAGAAGAACTTATGGATGCTGTGTTATACCTCCAGAAACTAAAAGATAATAAAATAGAAGATGAAGAAGAGAAGTTTGTAGATACCTTATCTCATTACATTAAACAATCATACAAGATGGAAACAAAAGAAAGCACATCTATTGATTATATCATTGAACAGTATGAGAATGAAGATTTATCCAATGACTTCGATAGATACCTAGCTAAAGAAAAAGCAAGAGAAATGTTTAAGCAACAGATTATAGATGCTTTCTTCTATGGTAGATTTATGAGCCATGAGTATGGTAATGGTGAAGGTTATTTCAATAAAACATTTAAACAATGAGACAGTTAATTTATAATGCAGTTAAATGCTTAGAATGTAATGAGACAATAGTAAGCAGACACAGGCACGACTATAAGACCTGTGATTGTCCTAATGAAGCTATGGTAGATGGTGGATTAGATTATCAAAGGTATGGTGCTAAAAGCATGAGTAGAATAGTAGCTATAGACATATACGCTGATGATGACTTTGAAATTGTACGGAGATATGCCGTACGTGGTAGTAGAGGTAAGGATGGATTACAACCATTATCGTGGATTGCGATATGCGATATGGATGATGACTACCTCCAGGCAGTAGTTGATTATGGTGGAGCTGATTGGCACATAGATTTAATTAAAAAAGAAATAGAATATAGAAAAACAAAGTAATATGAAAACAGCAATAGAATGGTTGGTACAACAACTATGGAATGAAGGATATTTTCCTTATGGAGTTCCTGAAGATATAGTTGAAAGAGCAGATAAAATGTTTGAGAATCAGATAATGGATGCTTATAATCAAGGGAGCAATGATTATGGTTCTCAATGTTATCAACCAGAACAATACTACAACGAAACCTTTAAATCAGAATAGAATAGGAATGGCAATGGCAAAAAGATATTTTGACTCCGAAACTTACAACAAGTTAGGACAACCAGACTTAGGTGCAAAAATGTATTTTATAAGAAACGGCAAAAAAGTATGGGGAACTGTTTCTTTAGTACATTTTACAGGAGAAAAGTCAAAACACAAAGGAAAAATAGAATTAGGAATTTCACCCTTTAAATCAGAATAGAATGAAAGTAAAAGAAAAAGAAAAAGCTAAAGAATTGGTTGATAATTTTCTACCACATTCAAAAGGTAATTCAAATATTAATGAAGCCAAACAATGTGCATTGATTGCAGTTGCTGAAGTAATTGAAGAACTAATAGAAACAGACTTTGCAAATAGGTTTTCTTATTGGCAAGAAGTTAAACAAGAAATAATTAACCTTTAAATCAGAATAGAATGATAAATATAATTAAAAACACTAAGGAACAAGTTACATTTGAAAAAGAACTCAAACAAGAATCTTGGTTTGATAATGATTGTTCCGATGTTAATTTACTCAAGCATTGTAACAGAGAAAATGATACAATAACACGCGTTAAGTTTGATGATGGAAAATACATTGGTAGTCTCCTTCATGTTTACTTTAAATCAGAATAGAA
>Ga0315904_10007267_pt1 | contig 14916 bp, 16 predicted proteins | sample LakEriMetagenome_6_FD_203529 | JGI IMG/M metagenome (GOLD analysis project Ga0315904, IMG submission 203529) | Freshwater fungal communities from buoy surface, Lake Erie, Ohio, United States - Buoy 12 MA120 | ecosystem: Environmental > Aquatic > Freshwater > Lake | place: USA: Lake Erie, Ohio... | reverse complement strand
TGCCGCCTCCGGTCTCGTCGAGACTTGCTGCCCATTGCGGCTCGAGGTGTTTGGCAGCGAAGTCCGTCCACTTGTAGAGGTGTTTGTCGTTGAGGTCGAAGTCCACAGCGATGCGCACGCGGGTCTTGTTGACCGCCGAGAAAAGGCCGTGGTCTCCGGGCTTCGCGCTGTCCTCCGTGGTGAACCACACGGCGTTGAAGCCCTCGCTGAACGAGGTCGGGACATCGCCGCGTGTGAGCGCGCCCTCCTTGACGATGGAGGGCAGATGCCAAAACGAGGTGAAGTGATAGAGCCTGATGGTCATTCGGGTTTCTCCGGGTTGATGGTGAGTTCGATGATTTCGTACAGGTTCTCGATGTCGAAGTCGTCCGAGTCCCTGTCCTCTTCGTCGTAGAGACCTTCGCGGATGCACTCCTCGAAGTGTGCGTCGCGGAACTGCTCCGCGAGTTCGACGGTCGTGAAGAGACCGAGCGGCTCCGGCTCGTACTCCGGTGGCTGTCCGGCATCGCGCCCGACGAGTAGGTGCAGGGTCGTCCGTCCGTCGTTGATGGTCGCGGCCTCCTTCGGCTTGTGAAGGTCGCAGGTGTCGATGTTCTCTTGGACGATGTATGTCCCGAATCTGACCCCCGGCGGCAATCGAACACGGCACGAGCCGCAGTAGGTCGAGTGCTCGTCTCTCCGGTAGAACGCGCAGGTCTTGCACTTCGGTTTGTCGCTCATGTTGACCCCTCCTGCCCGAGATACTTGCGCTCGAGGAAATCCGCGATGTCTGTGAAGGTCTTATAGGGGAGATGTGCGTCGTTCATCTGCGCGAGTTCGTCTTGATTGAAGCCGGGCACCTGCATGTAGATTGACAAAGAGTTCGGGCACAGAAGACCGCCGTTACTCTCGATGCGGGGCTCGACCTCCATCAGCACGCCTAGGCAGCAATACTTGTTGGTTCTGCAATTCCAAAGCACTCCTCGACCTTGCTGATACTTACCGCTGCGCAAGGCGGCGACCCACTTGTGCATGAGTTCGGTGTTCATGGTCAGGTCTCCTTCGGGTTGTCGATGGTGGGCGGCTTATCGGTCTGTTCCTTGCACGGCTGTGTGGCGGTGACGCGGTAGTTGTGCCAGTTGATGAGTTCCTCGACCCACTTCCACGGTCGCGGGTCTGCGATGTCGTACTCGGTGTCCTTGAGTCCGCTTGCCGCGACCCATCGGGTGACTAGGCTTGCGGTCGTGTCCGCGTACAGGCCGCTCTTGCGACCTCCGAAGTACGGGAAGAACTCGCCGGGTTGCAGCATGTGTATCTGTACGGCGGTCTTTCCGTCTTGAGATACGAGGTTGAGGACTTGCATGGTCGTGTCTCCTTGGGTGATGCAGGCTTGGGCGCCCGCGCAATTCTTTGGTACTAGGGTGCTGTGCGTGTGTGGTTACGAATAGACCTCCCATAGAACGCGCTCGCAATGCGAGCAGTGCTCGGTCTCTTCGGCGCTATCCGACCCGGTGACGCCGATGCATTCCCACCCAGACGCGTCGCGGGTTTTCGTCGCGCGATAGACCAGTCGATAGTTCTCACGGACGCAAGGCGTACATAGCAGCGCACCGTCGTCGGTGACTGCCGCCCATGTATAGCCGCCGTGGTATTGGTAGCGCGCAAGTGCCCGTAGACTTTTGAGCGCGGGCTGATTGACTACTTCTCGGGCCTTCATTTCGCACCTCTCGTGACGGGCGACCAATCGTCATCGACCGACTCGCGGTACTGCGCCGGGGGCATGCCGTACTTGTCGAGCAGGTGGACGAGCCATTGCGGCGGCTTGCGCGCGGTGTAGCGCAGGAGCGGAGCCTTGGCGGTCGCGTAGAAGCGCCGATAGGCGCGCACTGCCACGCCCGCCGACGCTTGCTTGCTCTCGCTGCGCACCTCCGTCCGATACTCGTCGGGCATCGCCACGGCGAAGTGCCCTGCGTATGGGAAGTAGTGGTGCGCGGACAAGCCGTTGAGCAAGCCGCGCCACAGTCGGCGGTCGAAGTAGAGCGGCTCGTAGGCGTGCGCGCGACCGTAGCGGTGGCGGTACTCGTCGCAGAGGGCGACGCCGTAGGCGTAGAGCCAATGCGAGGCAAGCACGCTTGTCCGCGCCCATGTCACTACAGGGTGATGGATGTGGGTCGGTCGCGGCATCGGTCGCCGCCACGCCCCGAGCGCGTCGGCTGCGGAGGCGAGGACTTGCGTGGTCTCGGACAGAATCTTCACGACATGCGGGTCGCACGCCGACCGCGCGGCTCTCTGCGGTGTGGACTCGATGATGAACGCTTGCATATCAAACTCCTGGCCTGTAATCGTTGTAAGCCTTGATAGCGGCATCGACAGCGGTGGCTGCTCTATCCTCGTCCAAGGCCGTGTTCGGAATCTTCACGATGAGCGACCCCGCCTCTCGGCGCTGCCGCACATACATGGAGTCTTTGTTCATCGGAACGCCGAGGCTAGGAGTGGGCCTGCACGCGCGCGAGTTCTGGAACTTGAGCGCGAACACTAGGCTTCTGTAGAACGCGGCCGACCCTCCCGCTGCAAGCGCCTCCGGTGAGGTCACTTGTAGGTAGTCCTTGATACGGGCGACGATGCTGTACTCACGAGGCCCGTCAGCCAACGCTGCCCCGGAACAGGTGTCGACCACCACCTCGACCGCTACGCGCTGCTTCTGCAAGTAGTCGCACACCACGAACGCTGCCGCCGAACGCCACAGCGCGGCGTCGGGGGCCACATTCCACGACACACCCGGCGCTATGACCACGGTCGCCAAGCGCGGACGGATGGCAGGCATCGGCGCCCGCCGCGTGGTCTCCCACGCCGTCTCGTGCCGACCTGCGCGTGCCGCGTGGATGTCGAGCGTGTCGCCCATCGCTGCGCGGGTGCGCACACGGCGCGGCACTTCGAGTTGCTTGGCCTCGCCCTGCCCCTCGAGCCGTCGTTGCAGCCACTTGGTCTTGGACTGCATGCCCGTGATGAAGGCGTCGACCTTGCCTTCGATGAGGTAGCGCAGCACCTCATTTCCGGTCTTCGCGCCGGGCACGCCGAACCCTTCGTGTCCGACGGACGCGCTATCTATCACGCGCGCGTGGAACTCCTGCATACAGGGACTCGGCGGTCTGCGCGCGTAGTCGAGCGCGGTCGAGAGGTCTGGATAGACCTCGCATAACTCGGTGTCGCTACCCATGATGGTTCTGTCCATGTCGGTCTCTCCTCTGGTTGTGTCGGTCAAGCCGGGATGAGGCGGCGCTCGTCAGCCGTCCAATCGACCCAGTACCCGGCGGTCGCTTCTTGGAGCGTGTCGCCCGCGTTCATCAACTTCTGCGCGTCGATGAGCGACCGCGTCGACATGATGCGCTGCAACTTGGCACGCGTGATGGTCTGGCGCACCTTCCAACCCCACTCGAGCAGCGGCTCGCTGATGCCGAGTGCGCGCTCCATGTCGCGGTCGTAGTCCATCTCGACCATGCCCATGCGGAAGCGGTCTTTGGTCGCACCGTCCAATGCTGCGCGACCGACGAAGATGGCATCCGCGCCGTGCCCGTAGGTGTTCATCGCTGCCATCGCCACGAAGTCCTTGTGCTTCGTGACTGTCGTGTTGCCCTTGCGGGTCGGCAGGAAGAACTGCTTGTTGGCAAGCGCCATGTTGAGGAAGACGAGCATGTTGGCATCCGCGTTGTCTGCCTCGTCGAAGAGGAAGACGCCGCCCTTCTCGTAGCAGTCGAGGAAGGGGGTCGGGACATGGACATACTCGCCGCCCTTGCCCATCGGCAAGAGCCACCCTGTGAACGACGACTCGGTCACGCCCGCCGAGAGCGACTGCGCGGCGAAGGCGCGCGCGCCGAGAGCCTGTGCGACCTGCTCCGCGATGTGCGTCTTGCCGCAGCCGCTCGGGCCGACGAGCGCGATGTTGAGCCGCTGTCCGGCGAGACGCATGATGCGGTCGAACTTCGCGTGCCGCACCTTCGGGAGGCTGCGCGGCTTCTTGTCGAAGCCGACCACCTCGATGCGCTGCACCTTCTTGACCGCCGCGTCGAGCCGCGACTCGACCTCGTCGCGCAGCATGTCGATGGCGGCGTTGAGCGCGTTGGTCATCGCGCGCTCACCCGCCTCGATTGCCGTCTGTCGAAGCGCCTTCTCGTCGAGCGACTTGCCGAGGACATCGGCCTGTACGATGTTCTTGACGAGACCGCGCGCGGCTTCCCAGAAGACGGGCTCCGAGAACATGCCCTTCGGCATCGGCTTGGTGCCCTGCGGAAGCGTGCCGTGGCAGATGATTTCGTAGACGGCCTGCCCGCGGACGCTGTCCTCGCCGATGACGGCGAAGACATGCTGCGCGAACTCTTCCTTCGACAAGCCGCGCGGAATCTCGCTCTTACCGCAGAGCGTGAGGAAGAGGATGAGTTCGGCTTCGGAGAGAAGCGACAAGTCCTCGACATTGATGTCCCAGACATTGGCCGGCCACTCGTACTTGGATGCTGTGAACTTGGTCATGGTCGTGTCTCCTATCGGTCTACGGTTAGATGAGGTTGAAGATGGTGATGATGGTCAGAGCCGTGAGCGCGAGGCCCGCGATTGCTGCCACGAAAATCAAGCCGAGAAAAGCCCCGGCGATGAAGTCGACCGCGGTGCGCGCTGCGTCAAAAAGACGGCGCGGAACGCGGACATAGACATGGGTCTGTCGCATGGTCAAAAACTCCTTGGTTTTACAGGAAAAAACGCCCGCGCCCAAAGAATGGGGCGGGACGCTGTGAAAGCGCCCCCGGTATCCGAGTGACCATACCGCGCAGCCCCTCGGATACCGGGGGGCTTTTTAGGAGATGGGCTGCGCGGGGAGAGGTGGTGCGTTACTTGCGGTATCCCTTGTCGAATCCGCAGTAGTTCAAATACTTGTCCAACTTGCTGCGAACCGTCGGCCTCAACTTCTTGAACGCGACCTTCGGGTAGCGCCCAAAAACGAACACATCGGAGTGCACCGCAAAAAGCAGTTTGTCGGCGACTTGCTCCAATGTCTTGCCGCGAATCGCGATTTTCATGTTGCAGTAGTCGCTGCTCACCAACAAGTGCGTCGGTGCTGAAATCCTAGCGAACGGACTGTTCATCTTGCGCGAGTCGATTTCGCACACCCACAACAAATAATCCGCGCGCCCGGTCAAAATGCGCGTTTGCTGCGGATGCGTGGTGTCCGGCGCGTAGCGTAAGCCGCTCTTGACGAGAAGAGCGCGGACGGTCTCGGTGCTGATTTTGGTCTTGGACATGGTCGTGTCTCCTAGATTGGTCGGTCGAAAAACAGGCGACGACGCCCGCGCCCAAAGATTGAGCGGGGCGTGTCGCGGACTGCGAAAGGACGGTTAGCGGTAGATGACGGCTTCCGCGCGCGCGAGGCTGATATCTTTGTCGAGTCTCTTCGCCACCTCGCTCACGGTCTTGCCGCGAAGCCGCACGGGCTTGACGCGCGAGTCAAAAACAGTGGTGCCGGATTTGAGAATCAAGCATACCCATGCGGTCGGCGCGTACTCGCCGTCGTCGCAAACAGTCACCTCGATGGTCATACCCTTGTAGTGCTTGATGTCGATGACGGCGATGCCGTCCCACCCGCCATAGCCAGTCACGCGCTTGACTGGAAACTTCTTGGCGAGGGCGGCGCCGAGCGCCTTCACATCGAACTGGGTTTTGGTCTTGGACATGGTCGTGTCTCCTAGTGGTTGGTCGATTAAGCGAAAACACCCGCACGGGACAGCAATCCTTGAACACCCGCGACGAAGGTCGTGGCATTCGGACGCTTTCCAGCGTAGTTCTTGATGGGAAGGGTGTCCAAAGTGCCGCACGCATCGGTGCGAAGGGAATTGATTTCGATGAAGAAGAACGGCTCCGTGTCGTCGGCCATCGGACTGGTCGGCGAGTCGATGTGAAGTTCCATCTCGACTTCCAGCGCGCGGTGCTTGATGTACACGGAGTGGACATCGTTGGCCTTTGTAACGCGGCCGCCCGAATATCCGAACATCTTGAAAGCGGCGGCGATGTCTTCGATGCGAAGAGGACGCGGATAAGCCTTGAACTGGACGCCCTTGGTCTTCGCGGCCTTCACAGTCTTGGTGGTCTTGTTGGTCTTCATGGTCGTATCTCCTAGTGGTTACAGTTGAAAACGCCCGCGCACCAAAGAAATGCGCGGACTGGGGATGCACATGGTCAAGTGCATCCGTCGCGCCTCTCGCATGAAGAGACGCGACGGATGCACCCCGACAAAAACAGTCGGGGTGTTGGTGCTATATCCTGGGACGCGCTGCGACGCGTATGAGGAACCGATATTTGCAGGCTCGGTCAACCGGGGTCACGGCCCATAACTAGGCTACCCTGCACCTACTGGACGCTACGGCATCCGCTCCGGGCTCTGGGGAGTCTCGCAAGCGCCTTACCCGACCGCCTTGCTCGAACTGTCCGGGCTTCGTCGGTGCCTCCACGCCGGGCGCTGTTCCCGGTCGCTTCATCCTTTGTACCCCTTGAGCCTTGCTGCGATTCGCCGGAGGCGTCCCCGGTTCCCATCGCGGCTCAAGTACCCCTGCGAGTCCTCTCTCGCTGGGTGCGCGTGTCGCGCGCCGTTCGCTGGCTTGCCGTGTTCGAGGCGGTGTCTTTTCGCCTGCGCCCCTCTCGGGGTGGTGCGCCCTGTCTGGGTCGCCCGGAGCCAACTGCGTACTGTCTACCGAATCCCGTATCCCTTCATCCTGCATCGGCGAGAAGCCATCCCCGCCGTGCCCGGATATTATAAGGTAATCCTATACCCTAGTGCAATGGGTGTAAGTCATTGATTTTAAAGGGAAAAAAGTGGTCAATCTTTGACCACTTCCGGGGTCTAGAAAAAAAGCCTTATAAATCAATGACTTACGAGCGCCCTACGGATTGGGAGCCGTTTTACAGCGGTCTCGGAGAGGGTAGGCGGTCGGCGCGGCGCGCCGGGGGCTGCGCGATGTGCGCGGCGCGGAACAGGCGTTGATGCCCGCGCGTCACCCAAAGAAAGGCGCCCCCTGTGCGGTCACGCGTGTCGGTAAACCAGAGGAGAAAAAACCCGACAGAGGCGTGACCGCACAGGGAACTCGCCGAGGACTAGCCGTGCGGCTGCGGGTGGCTTCCGCGCCGTGGCTTGTGCATCGCGCGCGCCGACACGACCAAGTGCGCAGCGACCGAAGGGAGGAGGTCACCGCAAGCGCGCGTCGAAGCATGACAGCCAGTCCTCGACGATGGGACGGAGTGTACAGAGACCTAGTGCCGAAGTGCAACCTCGCGCATCACGACCCGTTGCTGTTCGCGTCGGTGAAGTGGTAGGTGAGCCACGCATTGCCGGGAGCGGCGCGCCACTTCGACTGGTTGCGGAGCGCGTAGAGCGTGACGAGCGGCGCGCCGTTGCGCTGCCGTCCGCGGAACTTCGGGAGGTCGATGGTGCGCAGGGCGTTGCCGAGCGCGGTGACTGTCGGCGTGCCGACATTGGGGTAGTTGTCGCGGAAGATGCGGAGCAGGTCGGCGGGGGTGTAGAGGTCGCGGAAGGCGTTGGGGATGAGTTCGTCGGGGTACTCGGCAAGCCGCAGGGCGAACTCGTTGACATGCGACATCGAGGCTCTGACCGTGGTCTCTCGAGCGTTGGTCTGCATCGCGGCGCGCTTCGGGTTGAAGTCGGTGGTGTCGATGCGGTGCAGGAGGTGGTAGAGGATTGCCGATGCGCCGGGGCCGGACTTCGACGGGTCTGTCGGGTTGCGGAGCCATGCGTCGAGTTCGGTGTAGGTGGACTCGGGCAGCGCCTCCGTGGGGGCTTCGACCACGAAGAAGCGGCGGTCTTCGGGTTCGATGGCGAGCGCGTCTGCGTGGTTCGAGGTCACATAGTAGTTGACGCAGTCGCGCATGACATAGGGTTGTGCGTACTTGCGGTTCACCACCATCTGCTCACGCGTCACCATGTCCTTGATGTTCGCCATGAGGTCGCGCCGTTCGCGCGCGTTGTCGATGTAGATTTCGTTGAGCACCGCGAACTGCTTGTTGGCGAGTTGCCCGTTGAACGAGGAGTGAAGGTCGGCGTTGGACAGGTTGGTGAAGTTGTCGTCGCCGTAGATGAAGCGCATGAGCGGCTCGACCGCGAATGTCTTGCCCACGCCCTGCCCGTCGGAGTACACGAACACAGCCTGGAGCATCTTGGTGCCGGGGCGCTGCACGGGGTACGCGAGCCATTTCAGGAACCACTCGGCTTGCTCGGGCGTGCGGAAGAGGTAGTGGACGAAGTCGAGCCACAGTTTCACCGCGCCGCGCTTGGGTCGTATCTCCGGCGCGACCCACACATTGATGGACTGGTCGGGCAGCGTCGTCTCGAAGGTGCCCGGCTCGTAGGCGAGTTTGCGCGCACCGCGACGAGCGGGTGACAGCACCCACTTGTCGAAGGCGGGAATCGGTACGGTGACCGGGGTCTTGCCGCCCTTGGTCTCCAAGATGGTCGCCAGAGGGGCGAGGGTAAGGCGTGCGTGCGCCGTATCCATGAGCACGCGCTCGTCCAAGTCCCAGAACATGCCTTGGTCGCGGAGGTACACGGCGCGGTTGTTGAGGATGTTGAACGCGCGCGTCTGTTGCGAGGTCTCGCGTGGAAGCGCGTTGAAGCCCTCTGCGCCGTGCGCGACGAGAAGGTCATCGAGGGCTTGCTTGCGCTCTCCCGGCTGCGGGACGAGGTATACGAGGTCTACGGTGGCGCCCAGTTCGATGAGCCTCGCGGTGAGTTCCGTAAGCGCCGCGTGCACCTGCTGCTTGGTCATCACATCGGAGTCGTAGCAGATTTCGACGCGCCGTCCCTTGAAGTCGATGTCGGCGAACTCGGGCAGTAGCGACCACCCGCGCGCGTTGGACTTGAACGACCACACGCCGCCGAGACCTAGGCAGTTGAAGCCGTGGTTGCACGCGGCGGCGGCCTTCTTCTCGCCTTCCGTGAACACGATGACCTGCGAGGTGTCGGCCGCAATCTTGCGCCAGTCGTCTGCCGCGCTACCGACGAGCGGCGGGAAGTAGATGTACGGGCGCGTGCCTTCGGGTTGCGCGTAGCGCACAGGTTGCTTGAGCGGCGTGCCGAACTTGCCGCCCGAAGGCGGGAACTCGGTGAAGCGCACGCGATAGAACTCTGTGGCCTTGCCGTCCATGTCGAGGTACGGCATCCGGTATCCGGCACGCGGGATGCCGAGAGCAGCGTCGCACCATTCGGCGGTGACGGAGCGCACAAGCATGCGCTGTGCGTCTTTGCGGGTGAGGCCCGAGCGTTCGAGGTCAGCGAGAGTCTCGGGTGTGAGAGCGTCGCCAACGGCGACCTTGGTCGTATCCTTCTTCATCAAAGAAATCCCCTCTGGTATGGGCTACGGACGGGTGTGGTGTGCCGAGAGTTTCGCCGCCTGCGGTATGGGGGGCAACCGCACGGAGACTGGACGCTAGGTACGCCGTCCGTAGCCCATGCCACATGGGACTGCGGGAAGACGGGTCGAGGTCGGGAGAGGTCGAGTCTGTCTCCGAGGTTAGGTCGAGCGAATCACACGGAACACCACGATGCGGAATCTACGCCGGGGTGGGCGACGGTGTCAACGGCCCCCCCCTCGCGCTCCCCCCCTAATCCCCTAGGTTCTGTTCTCTAGTTCTCAAGTTCTCAAGTTTTTTCATAACTTGAATGCGCGCACGCCTACGCGCGCGTATATATAAAAAGGCTCTGCAACTTGAGAACCTTGCGTATGTCGTTGATTTTTAAGCGTTCTCAAGTTTGTTCTCAAGTTCTCGTTCTCAAGTTCAAACTTGAGAACAGCGATGTGCGAGGGCGCGAGCGCCGCCCGCTGCCACCCCGGCGCGCTCCCGTTCTCCGGTTGAACTTGAGAACTTGATACTACGGCGTGGTACTTGAGAACGGTTCCGCGACTCTGTCGAAAAATCTTCCAAGTTGTCCACGGTGCGGTCATTTTCCGGGCGCTTGCATTGCACGCCCGGATGTGGTGTGCGTTACTGTGCGCGCACCGACCACCACATCCCCGAGAGCGCAGCACGAATGCCGAAGAAGAAGGCTCCCATCGCACCTCCTGTCGCGTCGCCCGTGGCGCAGTTGCAGGTGAACTACCTCCCCCTCCGACAAGTCACCGGCTACGCGCGCAACGCGAAACTGCACCCGCAATCGCAAATCGACGCGCTCAAGAAGTCGATACAGACCTTCGGCTTCAACAACCCCATCCTCGTCGACAAGACGGGCACCATCGTCGCCGGACACGGTCGTTACGAGGCTGCACGCCAACTCGGCATGCCGACGGTGCCGACCATCTGTCTTGGGCATCTCACGGATGAGCAGCGACAGGCGTATGTCATCGCCGACAACCGCATCGCAGAGATGGGTGACTACGACGAGGAACTCCTCGCCGCCGAGATAGCCAAGATTTCTGGCTTCGGCATAGATGTCGGGTCGATGGGTTTCGACGAGAGCGAGGTCGCGGATGCGCTCGCTGCTGCCGCCAACGGCGGCTTCGACCTTGTCGAGAACTTCGGAGACGAGGTCGAGGACATCAACGAGTTGAAGGACGACCTGCGCTTCCCGCTCGAAGGCGAGTGGGAGTTGCCGAAGTTGCGCACGGACATGCAGTTGGAGATACCGGACAACATCTCGCTCTGGACATATCGGCGCATCACCGAAGGCATGCAGTTGCCGCCGCCGTACCTCTACAACTACCGCATGGACTCATCGGTCGGGCTTGATTGGAAGCAGACCATCGTGAGTTTCTACACCGAAGACTATCGCTTCGAGTGCTTCTGGGACACGCCGGGCAAGAGCGTCGGTGACCTCGTGAAGAAGGGAGTCCTGGGCTGCGTCATCCCGAACTTCACGACGGCGCCCGATGTTTCAACGACGCTGCGTGCGTACATGACATACCGTGCGCGCTATGTCGGACGCTACATGCAGGAAGCGGGGCTCAAAATAATCCCCGACATCAACGCGTTCTGGTATCAACCGGAGTTCGAGCGCGTCATCAAAGGTCTGAAAGGCTTTCGCACCATCTCATTCCAAGCACATCAGAACATCGTCGGTGTGCAGCGTGCTCGCTTTTCAGAAGCGATTGTGTATGCTATGGACGAACTGAAGCCGGATACGGTGTTGTTGTACGCTCCGCAAGAGGCACTCACATCGTACCCGGCTCTGTTGCGCGCCCGTGTTGTTCGCGTCGAGCCCAACATGAAACTCAAGGCGCAGTACAAGCGAATGCTCGACAAGCGTGATAAGGAACAGGAGCAAGAAGACTAATGGGTGCCAAAACTGGTGCTGGTGGTTCGGCTCGCGGCGGCGCGCGTCGCAAAGGTGGCGGTCGCGCCAAGGGTCGCGTCAAGGGCCGCGTCAAGGGCGGTGCCCGTCGTGGCGCTGCTCGCGTCAAGGCCCGCGTGAAGGTTCGCGCGAAGGGTCGCCGTGGCGCGGCTCGCGTGAAGGCTCGCGCGAAGCGGTAAAAGCCGAGTAACGCGCCTGCGTTCGATACTACAAGTTGGTACCGACGCAGGCGCGGAATCTTGCCGCCATGCCACAAAAAGGACGGGGCGACGCCAAACGCGTCACACCTGAAAAAAAGGAAGCGTTCCTCGAAGGTCTGCGCAAGGGCTTGAGCGTAGGCGGCGCCGCTGCCGCTGCCGGCTTCTCCCGCGAGACGATGTATCGGCACGCTGCCCGTGACCCCGCGTTCTCGAAGCAATGGGATGATGCGATGGAGCGGGGTACCGACCTGCTCGAAGATGTCGCCACCTCCCGTGCTGTAACCGACAAAGACACGACCCTGCTGATTTTCCTGCTCAAAGCACGCCGACCGGAGAAGTTCCGCGAGCGGTACGATGTGACCTCGGATGGTCGCGCAGTCTTCGACGCCTTCGCCTCGGCTATGAGCAAGTTGGAGTCTGCCCCCACCGATGCCAAAAACGCCAAGTAAGCGAAGCAGCGCACGCGGGGTGAGCAACCCCGACAAGTTGATGTACAGCGCCATCGAGCGCGCCCGCTTCGACGCGGTCTGGTTCGCGCGCGACATCCTCCAACTCAAGGCGCTGCCCGGCGAGCCGACGCTCGACGAGGACTCGAACAGTTCGTGGGAACTCGACCAATGGCAGGCCAACCTGCTCGAGGCCGCGTGCGATGTCGTGCGCCACACCTATGGCAAGCCGACGCGGCTGAACAAGGAAGGCCGTAACATGCTCACCGTGGTCGCCTGCCAGGGGCCGGGCAAGACCTTCGGCGCAGCCATGCTCGTGCATTGGTTCGGCTTCTGCTTCAAGTCCGTCATCGTGTGCACCGCGCCGAAGTTGCAGCAGGTGACGACGCGACTCTTCAAAGAGTTCGTGAAGGTACAGAACCGCGCCATCCCCGGCTATGCGCAGTTGATGGAGGTAAGTTCCACCCGCATCGTCTGGGCCAACGACCGCACATGGTTCGCCATCGCCGAGACTGGTCGCTCTCCCGAGTCGCTCCAAGGCTTCCACGAGAAGTACCTGCTCGTCATCATCGACGAGGCATCGGGCGTGCCGGACGAGATGGCAGCGGTGATACGCGGCGCGATGTCCACCGGCAAGGTCGTCATCGGCCTGCTCATCGGCAACCCCAACAGTTCGTCGGGCTTCTTCGCCGACTCACACCGCCGCGCTGACCTCGCCAAGGACTACTTCCGAATGCAGGTAGGCTGCGAGACCTCCAAGCGCGTGAGCCCGGCGTGGGTCGAGCAGATGATTCGGCAGTACGGGCGCAACTCTCCGACCGTGAAAATCCGCTGCTTCGGCGAGTTCGCCGAGACGAGCGAGGCGCAGTTGGTTGCTCCCGAGTGGATTGTCGCCGCGACGCTCCGCGATTGGTCTGCCGCGGGCGACGGCTCCATCCCTCGTATGCGCATGTCTGTCGATGTCGCCGACGGTGGCGAGGACGAGACCGTGTTCACCATCGCGCGGCATTGGGACAGCGCGGTCGAGGTGCTCAAGCAAGTGCGCGCGTCCTACGAGACCGCTGTCGCCGTGCCACAAGCCTTCGACGAAGCGTGCCGCCTGTGGCGCGATTGGGGCTTCTCGGCAGAGAACGGCGATGACATCGTGGTCGATGCGATGGGCGTCGGCTCTGGTCTCGCGGGCATGCTCATCCGCGCCGACTACCCGACTGTCGTCTACAAGGGCGGCGAGTCGTCGTCTGCCCCCAACCTCTATCGCAACCGGCGCGTGCAGTCATACATCGCCGTGCGCAACGCTTTCCGCGATGGCAGCATCCTCATCCGTGATGGAGCCATCAGCGACATGCCGAGTTTCGAGGCGCAGTTGTGCTCGATACAACTTCGCCCCGGTACAGAGAGTAGAGTCGAAGACCTAGTAACCAAGGCTGACATGAAGCGCGACGGCATCAAGTCGCCTGACATGGCCGATTCGCTTGCCATGCAGTTTGCGACGAAGACCCCGACCATCCGAGACGGCAACGCTGTCCCGAGGATGGAGGACATCATCGTGCAAGAGTCCAGCGTCTTGAGAGGATACACAGATGTTTAAGCCGCTAGAGTTCATCCGTTCCGTGTTCGCTGCCAAGCCCGAGGGCATCTCCGCGCAAGACCGCAGGGTCGTGTCGTTGGAGACCTCCGTCTACGGCGGCGCCACCGTAGGCCAGATGCGTTTCAACCCCGACTCGTTGGTGAGGCGACAGGGACTACAAATCTACGGGCAGATGCGCAACGACGAGCAAGTCAAAGCCGTCTGCACCTTCAAGCGCGACACCATCGTCTCGCGCGGTTGGATTTTCTCGTACCCGCAGACTTCGAAGTTGTCGCTCAAGGAGCAGGAAGCGCGCATCGACATCTTCTCCAAACTGCTCGACCAGATGCCCGGCTCTTTCGTCGACGGGCTGAACGCCATCTCGCTCGGACGCGAGTACGGCTTCTCCCTGACCGAGAAGGTGTACGACACCTACGAACTCGACGGTAAATCCTGGGTCGGCCTCTCCAAACTCGTCGCGCGCGACCCTGCGACCTTCGACTTCATCACCGACCCCTACGGTGAACTGGTGCGGTGCGAGCAAGTCGCTGCGGGACAGCGCATCGAAATCGACCTCGACAAGTTCGTCTACTATGTCCACAACCCAGAGTTCGACCCGTACTTCGGTCGAAGCGACCTGCGCGCCGCCTATCGCTCGTGGTACTTCAAGAACGAGATGATTAAGCAATGGGCTGTCCACATGGAGCGCATGGGCAGCGGCTTCAAGGTGATGAAGATGGTGGGCGAGGACGCGCCGCGCTTCGGCACCCCCGGCTACGCCGCGCTGCAAACGGCCATCGAAGGCGCGCGTGCAGGTGCCTCCATCATCATCCCGCGCGGCGTGGAACTCGACATCCAGTACCCGTCGGCGAGCGACGGCTTCGAGTCCGTCTGCACATGGCATGACCTCGCCATCGCGCGCGCCCTGCTCGTCCCCAACCTCCTCGGCGTGAGCCACACAGGCACGACGGGCGCATTCGCGCAGTCGCAGACGCAGATGGAGACCTTCGCGTGGACGGTGTCCGCGGACAAACTGCGCCTCGAGGCGTGCATCAACGAGCAGTTGGTGCGTGACCTCGGCGACCGCAACTGGGGCGACGGCGAGTACCCGCAGTTCGAGTTCAACCCCATCTCCGAAGCCCGTCTGCAATGGATGGTCGGCACTTGGTCTACGCTGCTCGGCGCTTCCGCTGTCATGCCGACCAAGGCCGACGAGGACAAGTTGCGCAGCATCCTTGGGATGCCGAAGCGCGACGAGAAGTCCGAACTGCTCAAGCCGATGGCCGTCGAAGCGCCGAAGGCCGCTGCCGAAGAGACCGAAGAGGAAGAGACTGACGAAGAGGAAGTCGAGGACGAGGAAGAGGCTGACGAAGAGGCTGACGAAGAGGA
>Ga0315904_10007265_pt1 | contig 14918 bp, 14 predicted proteins | sample LakEriMetagenome_6_FD_203529 | JGI IMG/M metagenome (GOLD analysis project Ga0315904, IMG submission 203529) | Freshwater fungal communities from buoy surface, Lake Erie, Ohio, United States - Buoy 12 MA120 | ecosystem: Environmental > Aquatic > Freshwater > Lake | place: USA: Lake Erie, Ohio... | reverse complement strand
CAGGCGATCCTCGGTCTGCACAGCCTCCAGCCAACCCTCTGGCAGGGGGGTGTTGTTGTTCAGCGCATCCATCAGCCGCCAAAACCGATCGAGGTGGCGCTCGATTCGCTCCCGCGCCAGATCTGTGGTGGTACCTGCCCTCAGGATGAAGCTCCAATCAGAGCTCTGCAGCAGAAGCAGCTCACGACCCGCCTGGCTGAGCAGCTGGCGCTGCAGCGGGCTGCCCACGCCGCGGTTCACCCGGGACACCATCGCCCGAGACGCCCTTTGCCATTCCGGCACCACCCAGGCATTGGTTTCGTTGAGCCAGTAGTTGTGGTAACCACCCTGCCCCCAGCTGGAGGGGGAGGGACGGCAGACCTGCAGCTGCGGCTCCTGGCTGAGCACTTCGCGCAGGTGCGTGAACCGCAGCCCCAGCCCTGGCCCCTGGCGGAACAGCTCCGCCAGGAAGCCAGGACCCTCAAACCACCAATGGCCGAACAGTTCGGCGTCGAACGGGGCCACCAGCAACGCCGGCCGGTCGATGGTGCCGGCGAGGGAGCTCAACTGGCGGCAGCGTCCCGCCAGATAGTCGGCGGCGTGCTCCCGCAAGCGTTCAGCGGCCCGCTCCGGGGCGTATGGCTGCTTGGCCTCAAGCGGACAGCCCTGGGCGGTGACGCGATGCAGCTTCAGCCCGAGCGGGCGCCGGCTGTTGATCCCGATGGCCGTCAACTGCTCCTCGCTGAGGTCCCAGCCCAGGTCGCGGTGAAACTCCCGGTAGGCCCCATCGCCTGGATACCCCTGGCTGGCGCTCCACACCGGCAGGGTGGCATCGCTGTCGCGGGCGAAAAACGCCACGCCCCCTGGGGAGCAGATCGGCGCATACACCCCGTAGCGCGGCCGGGGCAGGGCATGGAGCAATCCGTGACCATCCAGCAGGCTGTAGCGCAGGCCGCAAGCGGTCAGCTGCCGGTCCAGATCCTCGTAGTAGGCGCATTCCGGCAACCAGATGCCGAGGGGTCGCTCCCCCAGCAGGCGTTGGTGCTCCCGTGCGGCGGTGAGCAGCTGGGCGCGCACGGCCTCCGGACAATCGCGCAGCAGCGGCAGATAGCCATGGGTGGCGGCGCAGGTGATCAGATCGAGCACCCCTTGCTGCCGCAGCTGGATGAAGCGGGGCAGCAGGTTGCCGTTGCAGGCACGCCACTGGGCCATCACCCCAGCGAGCTGGGTCTCCAGATGGCGTGCCGGCTCAGCCAGGCTTGCCGGAGCCTCCAATAGCAGGCCGCGCCGCAGGGCGATCCAATCGGGGAAGCGGCCGTTCAGCTCAGGATCGCTGAGCAACGCCAGCAACGTGGGGGAAAGGCCCAGGGTGAGCCGCGGCCGTTGCTGGGGATCGGAGGCGGCCCGCTCGAGCACGGCCAAGAGCGGCAGATAGCACTCCTGCAAGGCCTGGAAGTACCAATCCTCTTCCAGGGAGCCCGGTTCGCCGCTGCGGACGTAGGGCAAATGGGCGTGGAACACCAGGGCCAGCGCACCGATGCCCTGATCGCCTGCTGGCATGGCCGTCCCTCGCTGACCCAAAGCTTAAAGGGCCTACCTAACCTTCCCCCACGCTGGTTGGGCTTGATCGTGATACGACGAGTCGTGGCGGTGGACGGCCACAGCATGTTCTACGCCCAACAGAAGGTTGGTTGGTTCTTCGATCCGAGCCGGCTGCTGGAGTTGGCCCGCCGGGATCCCGGTGTGGAGCTCGATGGAGCCTTCTGGTACGCGGGCCTGAAAGATCCCAGCGACCAGCGGGCCTTCCGCGACGCGCTGACCAGCCTGGGCTTCACGGTGCGCACCCGCCCCCTCAGGGAACTGGGAACGGGCGGCCGCCAGAACGCCGATGGCGACCAACGTCAGTACGTGCGTGCCAATTTAGAGGTGGAGATGGTCATCGATCTGCTGGCGGTGGCACCCCGCTGCCAGGAACTCTGGCTGCTCAGCGGCAGCCGCGACCTCGACCGTCTGGTGGAGGTGCTGCGCGTTCAGGGGGTGCGCATCGTGCTGATCAGCACGGAGGCGATGGTGGCCCGCGAGTTGCGCAACGCCGCCGACAGCTTTGTCGAGTTGTCGACGCTGCGTGGTGAGCTGGAGAAGGCCGATGCCCGCCAACAACCGGTGTTCCAGCGGATGGGTCCGAACTGAACACCAGCCACCCAGCCCGCGGCGACAGCCGCGACTGCCGGACCGATCCACCGGGGCAGCGCGGCCTGCGGCCACCGACAGCGCGTAGACTGGCTTCAACTCATACTCAGTCCGCTTAGCTGGCCTCAGCGGTACCAACCCATGGCGCGCGATCCCGGCAGGGTCCTCATCTTCGACACCACACTGCGCGACGGCGAACAGTCGCCGGGAGCCAGCCTGAACATCGATCAGAAGCTGGCGATCGCCCAGCAGCTCGCCCGCCTCGGTGTCGACATCATCGAGGCGGGATTCCCCTATGCCAGCTCTGGCGACTTTGATGCCGTACAGCGCATCGCCGCCACGGTGGGCCTGGAGGATGGGCCGGTGATTTGTGGCCTGGCCCGAGCCGCGGCTGGAGATATCAAGGCCTGTGCCAAAGCCATCGCCCCGGCGGCGCGCCATCGCATCCACACCTTCATCGCCACCAGCGACATCCACCTCGAGCACAAGCTGCGCAAAAGCCGCGCCGAGGTGTTAGCGATCACCGCAGAGATGGTCGCCTATGCCCGTTCCCTGGTGGATGACGTGGAGTTCTCCTGCGAGGACGCCGGCCGCAGCGATCCGGCGTTCATGCATCAAGTGATCGAAACCGCCATCGCCGCCGGTGCCACCACAATCAACATCCCCGACACCGTTGGCTATGCCACACCCGCCGAGTTTGGCGAGCTGATCGCCGGGGTTAATCGCGAAGTACCCAATATCGACCAGGCCGTGATCTCCGTTCATGGCCATAATGATTTGGGTTTGGCTGTCGCCAATTTCCTGGAGGCGGTTAAACACGGCGCCCGCCAACTCGAATGCACCGTCAATGGTATCGGCGAGCGGGCTGGCAATGCCTCCTTGGAGGAGCTTGTGATGGCCCTGCACGTTCGCCGCAGCTACTTCAATACCTTCCTCGGACGGCCTGCCCAGAGCAGCGAACCGCTCACCGCTGTGCGCACCGAAGAGATCACCAAAACCTCGCGCCTTGTCTCCAACCTCACGGGCATGTTGGTGCAACCCAACAAGGCGATCGTGGGAGCTAACGCCTTCGCCCACGAATCCGGGATTCATCAAGATGGTGTTCTCAAAAACAGGCTCACCTACGAGATCATCGATGCCCGCACCGTCGGACTCAGCGACAACCGCCTCTCCCTTGGCAAACTCTCCGGCCGCAGCGCCTTTCGGGCCCGGCTCGAAGAGCTGGGCTACCAGCTTGAGGGGGAGGATCTCAATGATGCCTTTCTGCGCTTCAAAGATTTGGCCGATCGCAAGCGAGAAATCAGCGACCGCGATCTTGAGGCGATCGTGTCGGAGCAGGTGCAACAGCAGCAGCAGGCCCAATTCCTGCTGAAGCGAATCCAGGTGAGCTGTGGCACAGGACTGCTGCCCACCGCCACGGTCACCCTCGAAACCAGCGATGGCGAAGAGCGCAGCGAGGCACGCATCGGCACAGGCCCGGTGGATGCGGTCTGCCAGGCCCTCAATGCCCTGGCTGGCGTGCCCAACGATCTGGTGGAGTTCAGCGTCAAGTCCGTTACGGAAGGCATCGATGCCATGGGCGAGGTCACGATCCGCCTCAGGGCCGATGGCGTTCTCTACTCGGGTCACTCCGCGGACACCGACATCGTCGTGGCGGCGGCCCAGGCCTTCGTGAACGCCCTTAATCGCCTGGTGGCCGGCGCCCAGCGCCGGGCGATCCACCCCCAGCTCACGCCGCTGCCCATGGCGGACTTCCCCAGGGTCTGAGCCTCTGCCGGCGCGGCAACACCCCGCATCCGCCAAGGTCTGGCGCCAGCGCCCAGTCGCACCTGAGGCCATTCGCACCTGACCCCGAGCCGAAATCCGCCCCCTGCGCCCCGATCCGTCGCCATGGCCGCCCCCGCTACCCAACTCTGGTTGCTGCGCCATGGAGCCACCTCCTGGGCACGGGATGGCCGCCACACCAGCCGCACCGACCTGCCTTTGTTGCCAGAGGGGGAGGAGGAAGCCCGCGCCTTGGCGCCGCTGTTGACGCGACAGCCGTTCCGAGCCGTGCTCACCAGCCCACTGCAGCGAGCTCGGCGAACCTGTGAGCTGGCGGGCCTAGGCGGACGGGCCGAGCTCTGCGACGACCTGCGCGAATGGGATTACGGCGACTATGAAGGCATCACCACCGCCGACATTCGCCTCAGCGTTCCCGACTGGAGCGTGTGGAGCCATCCCTGCCCGAACGGCGAAAGCCTGGAGGCCATTGCCCAGCGCTGCCAGAGGGTGCTGGATCTCGCCTTGGAGCGGGCCGGCGGTGACGGCTGGGTTGCCCTTGTTGCCCATGGCCACATCTTGCGCAGCCTGGCGGGCACCTGGCTGGGCCTGGGGCCGGCAGGCGGTGCGCTGCTGGTGCTCGACACCGGCCGCGTTTCTGTGCTGGGCCTTGAGCGGCAACAGCGGGTGCTGCTGCGCTGGAACGCGCTGGGCTGAGGCGGTGCCATGCGCCAGTTGAGCTCGGCTCAGCGCAAGGGGGTGTGACCCGAGCCGCTTAACTTCTTCAGATCTAGCTGACGAGTGCGCTCCATGCCCCCTGCCGTTCGCGGCACACCTGCCTCTCCGATGGCCAGGGGCCTTCAGCTGATTGGCCTGATGCTGCTCGCCCTGGTGCTGCTGCTGCCGCTGCTCTGGTTGGTGAGCACCTCGCTGAAGGGCCCGAGCGAAAACATCTTCACCAGCCCACCGGCGCTGCTGCCGGCCCAGCCCAGTGTGGAGGCCTACGGCCGCCTGTTCCGCGACCAGCCCATGGCCACCTACCTGATCAACAGCACTCTGGTGAGCGGTGTTTCGGTGCTGGCCAGCCTGTTGTTCTGCTCCCTGGCGGCCTACCCCCTCGCCCGGTTGAGCTTCCGTGGCCGTGGCCTGGTGCTGGCGCTGGTGGTGGCCACGATCCTGATCCCGTTCCAGGTGGTGATGATTCCGCTCTATCTGCTGATGGTGCAGCTGGGCCTGCGCAACAGCCTATGGGCGTTGATTCTTCCCCAAGCCGCCACCGCCTTTGGCATCTTCCTGTTGCGCCAGAGCTTTCTGGCGGTGCCGGTGGAGCTTGAGGAGGCGGCCCGCAGCGATGGCTGTACACCCCTGGGCGAATGGTGGAACGTGATGATCCCCGCCGCCCGGGCTGACCTGATCACCCTGGCGATGTTCGTGTTCATCGGCAGCTGGGGGGATTTCCTCTGGCCATTGATCATTCTCGACGACCCCCGCCTGTTCACGCTGCCGCTTGGTTTGCAGCAATTGGCGAGCAGCTTCTCGCTCGATTGGCGCCTGCAGGCTGCCGGAGCGATCGTTTCGATCCTGCCGGTGTTGGTGTTGTTCGTGTTGCTGCAACGCTTCATTCTGCCGAGCTCCACGGCCGACGCGGTCAAGGGCTGAGGGCCTGGCGCATCCGTTGGGCCAACCGGCGCAGACGGGAGGGCTGATAGGGAGCGGTGGGAGGAGTATCGAAGCTGTAACCCTCAGCCACCCGAAAGCGCTGAGCCTCCTTGTGGGAAGCCATGCCGGTGTAGTGGCAGACGAACGAGCGGCGCGTCATCGCGGGATTGATCATCGGCATGCCGCCGTGGAGCAGGGCGCCGTGCCAGATCAGCAGATCGCCACGCCGTGGCAGGAACACGCTGGCCTCCAAGCTCTGGTCCGCCACAATCGCTTCGAGGTGGCGCGTGTACCCTTCGAAAAGTTGCGGATCCGCCTCCCGTTTACCCAGAATTTCCCCGTCCCCCCAGTCGTAGAAACCAAGCTGCTCGGGATGGTGAGATCCTTTGTAATAAGCTAATGGGCCGGCATCGGGGTGGATGTCTTCGAGCGGTATCCAAGCAGCCGCCAGCTGGGCCAGGCGGCGGTGATGGTGAACATAAGCAAAATCCTGATGGATTGATTGCTCACTGCTTTTCCAGAACGTGAGGCTCTGAATCAGAGCTGCCGGTGCACCGAAAAACTCCTCCATGAAGTTGGTGATGCATGGAGCAAAGGCCAGCTGCCTGGCGGAGTCGAAATAACGTTGTAGATCCACCAGTTTAAGCCCCGGAGGTTCGCTGCGGAAATCACGATTGCCGAGATTGCTCAGGAAGCGTGCCCGGTAGTACTGCGGCAGACCATCGATCGTGATGCCACCCAGCAGCGGAGAGAGAGTGTCCAGATCACTCAGCTGCTGAAGATCCTGATCGAAGGCATCGAGCCACTCCAGCGGGATCACTCCAGGCAGGATCACCACGCCATCCCGCAAGAATCGCAGCAAGGGTTCGCTGTAGATCTCTGCGGCCAGTTCGGGGCGCTGACGTTGGAGACGCTCCGCAAGGGTCAGGGAAGCCAGATAATCCTGACAGTCCATAAAAGCTCCCAATTGGCCAGGCCACTTTAGCCCTGGGTGCCGACGCGGACACGGGCTGAGCGGCGTCCGCGGAGCTCCCTCGCGCTTCAGGGGATAGCCTCCGCCGGCGGTCGCAGCATCCCCGGGGACTGGGGAACGGCGATGCGTTCGGGGCGCTGCCGGCCCCGGGGCGCTGGCGGGTCGGCGGAGAACGGTACGGCCGGCACGATCAGGGGTTCGGCGTTGCGCCGCGCCTGCCCCTGCTCCTCCGCAAACGCCTGCAGCGCTCCCAGTTGGTCGATCAAGCGCTGGTTGCCGCCCTCCACCACCTGCAGCCGGGCCAGCATCTTGCGCAGTTGCGATTCCAGCGCCGAGGTGCGCTCCAGGGATCGGATATTTTCGAGCCCGCGTAGGCGCGACTCCAGAACTTCCAGCTGGCGCGACTGCTCAATCGTGCGGTTGAGCATCACCCCAAACAGCACCAGCTGGGCCGTGCCGATCAGGATCTGGGCCAGCCCAACCCAGGGCACCACCACCCCGAGGTCCTGCGGGGATGGGGCCCGGTTGCGCTGGGGTGGGCGTGCCGGATCGGGACGGATCATCACGGGCGGCCGGTGGCGGCCACCCGATCCTGACGCTGACCCAGGCCGCTGACCAGGGCAGCCTGCCGGGCCTGCCTCGCAGCGACGGCAAAGTCGCTTCACACGCGATGGAACTTTGGCCGCCAGGCGCCTCGATCGGGCGGATCGTGGGGCGCCTGGGCAGCTGCCGAGCGCGCCTGGAGCATCTCGGCCCTGGCGCCATCGATGGGCAATCGCTGATGCGGCTCAGCTGCCGGCCGTCGCTGCTGGGAGAAAGTGGAAGCCGCTACGGAGCCGCGTTGTCTCACCCGCTGCCCGTGACCCTGCTGGGGTACGCCGCCGCCAGCCTCACCAGCCTGAGCTTCTTCCCCCAGGCGTACAAGACGGTGCGCAGCGGAGAAACACGGGCCCTATCGCTGCCGATGTGCCTGCTGCGCACGAGCGCTCTGGCGATCTGGCTGCTGTACGGGCTTTTCAGCCAAAGCGGTCCGATCGCGGTGGCCAACGGTCTCTCCTTGATGCCGATGGCCCTGGTGCTGGAGCGCAAGCTGCGCAACCGGCGCCAGGCAGGGCCTGATCCGATCGCCAACACCTGAGCGCCGGGCGGCAGAGTGCTCTCACATTTGTTCATGCGCCCGATGGCCCATCCGCTACCGGTGACCGCGCTCGGCTACCTCGCCGCCAGCCTCACCACGGTGAGCTTCTTCCCGCAGGCCTACAAGACCGTGCGCAGCGGCGACACCCGGGCCCTGTCGCTACCGATGTGCCTGCTGCTGACCTGCGGAATCGGCACCTGGTTGGTCTACGGCCTGCTGACAGGCGACGGCCCCTTGATCGTGGCCAATGCGATCACGCTGCTGCCGACGGCCGTGGTGTTGGAGCGGAAGCTGCGTAGCCGTCCCAGTGAAGGGCTGCGCCTCTGGAGGGGCTCGTGAGCGCGGTTCTCCCGGCCGCCACTCCCGCAGGCCAGTCAGCCCTGTTGGTGGCGATCGGCGCCGTGCCCGGCGCCTGGCTGCGCTTCCGCTTGATCAACCACCTGGAGCCGCTGTTGCCCAAACGGCATTGGGGCACATTCAGCGTCAACGTGATCGCCTGCTTCAGCCTTGGCCTGATCGTGGGGGTAGAGCAGGGCTGCGGCACAGCGGCTGCAAGGCTGCCACTGCTGCTGGTCACGGGCTTTTTGGGAAGCTTCAGCACCTTTTCCACCTTCATCGGCGAACTTTGGACTGCTTTGGCGCAGCGTCAGCTGGGCGAAGCCCTCCTGCTGGGTGTGGGTTCGATCCTGGGCGGCCTGCTGGCGTTGCGCCTGGGCCTGCTGCTGAGCCAACCCTGAGGTGGATGGCTTCCATCCGTCGCCAGGAACTGGAGAACCTGTGGCTGGTGGCCTGCGGGGCGGTGCCGGGGGCCCTGCTGCGCTGGCAGCTGCAGGATCCGCGCTACGCGAACTGGCTGGGCTGCCTGCTGCTCGGCTTGCTGCTGCCCCATGCCAGGCGCCATCCCCGGCTGATGCTCCTAGCCGGCATTGGCTTCTGTGGTTCCCTCACCACATTCAGCACCTGGATCCTGGGGTTGAGTCGCAGCCTGGAGGCCCCAGCCATCACCCCAGCGGCGCAGCAAGTGGCGCAGCAGCTGTTTGGCGACCTGCTGACCGGACTGGCAGCCCTGGCGCTGGGCCTGGGTCTCGCCAAGGCCACGGCCTTGCTCAAGCGCTGAACGCCTTACGGGGAGCGATTGGGTACGGGATACGGCGATGGCGCATGCGCCGCCAAACCCGCACGAAAGCACGGATCACGAGTTCGAGTTCGGCACGGCTCAGGCCACTGGCCGCCAGCTGGCCATCGCTGAGGCGAGCCTCCACCAGCCGACGCACCATGGCTTGGGCATCGGCTTGGGTGGTGTCTGGCGGCAGGGAGCGCAGGGCCGCCTCACAGCCATCGGCCAACATCAAAATCGCTGTTTCGCGACTGCGCGGAATCGGGCCCCGATAGCGGAAGCGGGCCTCCAGTACCACGGGATCTCGCTGCCGGGCCTGATGCAGGAAGTAGCCCATCTTCAGGGTGCCTTGGTGCTCGGGGATGAAGTCCGCCAGGGGCCTGGGCAGATGATGGCGACGGGCCAGCCGCAAACCCTCATCCACATGGGCCTGCAGGATGGCGGCGCTGCCGAACGGATCATCGAGCGCATCATGGGGGTTCGTGCCCTCCTCCTGGTTCTCGATAAACCAGTGGGGACCATGCAACTTGCCCACGTCGTGGTAGAGGGCACCGGTGCGAATCAGATCGACATCCGCCTGGATGGCCCTGGCCCCCTCTTCAGCCAGGCCACAGATCATCAGGGTGTGCTCAAAGGTGCCAGGCGCTTCGGTGGAGAGTCGGCGCAGCAGGGGGCGTTCCAGATCGGCCAGCTCCATCAGCCGCGCCCGCGTCAGCAGGCCGAAGGAACTCTCGATCAAGGGCGAGAGCAACAGGCCCGCCAACAACAACCCCACCACCAGCAGGGTCTCGGAGAACAGGTCGGGGCCCACGGCCAGCGGGCTGCCAGCAGCGATCCCCAGGCCGAGCTGCAACGCCAAGGTCTGAAGCACGGCAGCCACCAGCGGTAGCAACACCGCTAACTGCAGCAGCTGGGCTCGGTTGCGCTGGCGGCCGGCCAGGAGGGCCGCGCAGGCGGCAACCGCCGCGGCGATCAGCAAGCGCACTTCCAGGGAGGCCGGCAGGCCGTAGGGCCACAGCAAGCTGGCGATCGCCAGCCAGGCCAGACCGGCCGGGGTGCCGAGCCCCTCGGCGATCAACAGCGTCGGCGGCAGCAGCAGTGCCAGAGGACTGGCGTGGGGGCCAAGGAGCAGCTTGACGAGCTGGACCACCAGCAGCATGGCCAGGGCCAGCAAGGCCTGGCGCGGCTCCAGGCTGGCGCGCCAGCGACGCATCACTAGCAACATCACGCCGCAGGCCGCGGCGGCGTAGAGGAACGCCCGCAACCACAGCAGTGGCCGCGGGCGTCGATTACTCAACCCGAAGTAATCGAGCACGTCCACAGCTTGAGAGGTGAGGGGCTCCCCCTGATGTGCGATCAAATCGCCATGGCGTACTTGAATCATCGGTAGCCCACGCTGGCTGACGATCTCTTCCAGCCGTCTTTTGCTCAGGATCGAGTCGGGGCGGAGGTTGCTGCGGCCCCGCAGGCCATCGGCCAGCAACCGGGCGCCGAGTTTGCGGCCAGGCACGCCCATCCCCTCAAGCTGCAAGCTGGCCGCCTGCAGCAGCACGGCGTCGGAAAGGGTGCCGTTGAGACCCTGGCTGAGCATGCGCTGCTGGGCCTGCAACACAGTTGTTTCCCAGCTCTGGATCTCTTGAGGCGCCAGGTTGGTGAGCCAGCGATGCTCCTCGGGGCTGAGGTTGACAGGATCGATGCGCGGCTGAGGGCTGCTGCGCTGCTGCCGCACCAGTTGCAGACGATGCTCCAACTGGTTGCGCAGCTGGCTGTTCATCTGGGCATCAATCACCAGAACCCTGGAGCGGGGCAAGCTCTGGCTGCGCCGAAGCTCCAGCTCGGCACTATCCACCACGAGGGCATCCTTGGGGGCTCGCAGCGTGAACGGAGAAGGGCCGCCCACCTGCAGGCTCGGTTCCATCAGCAGCGGCCAGCTGCTAACCGCGGCCACCAGCAGACAGGCGAGCACCACCACGACCAGGGCATTGGTGCGCCAACGAACCAAGGCCTGACCGGGCCGCTCCCGTCGCAGCAGGCGCCTCCAGATCAGGCCCAGCCGGCGCAGCGCCCGCAATGATCGAATGCATGGGAGAAGACGCTAGCCCTGCGCACCCAGCCGCGCTTGCGGTCGTCGCCACGATTGCTTAGCCACGGCTGGCTCGCCACGGTTGCCTCGCCACGCTTGCCTCGCCACGGTTGCCTCGCCACGCTTGCCGTTCCGCGGCGTGGGCCAGCTTTGCCCATCCAGGGGCAGGGGTGGCAGGCGGGGATGATGCTGGATTCAGGACTGCGCGCCGCCATGGCCACCCTTCTTGACGGACGACGGCTGGCGGCGGTCATCGAGCAGCGCCTGGCGCGCCTCATTATCCAGACCCGCACCCTCCATCCCGACCTGCCGCCGCCGGGACTCGCCGTGCTGCGGCTGGGCGAAGATCCCGCCAGCGGCGTGTATGTGGCAAACAAGGAGAAGGCCTGCGACCGCGTGGGCTTGCGCAATCTCGGGAGCCACCTGCCGAGTGGCATCTCCGCCCAGGAGGCGCTCTCCAAGATTGTGGCCCTCAACAACGATCCCGCCGTGGACGGGATCCTGCTGCAGCTACCCCTGCCGGAGGGCCTCGACGAGCGGCCCCTGCTGGAAGCCATCGATCCGGGAAAGGACGCAGATGGCCTCCACACGCTCAATCTGGGGCGCCTGCTCAAAGGGGAGCCCGGCCCACGCAGCTGCACCCCCGCCGGGGTGATGGCCCTGCTGGCGGAAGCGGGGGTATCCCTGAGCGGCAAAAGGGCTGTGGTGGTGGGGCGCAGCATCCTGGTGGGCCAGCCGATGGCGCTGATGCTCCAGGCCGCTGACGCCACCGTGAGCGTGGCCCATTCCCGCACCACCGAGTTGGCCCAACTCACCCGTCAGGCGGATGTGCTGGTGGTGGCGGCCGGCCGGGCGCGGATGATCGGCGCCGAGCATGTCAAGCCGGGGGCGGTGGTGGTGGATGTGGGAATCCACCGGCTGGAGCCCGATGCCAACGCCGAACCCCAGGCCAAGGCCCGCCTCTGTGGCGACGTGCGCTTCGAGGAGGTGGAGCCGATCGCCAGCGCCATCACGCCGGTGCCCGGTGGCGTTGGACCGATGACGGTGGCGATGCTGCTGGTGAACACCGTTGTGGCGTGGTGCAACCACCATGGCCTGGCACATCCGTTGCAAGATCTCGTTCCTTGAGCGATTCGCCCGGAACAACGACAGGGGCTCCGGCAGGGGAGCGCGGCGAGGGGCCGGCCTGAGAGAATCCCGCCCATCTCCCCCACGGCCCCAAGCCCATCCCCGATGACCGCGGCGCTGACAACGGCTGACAGCATCTCCCCGGGGGACTCGAACGCCTTCGACCTCAAGACCTACCTAAGGCAGGCGGGAGCCAAGGTGGAGCAGGCTCTCGATGCCTCCCTCGGCCCCGAACAGCCCGAGCGTTTGCGCGAGGCGATGCGTTATTCGCTGCTGGCGGGGGGCAAGCGATTGCGGCCCATTCTCTGCCTGGCGGCCTGTGAACTCGCCGGCGGCGACAGCGAGCAGGCCATGCCCACGGCGGTGGCGCTGGAGATGATCCACACGATGTCACTGATCCATGACGACCTTCCCGCCATGGACAACGACGACCTGCGTCGCGGCCGCCCCACCAGCCATAAGGTCTTCGGAGAAGCCAACGCCATCCTGGCGGGGGATGCCCTGCTCACCCGGGCGTTCGAAATGGTGTCCCTGCGCAGCCCGGGGGTTCCGGCCGAGCGGTTGCTGGCGGTGGTGGGGGAACTGAGCCTGGCGGCTGGTGCGCCCGGTCTGGTGGGAGGCCAGGTGGTGGACCTGGAGAGCGAGGGCAAGCAGGTCAGCCTGGAGACCCTTGAATACATCCACGTGCACAAGACCGGCGCCCTGCTGCGGGCCTGCGTGCTGAGCGGTGCGCTGATCGCCGGCGCTGCCGAGGGCCTGATGGCGGCACTTCGGACCTACGCTCGCGGCATCGGACTGGCCTTCCAAATCATCGACGACATCCTTGATGTGACGGCCAGCAGCGAGGTGCTGGGAAAGACGGCGGGCAAGGATCTGAGCGCGAACAAAACCACTTACCCAAAACTGCTCGGTCTGGAGGAATCGCGTCAGCGGGCCGAGGCCTTGGTCCGCGAAGCCAAGCAGGCGCTCGAGCCCTACGGTGCCCAGGGGAAGGCGGCCCCCCTGATGGCCCTGGCCGACTTCATCACCAGCCGCGACCGATGACCCTTGTCCCCACCTGGCCGAGCGGGCCGCACGACAGCCAACCGCTCCTGGCTCTGCTCGATAACGCCGTTCTCTGGTGGGGCCTCGCCGCCTGCGGTTTCGCCCAGCTCTCCAAGCTGGGGGTGGAGCTGGTGGTTCACCGGCGCTGGCGACCCGCCGTGCTGGCGGAAACCGGCGGGATGCCCTCCAGCCATTCCGCTCTGATGACCGGAACAGCCGCCGCCCTGGGCTGGGAACGGGGATTTGACGACCCCCTCTTCGCCTTGGCCGCCAGCCTTTCGTTCATCATTCTTTACGACGCGAGCGGCGTACGGTTCATGGCCGGCAGGATCGCCGCACGGGTCAATGCCTTGCCGGCGGAGCTCTGGCCTGCCCAACCGGGGGAGGTGGCGATCCCGCTCAAGGAAAATCTTGGCCATACACGGTTGGAGGTGCTGGTTGGCAGCCTTCTGGGACCGGCCATAGCGCTGCCCGGCCTGGCCTGGTTGGGATCGCCGCTGCAGCTGCTGCTGCGCTTCGGCCTGCTCACCAGCTGAAGGCCGGGGTGCTGCGACCAGCCTGGGGCAGCCATGCGGGGCTCGGGTCTAGCCACGCGTGGAAAGGCCACTTGTGGAGAGACCAGCCATGAGCGCGGAATCTGACCTCACCCACGATCAACGGGCCGCCCTCAGCGCCTTCCTCGCCTGGTTGCAGGGGCCCGCCACGAACGGGTGTTTTGTCCTAAGCGGCTATGCCGGCACCGGCAAAACTTATCTGGCGATGCGGCTCCTTGCCCTCGCCGATCAGGCCGGTCTCTGCTGGACCGTGGTTGCGCCAACCCACAAGGCTGTGGCGGTGCTGCAGCGCCAGTTGGAGGAAGCCCGCCTGAGGCCCACCTGGTACCCCTCGACCCTGCATCGCCTGCTGCGGCTCAAGCTGCGCCGCGAAAGGGATCTGGAGCGCTGCGAGGAAACCGCCCAAACCGCTTTGGCACTGGAGCATTTGGGCCTGGTGCTGATCGACGAGGCCTCGATGGTGGATAGCCAGCTGCTGGACATCACATTGCGCTCAGCCCATCCCTTCCAAACCCGGCTGGTGTTCGTGGGCGATCCCGCCCAGCTGCCGCCGGTCGCCGAGGAACAGAGCCCCGTGTTTGCCCTGAAACGTGCCCAAGGGGCCAGCCTGCGGGAGGTGGTGCGCCACCAGGGGCCAGTGCTGCGCCTGGCCACGGGGCTGCGCCAGGGTGTCCTGCCCTGCAGGGTTCCGCCGGTCATGGCGCCTGTGCACAGTCCCCAGGGGGAGGTGGACCTGTTGGATCAGCGGACCTGGCTACGGGAGGTTCAAGCTGCCCTCCGGCGCAGCGCCGAACGGGATGATCCGGACGTGGCGCGTATCCTTTGCTACACCAACCGCACGATCGAGCGGTTGGTGCCGATCGCCCGCCGCGCGCTGCATGGGGAGATGGCCGACCAGGTGCCGGTGCTGCCCGGGGAGGTGCTGCTCACCCGCCAGGCCGTGATGGCGCCGGCCTGCCACTCTGGTGAGGAGCTGGCTGAAGAGCCGGATCTGGTGCTGGCGTCCAACCGGGAGCTGCTGGTGCGGGATGTGCGGCCGGAGAGCTGTGATCTGGCCGCCTTCGGAGCGGCAAGCGATGAGGCGGTGATCGAGACCTGGCAGGTGACAGTCGATCACGGCCTCCACCAGCTGGTGCTGCGGCTGCAGCCGCCGATCGGCAGCGCAGGGCGTCAACAGCTGGACCAGGCGCTGCAGCGGCTGCGCCAAGAGGCGGCGGCGGCTGGCAAAACCGCCGGGCGGGCCTTGTGGAGGCGCTTCTTTCTGCTGCGCGATGCATTTGCAGCCCTCGGAC
>Ga0315904_10007264_pt1 | contig 14919 bp, 10 predicted proteins | sample LakEriMetagenome_6_FD_203529 | JGI IMG/M metagenome (GOLD analysis project Ga0315904, IMG submission 203529) | Freshwater fungal communities from buoy surface, Lake Erie, Ohio, United States - Buoy 12 MA120 | ecosystem: Environmental > Aquatic > Freshwater > Lake | place: USA: Lake Erie, Ohio... | reverse complement strand
GTAACTACCCTTGACGGTACAGAAATGGGGGGATGGATCCAGTATTCACTTTCCCCAACGGTCAGCGCATGGCTGGCACAGCACTACTACCTTCAATGGCGATATACCATGGACAAAAAATTCCTGGAAACACGCGCCTACCCATGGGTGAAACAGGTTGCCGTCTTCCTTTCACATATCACCACCCCTGACAAACATGGAAAACGACAACTGCCACTGAGTTCAAGTCCGGAGATCCACGACAATAGCATCTCCGCATGGTTCACCACCAACACAAACTACGACCTGTCCCTGATGAAGTTCGCCTTCAAGGCAGCCGCCGAGATGGCGACCACGCTGGGTAAAACAGCGGATGCCCAAAAATGGAACCAGATCCTGCAAAGCTTTGATGGCCCTATCCTCAGCAGCAAAGACGAGCTGATGTTTGCGCCCAACAGCCCTTACAAAGAATCTCACCGACATTTTTCGCACCTCATGGCCATCCACCCGCTGGGTTTGATCAAGTGGGAAGATGGAGAAAAAAGCAGGAGCATCATCAGCAACTCGTTACAATTATTGGACGAGGTTGGGCCCGGCAACTGGTGCGGCTATTCCTACGCCTGGCAAGGCAACCTGAAGGCGAGGGCAAAAGACGGCGCGGGAGCAGCAAAGGCCTTGCAGATCTTCGCACAAGCATTCTGCTCTCCCAACAGCTTCCACCTGAACGGTGACCAGACCAAATCCGGATACTCATCGTTCCAATACAAGCCATTCACCCTCGAAGGAAATTTCGCCTTTGCCGCAGGCATACAGGAAATGCTATTGCAGTCGTACGCAGGATTTATCGAGCTTATGCCCGCCATTCCGGAGCAATGGAAAGATGTGTCATTTCAAAGCCTCAGGACCGAAGGCGCATTCCTGGTGGATGCGAAAAAACAACATGGCCTGTTGAGCTATATCAGGATCACGGCAACAGTCGATGGCCCTTTGGCACTCAAGTTACCTCCTGGTGAATGGAAGAACAAGATATCCGGATCGGTAACAGGCATGTCGAAAAAAGACGGCATGTTGCGGGCGACCATGAAAAAAGGGTCTTCCCTCCTCATGGAGTTGAACTAAGTGTCTTCTATTTCTGCATACCCGAAACGGTGAGTCCTTTCTGGTGTGTGCCAAAACCAAACATGGTGGGCTCATACTGCCCGAAAACCGAAACATCCGCTTTGGCAGGCGTTTTTGCCTCCATCCCCATTGCCCAGAAAACAGCATTCACCATGAGCCTCCGAAGGTCTTCGCTTTTCAGATCCACGGCAGCACCCATGGTAGTGGCAAACACACGACCCTGTTTGCCGGGCACGATGCTGTAGGTCCTGGTCCAGGCCACAGGCATGATCGATTTCTCAAGGTTCACCGGCGCCGTGGCATCCATGCCATTGGTGGACTGCCCATACAGCAACACATTGGCACCCGGAGCAAGTTGTTTCACTGTATACACATCTGAAGGCCCCCAAATATCCTTAACGCCGTTAAGCAGGGGATTCTTTGCATCCTGTTCTATGCCGTTAACCAATACCCTTGTCCCCTCCTTGCCATGGATCCCATGGTGTGCGATCCAGGTTTCACCCAGTACAACCCTTCCAAAACCCTGTTCCCAACCCGGAACCTTAGAGCGGTAATCATACTTTGCATAAGTGGATGTCTTATTGCGTGAGTAATTGAACGCATGTGTGGCCGTTCTCAACCCGATCACCGGTTTACCCGCCTTCAGGTAGTTGTCAATGAACTTCATCTGGCTATCCGGCAATTCACGAAATCGCGTAAAAATGATCATCAGGTCGGCATCCGACAGATTCTCCAGTCCCGGAATGTTTTGCTGAAATGCCGGATTGATATTCTCTGTCCCGGGATCCAGCGAAAAAAGTACGGTGCAGGTAAAGCCAAATCGCTTCGACAATATACTGGCCAGCATGGGTAATGCCTCTTCAGAACGGTATTCCTCATCGCCACTCACCAATACGATCTTCTTACCCTTTCCCGGGCCTTCGCCACCATCATAAGAGATCCATTTCTTCGTTTGTGCATCGCAGTAAGAGAACAGTGTGGTGAGAACAAAAACAAAAACTAATTTCTTCATGGAAGGGGCATTTTATTAATGGTCAGATAAATTGATTCATTCATGATGGTTCCGTCTGTTGCCTTTACCCACAGGCGCAACCTCACCGTATTCGCTTGTTGCAATGCGGGCACTTTGATATCCAGGATCTTTCCAGATGCGGTCATTTGGCTGATTGACAGCCTGTCCTCGCCCTCCTTGCCTGGATTCAATACGGAATAATGCGCTGAGCCGTAGTTGCTTGTCCACTTGTAGTTCCACATACTGACTTCGGCATCAGCGGTATCCAGCGCGGCCGGATCAAGGGTAAAATTAAAGGCTAACCGAATGCCGGAAGGAATAATTTCCACGTCTTTTACCAGATGCCCTTCCCCGCCTGCGTAACGGATCCTTGCCAGGGTGCCATAGGTTTGTGCAACGCCATCATCCCAGCCCGTTAGCCCGGTGACATATATGTTCCCGTCCACCGGATTCACTGCAGCGCGTTGGATGCCGGCATCGAACTGGAACGGGAGTGCGATCATGGATGCCTGCCATACACCTCCCGTGTTCTTTGGCAATACATAGTAACACCAACCTGTGCCATAGCTTGTATGGATGAACGAATTCCCCAAAGGTCCCCATGTCTTGGATGACCAGGTTCCGCCTCCTGGAGAATTGTCAAACTCCTGGGGCATCCACAAAGCGGGTTGCGCAAAGGTATCCGGCACTTTAACCAGGTCACTGCTGATGATCGCATCCTTTACTTTTTCCTTGGGGAAGGTCTGGCCATCCGGGCTCCATCTTGGGGTAGCAAAATTTGGAACGTACCCGTAATATTTTCCCTGCTCAATGACATTGATCTTATTTGCCGGCGTCCAGCTCCCCTGGTTATCGCTGACAAAAATGAGGTCATTGGGCGACACCGTGATCCCGTTATTCACCCGAAAACCGGTAGCGATCGTTTCGGCCGTTTTTCCATCCGGTGACACCTTCATCACGTTTCCGGGATCCTTATTGTCTGTGAATTGCCCGGGTTTTACATAATACAGGTTTCCTTTAGAGTCCGTTTCAAGCCCGAAGTTGAAGGCGTGAAAAAAATTGGAAACGTCGTGGTCCGCATACATCTGCTCATAAAAATCGATCTGCTCATCCCGGTTGTTGTCGTGCAACCTCATAATACCATTCCTGCAAGTAACGAGTAGTTTATTGTTGATGACCTTCATTCCCATGGGTTCGTAAAGACCTGTTGCAATGCGCTGCCAGGTGATTTTCCTGAGGGCACTGTCAATCCCTGTCGCCAGCCACACATCGCCTAAATAGGTGCCGACGTACAATCCGCCGTCTGGCCTGAACGCCAGCGTGGTAGGCCTGATCCAGGCGTTGTGGGGATTATCATAGGGAAGCGTGATCTGGTCAACGGTATAAGGATAGTCTGCCGGAATATTCACCAGCTTCGATGCTGACGTCTTATCCTTGTCTTTGTAATACCTCGAATCAAAATGCGGCCTTGCTGCGCTGGTGAACCCCTTCACCGTTTGCCGGCGTACTACTGCAGCAGGGGGATTCCTGATCAACGAAGACAATGAGCTGTCGGCCCCTTTCGGGGATGAAACATAGCCCTGCAAATTTGCCAACGCCTTAGTGCCTGTTCCGGCCTTCCTGGTGATGGTTAGGGTCATCTCTGCTTCTGAAGCAGGTATGGTCAGTAAAACACGATTGTCGGGTGAAACACTCCACGTCAGTCCCCTTGAAGATGGTACGCTGGCCACAAAATACTTTGGCTCGGGCTTGGTCGACTTACCGATCAACACCACGGGGCGCTCTCCGGGGACTCCCGGTTGACCTTCCTGGAAAGTGCCGTCAGGCTTCGCAGTTCCGGCCATCACACCCATACTATCTTTCAGGGAGCCGATCACCAGGGTCCTCGCTGCACCTGGGCCAATGGTGAGCTTATGCACCAGCGCCGTTCCGGATGAATCTTTTGTTCCCCGGGGCATCTCCAGGACTTTTCGCCCTTCCACGGAGTAGGAAAGGATGACCCGCCCCGCATGAAGGTAATGTCCATCATACTGGAAGACGGAGGGCGGAGGGACCGCTCTTTTTCCGGTTTGACGCAACACCGACTCATTCTCTGCAGAGTACTGCCATTCCCAGGTTTGGAGCCCGTCCGGCAATTTGCCATCAATAAAAGGCTGGCCTTCGCCACGGTAGAGTTTATACTTCGTTTTTGACAGGTTGAGGGAGCCCGTCCATGCGGCATCTGAACGGAGGCGCAGCAAATCGTAACTCAGGAAGAGGTCCTTCCCCAGCTGCACGGAAAGTACCGAGGTGCTATGGTCCTGCAACTGGGAGTAGATGGCCGGACCGTAATCGCTGGCTGAATTTTTAAACCATTCCTGACCATACTGCAATGAGCCTTTTTTTGCCTCAGTTTTGACGAGGACTGCCTGATCAGCACTGCTGACGGATGGTTTCGGAAGAGAAGCGAGGTATGCGTCGGTGATCTGGAAATACTGCTTTTTGTTTGAAGGCAGGATAAATGACTCCCGGATATACTGGATCACATAATACCGTTCCTGCGGTGTTAACCAGGATTGCGCGGGCATAATGCCGGCGCCATTCGTGATCGTCTTCCACATATCATAGGGCTTGTTCCCAAATCTCATGGGGTCCTTTGTAAATGAGCGTGCCTGGGGTAAGGAAGAGACGCCATCGTTACCATGACAAATCGCACAGGCTTTCTGGTAGATCTCTTTCCCTTTGGAAAGGGTAGATGCATCCAGTGATTTAATGACCGACGCATGGTCGAACGGAGGAGCAGGATCCACCCCCTGCAGGAATACAAACAACAACATGCCGGCAGTGCCATAAAGCAGGAAGGGCCGCAAGCAGGTTCGAAGGAAATTCATGGAACAATCAATTGTTCCTGAAAATAAACAATAAACTCATTAGCCAACCAGCTCTTTGGCCCATTCATTAGGATAAGGAATAAACAATTAGCTAATGAGCCCATTAGCCAATGAGTAAATTAAAAAAAAGGGCCAAGATGGAAATCTAGCCCCGTTTTAAATCCAATATCCTATGAAAAACCAAGTCTAAAACGAGCATTGGGTCCTTTATATTGTCTGCAGCCCTTCTTTGTTTTCTCTCATGGTCATTTGCTTAAAAAAACAGGAGCATCACAACGTGGCTTTCACTTTGTTCCGGCGATTGGAGCCTGGCTGTCCCGGCTATCCTGGAAATAAGTTCCGGGCCAACTTCACCACCTCACCCGTTCTGACACTTTCATCGCAGGCAAAGGCAATGCGCAGAGAATTCACGGCATCTTCCACATGATCCGTCAGATCAACGTTCTCCCGGATCGCTTTCAGGAAGAAAGCCTGTTCCCGGTTGCAAAGTTCCTGGTGATCCGGCTCATCCGTCAGATCGATCCATTCGTCAGGTTTAGTGAACTCATTTTTATCATTGATATCAGCATGATGCCAGCGAAGCGATTCTGTTTTCGTGTGCGCCTCCACGGAATCAGACTTGCCTTTTCCGCCGGCATCCTTAGCAACAATGGATACACAGCCCTTGGGCCCGATCACGTCTTTTACAAAGAATGCCGTTTCACTGATCATGGGTCCCCAACCCGCCTCGTACCAACCCACGGAGCCGTCTTCAAAACGGATCTGTAACTGCCCGTAGTTGTAATTTCCCTCAGGGATATCATTGGTTAAACGCGCGCCAATGGCCGTGACCTGCACAGGCTTTGAACGAACCATCTGGCACATCACGTCAATGTAATGGACACCGCAGTCAACAATGGGACTCAGGCTTTTCATGAGATTGCGGTGAACATCCCACATATAGCCATGGCTCTGCTGGTTCAGATTCATGCGCATGACAAGAGGCTTACCCAATTGCTGCGCGATATCAATGAACTTTATCCAGGACGGATGATGACGAAGTATATACCCGATCACCAGTTTCTTTCCTGATCTGGCTGCTGCTGCAGCCACACGTTCAGCGCCTTCCACAGAATCGGCAATGGGTTTCTCCATGAACACATGGCAACCTCTTTCAAAAGCCATGACTGCAAAAGCCTCGTGCGTATCGGGATACGTGGAGATACAAACTGCATCCGGCTTAGTAGCTTCCAAAGCCTCGGCATAATCACTGTACAGGGCATATCCACCACCCAGCTTCTCGTTCAATATTTCCTTGCTTTTCCCCGTAGATACGATCCCGCAGATCTCGAAACCTTCAAGGGTTTGAAAAGCCATCGCATGTGATGCGCCCATGTTTCCGCAACCAACAACCAGTATACGTACAGAACTTGAGGTAGACAATTTTTTCAGTTTTTACAGATAAATAAAAATGAAGTTATTTAAGAAACTTTAGACTGAACACTATTTTCGATACAACGTTTTCATAACGCTGAGTTTCTCCGGGTCCTCAAGAAGGGATTGATCAGCAAACATCATGATACCAGAAGCAGGAGCCTTGGATCCATTGATCATCACTTTTAGAAACTCCTCGGGTGACACGGGCCCCGATTTGTTATCGGCCTGCACAATGGGCCAGATCTTCGTAACCAGTTTCTTCTTACGGATCTCCCCACCCAGCCATGCAACATATTCACCCACCCATTCGGTATCCTTACCCATCATCCTGTGAAACAACATGGGCGCAAGCACATCGGCCTGGGTCGCCAGGGCTTTTACATCAATGCCCAGGATTCGATGCAATGCCGAATCAAATTCCTGTGGATACCAGGCGCAGTAGAAAACGCCGAGCTTCGCGTCAGGACGTTGGGAACGAACCATATCCTTCATATCAGTCACCCAGCCCGTTAAAATGCCTGTTCGCCACACCCTCCATGGAACATCGGCACTATCCAGGATCCAGCGCGCTTTCGCTTTAGTGTCTGCACCAGGAATGCTCAGGCCTGTATGAGCACTAAATTCAGAGATGCAATTGTTGCAAAAGCAGGTTTCGGGAAGTATGGGATTCACCGTTTCGAACTGCGCGTGCAGATGAACGTAGTCGAGGAAAATACCATCTACGTCATACTCCTGTAAGATCTTTTTGAGCTCTGCGATGCGGTGTTGTTTAAACGCGGTGTTAGTAGGACAAACACCCATGAACCAATCAGCCGGTGGAGCCCGTTCCCCTTTCTCGTTGATAGGCCAGGCCTCGGGGTGGGCTTTAAGGTACCCGCTTCCGTTCAGCGTGGGAAACTCGACAAACACCTGGCAGCCTTGTTCCTTTGCCGTGTTGAAGAAGGCCGGAGTCAATGAACCACTGCGCACAAAAACAGCATTCATTCCCAGCGAGTCAAACCGGTATCCGGCTTTGAGTAAGGTTTCCGGATTACCATATACACCCTTAACCAGTTCGGTCTTGCTCTTAACATTTCGAACGGCACAGGAACATAGCATAACACAAACCAAAATGGTAAGGATGGATCTCATATTGACCAGGTGGGAAGGTTTCTTACAAGATAAATAAATCCTGCAGCCAGCAAGCGACCGGACGTTCGGCAAGATGTGCAGATTGCATATATTTAATACACAAACAACCACATGACATTTACTTACCAATCATTCCGGCCGATCGCCGCCATGATCATCATGATCATGTCTATTCTGCCGGCAAAATCCCAGAACCGCGACATCAGCCATCTATCATCAGGGGGAAAACTGAAGCCGCTACAGGCCATCATGGATGTCAGGCATTACACCATCGATCTCGACGTAGATATCACAGGCCAGAAAATCAATGGCTTCACGGAGATCGAAATCCTGCTTGCGAAGGACACAGACAGCCTGCTATTCGACCTGGTCAATCTTCTCGATGTATCTAAAATCACGGTCAACAAGAAGGATGTCAAATTCGAGCATAGGGATGACAAGATCTACATCATGTCCGCAAAGCCGTTCAAGGCCGGTAAACAAACCGTGAAGATCAGCTTCGGAGGGATCCCTCCTGTTGCAGTCAGGCCACCCTGGTTCGGCGGGTTTACCTGGACCAAAGACCGAAGCGGCAATCCCTGGGTGGCCATCAACTGCCAGAAAGAAGGAGGCAGGGTCTATTTCCCCTGTAAGGATCACCCGAGCGATGAGCCCAACGAGGGCGTGGATATGATCATCACCGTACCCAAGGGATTGGTGGTAGCAGGTCCGGGTTTACTTCAAAAAGTCACCAACAAAAAAGACAAGCAGACCTACCACTGGAAAACAAAATATACCATCAGCAACTACTGCGTGGTGTTCAATATCGGGAAATACAAGGTGGTGTCAAAAGACTATACCACCATTAACGGAAACAAAGTTCCCATCCAATTCTATGTGTTGGAAGAAGACCTTGCCCAGGCAGATAAAGTGATCGAGCTGAAAGCCAGGGATTCAAGGATCCTTGAAAAATATTTTGGCGAATACCCCTGGTGGAAAGAGAAGATCGGCATCGCCGAAGTCCCTAACTCAGGCATGGAGCACCAGACCATGATCACCTTCGACAACAAGTTCAGGTATGTGAAGATCGGCGAGCACGATTACTCAGATAATCTTTTCCACGAATATGCGCATGAATGGTGGGCCAATAAAGTCACCAACAAAGACTGGGCACATATGTGGATCCAGGAAGGCATCGGCACCTATGCGGAAGCGCTGGCGATGTATGAACTCGGGGGACAGGCCGCATATGATAAGATGATCAACGGACACCGCAGATCCATCCGCTACATCAAGCCCATGGTAGGCGGGGAAGAGCTATCGGAGGACGAGACCTACCAGCAGGGTGATATTTATTCGAAGGGGTCATTCTTTATGCACAGCTTGCGGTACCTGCTGGGCGATGAGATCTTCCTCCCCACCCTGAGAAAACTGGCAACGGATCCCAAATACACGTATGACAATTTTGTAACCACAGACGATGTAGAAAAACTGTTCAGCAGCGAATCTAAACAAGACCTGAAACCGTTCTTCGATTTCTATACCAGAACTACGGACCGCATAGATATCAACATCAAAGAAACAGGCTACCAGAAATATCTGATCAAAGTCAATAACTTCTTCATGCCCCTGCCTTTTGAAGTCACTACATCAGCGGGCACCACACGGACGGTGATCGGGAAAGAGGGCATTACAGTGACCAGCGAAACGCCGCCGATCATTGATGGGAAAGGTCATTATTTGAAGAAGGTGTCTATGTAACCTTCTCCTGATCAATAAAAAAAGGGTTGGATCCTATCAGAGTGGATCCAACCCTTTTTTAATAACCCGCCCGGGATTCTGCTATCCCTTTTCCCCGCGTGCCTTATCGTCTTTTTTCAGGGGTTTACCGTCTTTCTTTGGGCCCTCGCCAGCATCGTCTTTTCCGATCTTCTTATCCCTACCCTCCTGGGCGTCTTTTCCTTCCTTTCCAACAGGACGTTCGTCACCCCGGTTGAATCTTGCATTATCATTAGCCTTCTCTTTGGCATTCTCCCTGCCCGGTTCTCCTTTGTCACCTACCCTTTCTCCTACATTAGTTGCTTTGTTAACCGTTTTCTTAGCAGGCGCTGCTGCCACCTTGGTGGCCGCGGATGCAGCTTTCTTTACCGGCTTCACCTGGGAAAATCCGGCAGAGGTGATGAACACCGCGATGACGACCATCATCAGGTATTTCATTTTTATCATGTTTGTAGCGTTTAGTTGTTTATGCTATATCAGCCAATCAGGATGCAAGATAAACAAGAACTAATGTTGGCTCTGATGAAAAATTGGCTCAATTTATAAATCAAAACAGACTTGCTCATATTGATCTGTCCAATAAATCACGAAAAACTCCGGCTCATTCTACCAGTTCTCCACCACTGCCGCCACCGAGGAATGCACACCGGAATGCAAAAACTTTATAAATCCTGCATCGTCAGGATACATCGTTTTCTCCTGGAGGCCATGCCAAAGCTTCTTTAGCACCTCCTGGCCACCTGCATCGTATATGTTCCTCGCGGCCAGGTGCCAACGGCTCTGGTACCAACCATAATTGCGGGGATAGCTCTTCCCGATAAGCTCATAATGCTGCTCAAGGTCCGGCAACGTAGTATATGAAAATCCTTCCACGCCACTGTTCACCACCATCGTTGGAAAGGTAGTAAGGACTGGCAACAGCAGAGGCTCTTTCTCAGCTATATATGTATGCAGGAAGATGTTGCAGAACAACTCACCCATCCACTTTCGCTGCATGTTCAGACCAGCCTGTATATGAAAAGCATGACCCAATTCGTGCAGGGCGAGCAAGTCAAAGAATGGCTGCATACTTACGGGGCCTTCTTTGCCGTACGCACTCCTGATCTCTTTCGCCAAAGATGCAGGTACCTGATCCAGCGGTGGAATGAAGCTCTTCCAGAATTCATTGTCAGACGAAGCTACAATGAGGGTTTGATCATTGTTATAATGGGGCATTCCATAGACAGGGAAGGAAGTATGTTTACTCCAGTCATCTTTACTAAGGATCAACAGGGTCACCGCAGGCTTAAAGCCCAACAAAGATTCATGGTAATCATACGCGGCGGTCGTTCGGGAAGCTATGGCCCTGGCACGATCGTCAAAGCCAACACTGTAAAAAACTTTCAGAGGATATCCTGAAAGCGATTTGAGGGCCTGGTATTCCTGGGCATTGGGTGAATGAAAAAGGAAAGAAGGGCGAAAAAAAGCGGAAATATTTTGCCATGCTGTCTCATAAAAAATGTTTTAATAACGAGACAAAACTGCAACATTGCGGGAACCACAAATAGTAAGAATACGACAAGTTAATGGAGGATATCGGTCCAGCTGCGATCCGGCATGGCTTCCCTCAGACGGTATGCTTTTGAGAACCGGGCAATACGGGCATACAATTTTGGTGTCATACCGATGCGCTCCCTGCACTTCCGTTCAAATTGCCTCAGGCTTAAACAGGCCAGGGAGGAGGTTTTTTCAATAGACAGGTTCCCGTTACTTACCATCAATTCACCCATGGCGAGATCGAACGGGAGGGCCGTCAGAAGCTTGGTGATTTTCCCCAGGAGAAACTGTTCTACAATATCTTTTGCCGCTCCCATATCCGTCTCATTGAGTAACCGTTCATTCAGTTGGTTGATCTCATTACCCATCAGATCGGCAGCATTGAAGCCGTCATCATATAACTCAAGCATGGGATCCGGAGTAAACGGTACAAACCTCCGGGTTTAAAATCGACACGGATCGCCCTGATCCTTTTTGTGACCATGATGTTCACCCTGGAGTACTGTGGACCGATCACAACAATAGATGGTTGAACGTTGAATCCACCTGATCCTTCTTTCATCATCCTGATCCTGTCGTCACCGTAAAACATGAGCGACTGTAGCGGAGTTGGCGGATAGGGAGTCACCACTTCATTCAAATAAGCGGGCAGCACTTCATCTACTGTGACAAGCTGCAGTACAAATTCCTGCAATGCGGGATGTGGTATGTAAACCCTTTCCGGCAAGGTTCTGATATTTCCTGTAAAATAAGCAACCCAAGCCGGAGCGCATAGTACAAAAACGACATTTGTCATTGCCGGCAATCCATGCCCTCTCACTACCCCTCTCAGTAAAGGCACAACGAGCTTCCATTGACAGGCCTCTTTTCCCTAATGAAAGTATTTCCCTTTATCAGCAAGCCGGAGAAATAAGGAAATGATGTATCCGATGTTCAGAAATGATGCCCGATACTGAATTCAATAAAATCAGCATTGCCAAAATGAGTGCGCAGGGCCGTGCCTATGGATAACGATTTGTCCTTCAGCATTCGGTAACGGATGCCCAAACGCTGATAGAAAGCATTGGTTTCATCGTTCTCATAATTGCGATGGATATAAGCACCGATATGCACCGGAATGAAAAGTCGTTCTGTAAGGTACCAGTCCCAGCCCACATAAGGTCCATAGCTAACGCTCTTGTTGAATGCGCTGGCATCACCGCTCACCCTGCTGCCGCTTCCCGAGGAATAGGTCATATCCAATCCCGCCACAATCCGGTATTTATAGGAAAGATGATAACCTGCGTTGAAGCCAGCACCCAGTTTATTGATCATCGGTTCATTCATCTCCATTTGCTTCATGCCGCCGCCGAGGTAAACCATGTAGCTCATATGTTTGCGGAATGCGGGCAGCTCCGGCACAAAACCTTCATGATAAACTTCCCTGGTCCTGAACTGTGCCATCAGTTGGATGGGAATGATGTTGATCCCCGCGTTGGGCTTCCTGGTTGACCCGTTGGAATAATGGCGAAACCCTGTTCCCACACTCAGCCTGAACTTATCAGTCACCCAGTACCCCATGTTCAAGCTTGCCTGCAAATGTGCATTCACGTAGGAACCAATGGCCTCATTCACGGGGTTTGAATCTTTGTTGTATGCATTGAAACCCCATGCCAGACCCAGTCCCATACCATATGAAAAATGCAACCGTCGGCTCTGGTTAGTCACGGGCACTTCGGTAAAGCCGTATACCATGAAAGGATTCCCCAACTGGTTATTCCGGAAACTGAGGGCTGAAAATCCCAATCCCAACAAAGGCTTTCGGTATATGCGGGCATACACAGAATGGGGATTCACCTCCCAGACTGCAGCCACAGAAATATTTGTAAATCTTGAACTCCTCAGGAGGTTATTCACAGATTCTTTGTCATCTACAGGCAAGCAATAACCCCGCTCGTAGGAAACGCGAAGGTATCGGGAAGTAGATTGGGTATATACTGGTTTAACGGGCGTAACCATAGCACTGCTGTCCGCTTCATGGGTGGGTCCTGCTGCGGATATAGTGGCCGGTACCGCCGGCTCAACATAGCTAATGCCCAGCCCCTGTCCATAACCCGACCCACTGATGTACATCATGGCCAGAAGGATCAGAAATATCTTACATATGTGAATGAGGCTACGAATGAGGCTTATTTTACTGCGAATTTACCCGGAGAGATAGCAAATCATCAAAGAAAAAGCGGCCGTCCTTGTACCAAATCGTCAAAGCAGGACAAGATGACCGGTGATCCGGGGGGTATGAAAAAACCGGAACAGCTGTTGCACATTCCGGTTTTGTAGTCCCGACAAGACCTGAACTAAATCAGTTAAGCCCTTTACTATCAAGACTTTTGGTATTCTGAAAAACATCACCGGACACCCGGCCGGGCTATTTTGTACCTCATTGTAACTTAAAACGTTGTTTACAAAGTGATACCCGCTGGGCGATGCGAACTCAAAGCGTTCCTCTTAAATCCGACATAATCTTTTTAAAGGTCCTTTTCTCAGAAGATGATAATTCATGAAGATCCTTGACCGACATAATCAAGTTCATGCTATCCTTAATGAGCTCAAATCTGTAGATCTCTCCCACACCGATAAACCTTTCTGCGTTGCCCAATGTCAAAATGGACTTCAGATCCTCCCTTCTACTGAAATAATAACGTGTCATCATGGGTGTTCCGCTATCAATGCCTGGCATTACTTTTTCATATAACCTCAATCTCTCTCCATCAATAGATGTGTCCCTGAGACGAGAAGCGTCAATTTCTACCGACTTTCTTAGCCTGGCATAATCAAATTGCAAGCCCTGCTTCTTATTGTGTAGCCTACCAGTATCTGAGAACTCATACTTACCGTTCTGATACTGAAGTCTAACATATCTTCCAAGATCCGGCTGAATAATATATAATCCAGTTGTATCATATGCGGTTTTCCTATAAAATTCGGTGCCAGTGTGGTCTATTTTTGAACTTGTCTTTTGAATAGTTTCATACTCGAACAGCTTCCCTTGAAAACAAACATATAAAATACTATAAATCTCAACAGTACTGCCGTCTTCCAAACCGTCCATCCGAGCCAATCTGTACTTGTAAGTTTTCTCGCCACTCTTGCAGCTTCCAGAAAGAAACCATATATAACAAAGACATATTAACGGATAAGAATACAAAGCAGGCCTTGATAACAAAACTCTCTTAAGCCACCTAAAAATAAATGTCGACATCATTGCTTTCCGGAATATCTGTTTTTGCAAAAGGAAGAACGGCGGCAAATTCTCCAAATATTTTCTCAACTAAAGTCCCGTTCACCTTGGAGTAGAAATGTGCGTTGGTAGAGCCGTTATTCCATATGAACTCTTGAGCTGAAGTTTGAGTCCAACTTAATGATACAATGTACGTTCTTCCACCATAAGAAGAAGTAGTGGAATGACTTTTGATATCAACCATAACATCCTTCCGCCCATTTGGGGCTATCATCTCAGTTCCTTGGTAAGTTATATATGTGTCTGCCATTACATTCCATGAAGGAGCTCTTAACACATGCCATCGGTGGGAGAAAGGATGGGAACCAACGAAGCTAGGCGCGTGCAGTTTATTGTCGGGCTTGTCATATATAAGTTCTGCGTTATAAAGTGCCAAAAGCTCCTCGCTGCTAAGCTGTGTTTCGCCAGAACCTCCATAACTACCGCCGCCTTCAATTGGGCTAGCTGTATCTTCATTCATTTGCCTACAATCACCAACTGTATATGTATAAAGTAAGGTAGAACTAAGTATTTCTCCAGTGTACCAGTCCCTCTCAAGTAAAAAGGCGCCCCAAGTCTGACAATCACTACTGCCGTTAAATGAATTGTTGAATGAACCATCTGAAACAGAAGTGATATTTGCTTTTCTACTGGATTTTGAACTACCTAAAATCGTTCTTTTAACTTCACCTATTCCATGCATGATAAAATGATTTTGATTGTACACAATCATCTTTTGATTAAATTCCTCTGAATTTGGCGAGGAACTTCTACCCTTACTCTCCTTTGCTGAATACGATACAATCTCCATGTCTGAAATGTCACTTGTATAGCACTCT
>Ga0315904_10007259_pt1 | contig 14927 bp, 12 predicted proteins | sample LakEriMetagenome_6_FD_203529 | JGI IMG/M metagenome (GOLD analysis project Ga0315904, IMG submission 203529) | Freshwater fungal communities from buoy surface, Lake Erie, Ohio, United States - Buoy 12 MA120 | ecosystem: Environmental > Aquatic > Freshwater > Lake | place: USA: Lake Erie, Ohio... | reverse complement strand
TACGGATATCGCCTATTTGCTTTTTACCTCTGGCAGTACAGGAAAACCCAAAGGAGTGCCTGTAAAACACAGCAGTGTTCATGCCTATGTAAAAACCATAGTCGACACGTATAAACCAAAACATACAGATAGATTTTCTCAGTCTTTTGACCTTAGTTTTGACTTGAGTGTTCACGACATGTTTGTCTGCTGGTCCGCCGGTGCTTGCCTATACTGTATTCCAGAAAAAGCCGTATTTGCACCCGCTAAATTTATCCGTGAGCATGAATTAACATGGTGGTTCTCTGTGCCTTCTGTCATCCGTTTTCTCGACCAATTTAGAATGCTCAAAGCCGGTAATTTTCCATCCCTAACCATGAGTATGTTCTGCGGAGAAGCGCTACCACTAAGCCTCGCAGTTAAATGGCAACAAGCGGCGAACAACTCTCAAGTTGTAAATATCTACGGACCTACCGAAGCCACAATCGGTATCAGTGGCTACACCCTGCCAGAAGAGGAAAACAAGATAAAACACCGCAACGGGGTTGTCTCTATCGGAAAAGTTTTTGAGGGACAACTGCATACCATTCTCTCTGCTGCTCCTGAAAAAGAAGCAGGTGAGCTTTGCCTTGGAGGTTCTCAACTAACCGATGGGTATTGGCACAATCAAGAAAAAACCGATGAGTGCTTTTTCACAGATGCACAACACCGTTGGTACAAAACAGGCGATGCGGTTATTGAGGACAATGAAGGCGACATTTACTACATCGGTCGGCTCGATTTTCAAGCAAAAATCAATGGTTACCGTGTGGAACTAGAGGAAATTAATCATACCCTAAATCAGCGATTTGGCGTTTCCGCATACAGTGTAGCTTGGCCTGTGAACGAGGGTATTGCAGCCTCCATTTACACATTTTTCTCAGGCGATCCATCCATTTCTATTGCAGAAATGAAAATGGAATTACAACAAAAACTCCCAGAGTATATGCAGCCAAAAGACCTTATTTTTGTTGCGTCTTTTCCTTTAAATGCCAATGGCAAAATCAACAAGGAGGCACTACTAACACTACTCCCATCATGAGCCCACAAGAAATAAAAAACGCACTCGACCAAACGATAGAAGCACATTGCCAAGAAACAGGGCAGGCATTTAGTCCCGCGCTGCTTGATGCCAATCCCAACCTTATTGAATCAGGTATTTTTGATTCATTGGCATTTTTGCAATTCATAGCTACTTTGGAAGAAAAATTGGGCAAAGAATTTGATATGTTAGATGAAGATCCTGAAGTCTTTACTACGTACAAGGGTTTGCTTCAAATGATATCTAAGTAAGCCTATGCCCAGCTTCTGTATCGTGGGTAGTTCCACCCTATTGCAAAAATCACTACCGCATTTTTTAACCCTTTTCCCAAATCAGGTTGTAGCGGTTTTTTTGCAAATAGACACGGATACAGAAGCGATTAAAATATGCAAGGAACATGGCTTGAATTATTATGATATTACTGAACTTAAACAGGCCAATGCAGCAGCCTTAAATAAATATCAATTCGATTATTTATTTAATATCAATTCCACTTTAATTCTCAGCCCCGAGCAACTTTCCCTTGCCCGCATCGCAAACCTAAATTTACATCCTGGTAAATTGCCTGAATACGCGGGTTTACACACCCACCAATGGGCAATAAGAAATGGTGAAACCCAATTTGGTGTGACCTTGCATTACATGGAAGCCGGGATTGATACGGGTGATATTGCCTTACAATCTTTATTTGAAATTGGAGAAAAAGAAACAGGGCTTTCTCTATTTCTAAAATGCATGCAACATGGGGCATTACTGGTGCAGCATGCTTTAGAAATGATAGCTCAGAATCTCCCCTTGCCTAAGCTACATCAGAATCATGAGGTACGCCGCTTGTACACCCATAAGATGGCCAAGGAAGCCTTTATCGATCTGCAGGGTTCAGCAAGGCACGCGTTGGATCTTATACGCGCTGCAGATTATGCACCCTTTCAATCTCCAACCTATGTGCCGAAAGTACAATTGGACAGTGGAATTATGTATACAACCAAAGCCTCTATTCCCGATGAATATCCCACCTTTGAGGGAAAATTCCACTGCAATGAAAAGGGCTTGTACATTCAGTTTTTCGATGGTGTGCTTTTGATCACAAGGGTACTCAACATGGATGGAAAAAAAATAGATCCTGAAACCCTAAAATCCCTATTTAACTGATGGATTTTCGCATACTGAATCACGAAACATTTGAGGACGCGAAACAAAGAATGCAGGCCATGCCTTACAAGAAATATTTTGTGCATTCCGATATGTTGCGTGGTTTTCAACTGAAAGTTACCCCATTCTCTTCAGATGGATTGATAGCCGCACATATTCAAACAATTCAAGATCTCACGCATGGTGCAGATATATGGTTCCCCACCTTTGCCTTAGATTTTCCAAAGACCAAAGTGTTTGATGTGCAGAATACAAGCAGTGAAATGGGCTATATTTCGGAATATTTTAGAACCCATTTCGCCCAGTGGCGCAGCCATGTACCTATGCATTCCTGCTGTGGTACAGGAACCTGCCCAATTGAAAAAAACATGGATCCCGCTGACCCTTGGGAACAAAATGGTGTTTTTGGGAAATTGGTTGCAGAAAAAGGGGCCGTGCTATTCTACGGCGCCGGAATAGAAGCAGTAAGCTTAATACATTACCTCGAAAAACAATGCCATGTGCCCTATCGCTATGAGAAGATTTTCTCAGGAGATATTATCACTGAAAATGATAGTCGAAGCAGCATTCGCGTTTCACACATTGTGAGACCTGCAGCCTATGATGTAGCGTATGATTGGTCCAAATTAAGTGCGGAATTAATGGAGCATAACCTGCTTGTTGACTTAGGTGACAAACGCAGTCGACTGTTCGTATTGGATACAGCGGGAACTTTTGAATTTTGGTCAACGCAATTGTTAAAAGATCCCTTTTATTTGATTGATTCATCAACCAAAGAATGGGCACTACCTTTGTATCATAAATTAGGACGTCCCTTTAACATTTCAGATTTTGAAAAATAATGAAGAAATAGAAGCATATTTCAAAAGATTGTGGCCTCTAAACCGCAGTTTAACAGGAAATGGCAATCGAAAAACACTTGAAATTCTGCAAGAATTAGCGGATATACAAATCCATGAAACCCCATCGGGTACTCCATGCTTTGATTGGGAAGTGCCACCCGAATGGAACGTAAATGAAGCGTGGATTGTGAACTCCCAAGGTGAAAAAATCGTAGATTTTAAGGTGAATAATCTACATCTCTTGGGTTATTCTATTCCATTTCAGGGTGAATTAAGCTATGATGAACTTAAAGAACACCTGTACACAAAACCGAGCCAACCTGACGTCATTCCTTATTTGACATCATACTACGCAGAACGTTGGGGTTTTTGTATGTCACACAAGCAATTCTTGAGCCTATCACAAACCGAGAAGTACACCGTGCATATAGACAGCACGCTGAATCCTAAGGGCCATATGACTTGGGGCGAAGCGTTACTTCCAGGAACCTCGAACAAAGAAATTTTCTTTAGTACCTATATCTGTCATCCCAGTATGGCAAACGATGTGTTGTCAGGCATGCTGGGGCAAGCCTTGCTTTACAACGCACTAAAAAATTCAGGTCCTCACCATTTTACCTACAGGTTTATATGGATTCCAGAGACCATAGGGAGTATTTATTATTTGAGTAAATACGGGGATTTTTTAACAGAAAAAATGTTGGCTGGTTTTGTGCTCACCTGCATGGCCGACCCCGGTAAAATCACATGGAAAATGAGTCGTAAGGACGCATATACCGATAGGATTATACAGCGGGTATTCAAGCAACAAAATATTGATTATATTCAGGAAAACTTCTTCCCCGGAGGCAGTGATGAAAGACAATATTGCTCTCCTGCATTTGACCTCCCTGTTTCGCTAATCATGCGCAGCAGGTATGAAAAATTCGCAGCATATCACACCTCTGCGGATACGCTGGATTACATATCTATCCCGCACTTTGTAGAAGTGCTAGAACTCTATTTAACTATTGTAAGAGAGATGGAAAGGGAGCCTGTGTATGGGTCAAACAATCCAGCCTGCGAACCGAAACTCGGCAAACGCGGCCTATATCCAACCTTGGGCGCCCAAGAAAAATACCCAGATTATATCGATGCCATGATGTGGATTCTCAATCTCGCCGATGGAACCTATGATGCACCAGCAATGGCAGATAAATCGGGTATGGACCTCGAATTAATTAAGAATATTATTCAGAATTTACTGAAAGAAAATCTGATTTATCGCATGTAATTGTGTGCGATATTTTTCTGCTATTATGTAGGAATTAACCCGCCACAAACTGACAGAGAGCCCTCACTTTCGCCGCCTTTTCTATAAGCGCATCATGCGTTTCTGCCATAACGGTAACGTGTCCCATTTTGCGATTTGGGCGAATTTCTTTCTTATTGTAAAGATGAATGTACACGCCTTCCATTTGCAATAAGGTTTCTGCATGCTCCATTCGGTATGCCCCAGAAAGACCTGCAGGACCCACCAAGTTAATCATAGCAGAAGGCTGCACCAATGCCGTGCTTCCAAGAGGTAGTCCAAGCAAAATGCGGTTTAACTGCTCAAACTGAGAAGTATAACAACCCTCTATGGTATGGTGCCCTGAATTGTGTGGACGAGGGGCTATTTCATTGATAAATACCCGACCTGCAGTATCTACAAACAACTCTACCGCAAATACACCAACCGCATTTAAGTTCACAACAGCGCGTGTTGCCAGTTCTGTGCATAGCTGCGCTGTGGTCTCAGAAACAGTAGCCGGTGAAAATAAAAACTCCACCAAATTGCTATGTGGGTTAAAATACATTTCTATCAGCGGAAATGTCTGAATTTCGCCACGTTCCGACCTTGAAACAATGACTGCTATTTCCATAGCATTATGCAAGAAAACCTCCATAACAGAAGGCGCTTTCAAGGTATATTTTCCCGCGAGGATATCGTGCTTATCTACAATCTCCACCCCTTTGCCGTCATAGCCACCTGTACGCGATTTGATGACCACATATTCGGACTTAAATTCCTGAATATGCTGCATTAAATCCTCCTGATTCTCTAACAACACATAGGGTAAAGTATCCAATTGATGCTGCTGGTAAAATTCCTTTTGCAGGCCCTTGTCCTGTATGAGTTTAAGAACCCTAGGCGAAGGAATAATCCTTTTGCCTTGCGCTTCTAGCAGCAGCAGATGATCTGCGTTGATGTGCTCAATTTCAAAAGTTACAACATCGCATTTTGACGCCAATGCATCTATGCTTTCCGCATCATACAGTCCGCCTACCACTACTTCGTCCGCCACTCGCGAAGCTGGGCAATCAGCATCGGCTTCAAGTACAATGTTCTTTACATTCCAAGGTCTCGATGATTCAATAAGCATCTTCCCTAACTGCCCTCCGCCGATGACACCAATGGTTTTGTTACTAGGTAACATTATTTCAATAAATTAAAATAGGCTTGTTTAATAGATTCTATCTGAATATTGCTCTCAGAATAATTTCGCGCTGCACGAGAGGCTGCCGTATATTCCGTCTGGTCCATGTGCAAATACTTCATGATGGCTTCGGCATAAGACGCTTTGTCTCGTTCCAGATTTATTCCAGCATTTGCAGCTTCTAATTGCATCCATGGTGTGCCGGTGGATATAATACAAGGCAAGCCACTGGATAAGGCTTCAATAATGGAATGTCCAAAATTCTCACCGCGTGTAGGCAAAATAAATACATCATTTTCATGATAGTATTTTTCTAATTTTTCAATCGGTTGATGGCCTGCAAAATGTATTTTCACGCCTTCCCCGGCAGCTTCAGCAGCTTTCAAACAATCTTGATAATAAGATTCATCTGCGTAGTTCCCTACCAAAGTTAACTCAATATTTCCAGACACTTTCTGCATAAATTCAAGCAAGAATAAGGTGTCTTTTTCTGGAGATATTCTGGCCACATTCAACAATCTCAAGGTGCCAGAATCCTTCTTTTTATTCTCGCAAAAAGGCATAATCCTTGGGAAGTTTAATGCTTCAACATAGGTAGCCTCATTGCCCAATATTTTCTTCAACTGCTCCGTCTCATCCGCATTGGTACTATGGAAAATAACGTGGTGATACCAACCCATAATTTTAGCAGCATAGAGAAACAGCATCTTCTTTAAACGCTTTACCCGCAGCGCGCTTTGATGAAACATGCCACGCGTAGCAACGATAATTTTATCCGCTTTTATTTGATGCCACCATATGAGAGGAAAAACAGAAAAATACAGTGAAAATACCCCTTGAACGTAATAAATATCTGCCTCTATTTCGTCAAGAATAAAGAATATTCTTCTCCTACTTTTTTCGGATTCGCTGAGGTAATATACTTTGGCTATTCCTCTCCAATCAATCCATTCATTTTGGGTAATACCCTTTAACTCCTCGGTATCGCCGTAATCTACAGAACCCGTTAAAATATAAAAATCGTAATACTCATGGAGGTTTTCTACCAGTTTGATTATAGACATGACAGGTCCGCCAGCCTTATAAGCTGGATCAAACCAATCCATGGTAATCAATACTTTTTTCTTAGTCAACGGTAACTCCATTTCTCTGTATCCAATCCGCCAATACTACAACATTCCACACCTGATTCCAGTTTTCATTTCTATCTGTTTCCAGGGAAAGTTGCAATTGTTGAATGTAAAAATAAGGCAAAATCCGCTTGTCCTGAGCAAATTTTAGATGTTTTTCACACAAGGCACGAAGTTCATGGTTAATCCACATGCTCCATGGAAAGGTGAAACCCATTTTTTTACGGTTCCAAACCTCTTCTGGTAACAAATCACCCATAGCGTCAATGAGCAATTTCTTGGGTGGAGTAAGCGGTTTGAAATCGTCAGGTAGGCTGAGTATAAATTCCACCAAATCCTTATCCAAGAAGGGGGCCCTAACCTCCAAGCTGCTTGCCATACTCATTTGGTCAGTATCGCGCAACAATACATTTTCCAGATAGGTTTTGCATTCAGCCACCGAGATTTCAGTGATTATTTTTTGAGGATTGGAACTATCCAAATCTGCAAGCGAACCTGCAGATGCAGTTAAACCCAATTGTCTCAATTCTTCTGTGCTGAATACGGTTCTAAAAATAGAATACAACTGGGATAACGACCAATTGGGCAGCTCAGCCAATTGCGTTGCGCGCCTGCGCTGCGAATCATTCATGCGTTTTTGCAACAAACGCACCAAATTTTTTCTCAAGAATACTGGGGTATTCCCTGCCGCACGCAGTTTGTGCAGTTTCTTGATCAGCTTAAATACGGGATACCCACCGAAGAGTTCATCGCCTCCCACACCACTAAGCGCTACAGTGATGCCCGCGTTTCGGGTATGCTTACTCACAACATAGGTGTTTGCCCCATCCAATCCCGGATGATCTGTTTTCTCAAAGGCTTCATTCACATCACTGAGAAAGTCCGTCGCCGATAACTTTATTTCATGATGTTCTGTTTTAAATCGCGTTGCGATTTGTTGTGCAAATTTTGATTCTGAAAATTCGGTTTCATCGAAGTGCACATGAAAGGTTTTCACTGGGCTGTGACTCAAACGACTCATGATGGCAACAATACTGCTGCTATCAATTCCGCCTGATAAAAAAGCACCCAAAGGAACGTCACTGATCAATCGCTTTTCTACGGATTGAAAAAGCAGTTCCCGTGTTTGTTTCACCACCTTATCATAAGGACCTGTTAACGCATGTGTTTCTTTTGCCTTATCCAAAGTCCAGAACTTTCGCATATCTAAAATGCCGCCTTGTACAGTGGCCACATTGCCCGCGGGTAACATTTTCACGCCCCGCAACAAGGTATTCGGCCCATATACTGTTTGAAACTGTAGGTAATTCCCCAACTCCTCTTTGCACAGCACTGGCTGAATAAGTGTGCTTGCCAGAAGGCCTCTAATTTCAGAGCTAAATACGAAAACCTGATCTGCCCAAGCGTAGTACAATGGTTTTTTTCCCATGCGGTCGCGGGCCAGAACGAGCTTTTTGCTTCTGTCATCCCAAATGGCAATGGCAAACATCCCATCTAATTTTTCGAAGCAAGATTCTCCGTATTTTTCATACAGAGCCAGAACTACTTCTGTATCTGTATCACTGCGCCATTCGCGATCTCGAAACTCTTTTTGCAGCGCCTTGTAATTATAAATTTCCCCATTAAAAGCGACAATAATATTTGCAGAACTATTCAGCATAGGCTGTCTGCCATTCTCCGTCAAATCTAGAATAGACAAGCGCCTGTGGCCGAGTCCTATCCCAGGTCGTGTAACAATACCCTGCTGATCCGGACCCCTGTGCTCCAGTTTATGGTTCATGTGCACCAGCAAATCCCTGGTCCTGAACTCATCCTTTAATCCTAGAATACCGTTAATTCCACACATTCCGTTTAATTGCAAATTTTCTTGAAAAAACTGATATGTTTATCCGCAATTTGTTCCCAATTGAAAGTGTTTTTCACCATTTCCTGCGAAACTTCTCCCATAAGAGACAAACGATCTCCTGGCAATGCACAACATTCCATGATAGCATGCACCAAAGCATCAACATCAAAGGGAGAAATTAGTTTACCATTGGACTCATTTATCAAATCAGCTGTGGCGCCGCAGTCTGTAGCGATAACCGCCATACCCATTGCCATGGCTTCAAGCACCACTGTGGGCATGCCTTCGCTGAAACTGGCATTTACCAATATGTCATGGCTCAAGTAATGTTCTTTCAACTTCAACTCATCATACACCGGACCCACATAGTGAATTTGTGGATGTCTTAATCGCACCGCTTCTGGGATGTTTCCGACAAATGTGAATTGAAATTGATCTGAATATTTGCTTTTTAATACAACTTCTATGGCTTGTTGCAACAGATGAATACCTTTCCTCCATTCGTAACGACCTACATAAAGAAACTTCCTGTTTTGAGAAACAGTTCTTTTAGTAATACTAAGCCATTGCTCGGAAACTGCATTCGGAATGATTTCACAATTGAGCTGTTTGTTTTCCTCCTGCATGATTTGGGCTAGGGGCTTCCCCAACGCCACTGCATACTTTGCACTTTTTAGAATATCCGTTACTGCTTTTCTAAATATTCTTGCAATGAACCTCGCCTTAATTCCTCGCACTGGCTGAAACATTTCTAAACCGTGAAAATTATGAATAATCTTCATAGTTCCCGTATTCATATTTCTTTCTGCAACGCCTGTAAAGCCTTGTGCATAGGCTACTTCAGCACCCCATTTTTTTGCTGCTTTTAATGCAAGAACCGAAAATTGTTGATTCACATCTAAATATTTCCAAATCATGAGTCCTTTTCCTCGCACTGAAACATGATTAAATTCAACACCTAAATCAGATAAATCATTGCTGCAGATGGGTGCAGGTAACATGTGAATAATTAGAACGTTATGCCCTTCCATTGCTAAATAACGCGCCAATTCTGTGCTATACTTTTGTATACCACCCAATTGGTCAGGAAAAACACTCTCGGCAATTAGCGCTATTCTCAAGGTTAATTCTTAATCTGTGACAAAGTGACTAAAGTAGCAGACCAATTATCCGCACTATTCACAGCACCCATTTTACTGCTTTCGTTTCCCATTTCTATCAGTTTTTGTTCAGCCGTTTCTATGATTTCTTGCATTTTTTGCTTCAATTCCTTCACATTTCCGGATTGAAACAGCCAACCATTTTCTCCTGTTTTCAAATACAAACTGCCACTACCGACTTTGTCACTAAGTAATAAAGGGAATCCTGCAGCAGCAAATTCATTAACAACCACACCCCATGGTTCAAATAGGCTTGGGAGCACAAATACACCACATTGAGACACGACAGAGCTAAAATCTTTGGGTTGGACAAAACCCAAATGCCTTATTCCCTCATGTTCGATGCGTTCTTCAAATCCGTCTCCAGATCCTGCGCACCACAACTCCCATTCGGTGCCTGTCTCTTTCTTTAGTTCGGAGAAAGCTTTCCACAAAAGAGGAAGCCCCTTTTGAGGAATATATCGAGCCACACAAAGAAAGCGCTTAGGAAATGACTTGCTCTTTGCAATTACATTCTCATTGTATAATTTAGAAAAATAATGGTTGTCGGTGCTGTAAAATCCTGTGAAAATTTGATTTCTTTTGAAGCCCATAAGTCTGGCAAAATCTGCTTGCTTACTTCCAGGAACCCACACCCCTGAATACACTCCTTTGAACATGACTCGAGCCATAGGCAAACTCACAATTTGTTTTAAGGTGTAACGAAATACATTGTCAAAACAAAGGAATACTGGAACTGATTTGCTTGCATTCTTCACAAACTTATTATAAAATCCATCATTCCAGCCGCTGCATAATACTACATCAGGATTAACCGACTTGAACAACTCCCAGATATCTGCAGTTTCAAAAGAATTTTTTAAATACAAATGAAGGTTTGGCGCCGGCTCAAAGGTAAATGGCGCCTCCGCATTGATTGGATAGTGAATAACATGTATCTCATCGTCAGGATGGAGCTCTAAATGCCTGCGAAAACACTGGTAGGTGTAGTCTGCAAGCTCTGTATAAAGGAAAATTGCCTTCATTGGTCTATAACTATTTTAAACATTTGAGCTAAATCACTTTATTTCGCATGCAGATTATTTCCCCATGCTCGAAAGGATTATTCTGTTTTTAATGGTCTGCTCAGTGTTTCTCGATGATTTTATCATCGGTGGCACCGATGCTGACGCCAGAAGAGCTAGCCCCTTTGATTTTTACTATTATTATGTGATTTTTCTGCTTTTCCTATTCATGTATTGGAGAAAAAGAAATCATATCCCCTTTCTCCCACGTTGGTTTCTAGTGCCTATGATTATCCTGTTCGTCACCAGTCTTTATGCTGGTTTAACTACGGATAAACTTGCCTTTTCAATGGCCAAACAGATGATTGGAATCACTTTCTCTGCCATTGCTTATTACAATCTTTATCGGTATACGAATTTTGACGTCAAAAAGATTTTTAATATATACTTAAACATTGCCATCGTTGTCGCTGCCATTGGTGTAGTTCAAGAAGTGATGCTGCTGCGAGGCATGATTCAATATTTCAACAATGTTAAACGCGTATCCCTAGGTTTTTATCGTGTGTATTCCATCATGGGTGAGCCCTACTTTCTCGCTGTAGCTCTTATTCCCGCCGTGTATTACTACCTCAACTCGATGATAGGGGTGAAAACCAGTCGTGATTTTTCAAATTGGTGGAAGCTCGGTATAGTATTGCTTTGCTATCTGTTTACCTTTAGCTCAGCTGGTATTTTTGGTATCGGTGTTATGCTGTTGCTTATTCTTAACAACCATGGGGTTTTCTCTCCAAGCAACGGTAAATTCTATCTTTTTATCCTGCTCGCTTTAATAGTCATTCCCAATACGAATATGAGCAAGGTCTTTTCACTGAAAGAACTTGAAATCCGAGCTACCGACAGTTATAAAGCATTCACCAACGGCAAACCACTAAGCAAAGATGAAGCAGCCGATTTGAACAGTTCTACTTTTGCGTTATACTCCAATTATGTGATTGCACTAGAAAGCTTCTCTGCCAATCCATTGACAGGAAGTGGACTAGGTACACATGAAAAAACATATGACGATTATTTTGGTGAAAAATTCGGACTTGCATTCAAAATTATGTACGGAAATTTCAACGCAAAAGACGGAAATAGCTTATTTATACGTATGATGTCTGAAACAGGTATTATCGGCCTATCCATGCTCCTAATATTTATCTTTAGCTTCCGCATTTCCCGAAAATATGTCAACGATCCTGAGTTATGGCCTTACGTTATTTTCAACCAGGGTGTTTTTGTTGTATTTGTAATTCGCCTCATGCGAACCGGAAATTACATAGGACAAGGCTTCTTTCTTTTCTTCTTCCTGTATTACTTAAGTTATGTGATTCTTCGCTTTGAAACACAGAAGCGCATTACTGCGACAGAATAAATTTGGCTTGGTGCTCCCAGGTAAATTGTTCTAATATTTTGGCCCTAAAATTTTTCCCAAACGCCTCAACTTTGTCTTTATCCTGAACCACAGTGCGCATGGCTTCCACCAAATTATCTATTCCTGGATCCACAAGTAAGCCTTCCATTCCTGAAGTAATAAGATCATTTAAGGGTCCATTGTTTGGCGCAATAATGCATTTACCCAACAATCCATATTCCAACACTTTTACAGGCGAGCCATACCAATTTGAATCTGGCATGATTGCCGAATCAAAGATGCCAATATAATGCATCACCCGCGCATGAGGCACTTTTCCAGTAAAGACATAACTGCCCTTGGGTAATTTTCTGTCAGCCAAATCTTCCAATTCAACGCGTTGACTCCCATCGCCGATGATAAACAATTTTGCTTGCGGAAATTCATGTGCCACGCGAGAGAATGCATAGATAAGCTTGTCTATTCCATGATGTGGGAAAATGCTACCAACAAAACCAAAAACAAAATTGCCCCCTGTTTTATATTCCTGCTCCAACACCTCTAGTTGGGCTTTACTTGGTACTTCCTTTTCTGGATTTATGCAATTCGGAATTACATAAATGGGAGCTTTTGGAGCATATTTTTTAGTTAAATATTCTTTTAGTACCTTGCTAACTGCAAAGATAGCAGTGGTTCCGTGTAGTTTATTTCTTTCCTTTTTATGTCCCAAAAAATGCAACAAACTAGGGCCTTCAAAACTGCGCATTTCATCGGTTGCCGGGGCATTAATTTCTAGAAAATGTTTTACCCCAAAATCTTTGCAAATACGAACACCCGAATCTTGAAGATATTCCCCACGTTCATAAACCAAATCGGGTTTATGGGTTGCTAGCTCTGCCCGTAATCGAGCTCCTGCGTGCTTATCATGCCTTAATAAACTTATGTCTTTAAGCGTATTAATCACAATCAAAGGAAGAAAGCGCAGTGCCAACTTCTTCAAACTGCTTTTCTGCTGTATTCCCTCAATATACGTATCGACCGAGGCCTTTTCAGTTCCACCCATTATTACTGGAATGACCTCATGACCCAGATTCTTCATTGCATGAATGGTTTCACGCTGATGAGTACTATAACCCACTTCGCTTACGATATCGTGGGTAGGGTGGGGGGAATAATACAGGATTTTCAAGGAAATTAATCGTTTGAGGCAGCACGTAAAATATCGTCTAGGGTATATGTCTTCTGAGGAATATTGATTTCCGTGCGGTGATACGCTTCTGGTATTGTTTCCCCAGCTGCCATTTTCTCAAGCCAGGGCTTATAATAATCGGGCGTACTTTCACGCTGCAATAAATCCATGATATATTCCTTTTCCGCCAATCCGGATTTTTGTAAAAATGAAAAAAGAATTTGCATACAATATGAACGGGCTGATTCTCCATTTTCAGCCTTAGTTGGGGCAAAATAATGTTCTTCTTCAATGGCCATAAATCCATTTCCATCTGCTGCAGTATAATATTGATAGGTCTTGCCCTTGGCAATTCCAAAAGTACCCTCCAGCTTAAACCATTGAATGAGTTTCCTCAATGGCATTTTTACCAATTTCAACATTTTCACATTTCTCAATGTGTCCGTTGCACGCTTCTTTTCAGGTGTCCATATCAACATAGTGGCTGATAGTTGCTCAGGGATAAAAACAATATGGGGCTCCCAAGCATCCACCATGCTGGGATTCCAATCTTTTTGATGGAAATGCTTGCTGACTTGCATTTTTGTACGAAGCGTGTTCTCATCCGTTTCTACATCTTTCTTAAACAAAACAGACTCATACCCCGAACCGAAAAATGCATTGGTAGTGAGTATGTAATTGTTGTGATGGTGTATGGCGTGCGCAGCAATACCCGGCACATAATTCTCAGCTCCGGGGAACAAGTGTATTTTCAACACAAAATCATCTGTTTCGTATACATGAAAATATGGAATATTATACAACGACCAGGTCTGGGTCAGATAGGCCAGATCATCGAAATTTCTTCGAATTACTTGCTGTAAAAAGGCTTGATCCGAACCCATTTTTAAAAGTAAGGGTTTCACCTTTTCATGAAACGCATAACGATCAGGATTGGCAGCCTCCATGACCAAAAGCTCCTGGATGTAGGGGTGTTGTTTTAAAGTTTCGTTGTTCATTTTCTATACTTTTTGCATGAAAGTTTCACTCTATTTCAAATACGTACATTACTGCAAAACCAAACGCACTATTTCAAAGCACTCTGCAAAGTTATTGTTGATTTGCACACCACGAGTGCGTGCAAGTGACCTCGCAAAATCAGGACTAGCGTAGATGCGGTGTGCCTGAGACTTGTAGGCTTTTATTGCTCTTTCTTTGGCCAAAATATGTCTATCTTCTAAAATTACAAAACAGGCATTTCCAAAACTAAAATTATTCCATGGCAATTCGTAACTCAATAATGTACCAAATTTAAATGCCCTTCTTCCTTCTTCAGCTATCACCTTATGGTCCTGATGCACATCGAGTAAAGAAGGAATAAAAACTACATCAGGTCTTAGGGTTTCTCGCAGTTGGATGATTGCATCCAAAATAGACTGGCGGTGACTGGAAAAGGTGCGAACATCGTATTCAAATAAAAATAAATTTTTCTCCTCTATTCCTAAGCGATATGATGCTTCCTTTACCTCCCGCACCAATATGTCCTCAGGAAATTCTGATAAAACACTGTGCTTGCAAGCCGAGAATGCAGCACTGTACACGGTATTCCCATCTTCTATAAACTTGGCAATACTGCCTCCCATGCCAAATTCAGCATCATCTGTGTGAGGTGCTAAAATGAGTATTTTTTTTTCTTTAAATTCTAGCATATTA
>Ga0315904_10007258_pt1 | contig 14927 bp, 7 predicted proteins | sample LakEriMetagenome_6_FD_203529 | JGI IMG/M metagenome (GOLD analysis project Ga0315904, IMG submission 203529) | Freshwater fungal communities from buoy surface, Lake Erie, Ohio, United States - Buoy 12 MA120 | ecosystem: Environmental > Aquatic > Freshwater > Lake | place: USA: Lake Erie, Ohio... | reverse complement strand
GCGGTGAATGCTGCCCTTGCGAGCCATGGGGCCGTGGCGGGAGCGGCGGGATCAAAGGAATCCGAGCGGCACCGGCTGGCCCATCTCAACGATGGCCAGTACGGCAACGATCGATCGTGGATGTCCGATGCCATCGGCACGGGTCAGATCACCATCAGCTTTCCGCAGCCGACCCATGTCAGCCGGGCCGCATGGAGCCGTGACCGGCTTGGACAATTGACCGACCGTCTGCCGACGGCATGGACTCTTGAAGTGTGTGGCCGGGATGGATCGTGGCGGACCGTGGCCGAGCGTCGGCCGCTGCGGCCAGCTGTCAATCCGCGCGCCAATACCGACCGTTTTGCGTCCGTCACCGCGCAGCAGCTCCGCTTTGTGATCACAGCGACCAACAGTCTCGAGCCATGTCTCGATGAGATCGAGGTCTTCTCGAGGCAGAACGTGAATGTGGCCCGTGCGGCGGGCATCACGACCGGCAGCGACAGCGCAGTACCTGGCCGTCACGAACGCGCATTTCTGAATGACGGACTTCCTGGCAACGAACACAGCTGGATCTCCGGTGAGCAGGGCAAGGGCACCGTCGTCGTGACGTTTCCCGAGCCTGTGGAAATCGATCGGGTTGTCTGGGGACGCGACCGCACGGGGAAATTCGAGGACCGGCTCCCGACCGAGTACCGCATCGAGATTCGGGATGGCGATGGATGGAGGACGGTGGCGGATTCCGCGGACCGTCGCCCGTTTGTAGCGGGCATGGATTCGGGGCCTGCCTTCACGGTGGCTGGATTGCCACCGGAGGACAAGGCAGCGGCGCTGGCTTTGCTTGCGCAGAAGAAGGAAGCGGAAGCCGCCCTGCGCGAAGTTCAGGGCGGCCAGCTGGTCTTCGGTGGCAAGTTCCGTCAACCCGACCGCATTCATGTGCTGCGCCGAGGCGACCCGGAACAACCGATGGACGAAACGGGGCCCGCAGCTCCCGCTGTGCTCGGATCGCTCGCGCTTGAGCCGGCGACGCCCGAAGCGGATCGCCGCGTGGCGCTTGCCAATTGGCTGGCCCAGCCGTCGCATCCACTCACGGCGCGCGTCATGGTGAACCGCCTCTGGCAATCTCATTTCGGTACTGGGATTGTGTCCACTCCGAGTGATTTCGGGCTCGCGGGATCGCCGCCGTCGCACCCGGCCTTGCTCGACTGGCTGGCCGGGGAATTTGTCAGGAACGGGTGGTCGGTCAAAGCCATGCATCGGCTGATGGTGCTTTCGTCGACGTATCGTCAGGCCTCTTCGGTGCTGGCGAATCCGGCGGGCGAGGCCGCTCTGCGTGTTGATGCCGACGTCCGTTTGCTCTGGCGTTATCCGAACCGGCGCATGGAAGCCGAGTCGCTGCGCGACACGATGCTGGCTGCCGCAGGCCTGCTCAATCCTGCCATGTTCGGTCGTGGCTACGATCTCTTTGATCAGCGTGGCGGACTGAGTGGGTTTCAGCCGATCGAATCCTTTTCCGGCGATGGCCTCCGCCGCATGGTTTATGCTCACAAGATCCGGCGCGAGCGCGAGGCAGTCTTTGGGGCCTTTGATTGTCCGGATGCCGGGCAGAGTACCGACCGCCGCCGCGAATCGACGACACCGATTCAGGCGCTCAATCTGTTCAACAGTCGCTTCACTGCGGAGACGGCGGCAGCGCTGGCGGCGCGTCTTGAACGCGAATGCCCGACTGATGCGGATGCCCGGATCCGGCGTCTCTTTCTGCTCTGCCTTGGCCGGGCCCCGTCGGCAGCGGAAGCCGAGGCGATCCGGGCGACCCTTGCTGAGAGCAGTCTGGTCAATGTCTGCCGGACCATGCTCAATGCGAATGCCTTTGTTTTCTGGCCATGATTTCCCGCCACATCATTCCGATGCGCCGGTTCAGTTTCCTTGTTTCACTGCTGGTCAGTGTGATTGTTCCGTGGGCGGCGGCGGCTGACGATCTGACTCCGGCGCGCATTCCCGAGGGACTGTGCGCGGCCCGGATTTTCGGGGATCATATGATTCTGCAGCGGCAGAAGCCGGTGACGATCTGGGGATGGGCGAAGGTCGGCGAGACGGTCACGGTGAGTTTCGCTGGTCAGTCGAAAGCGGCGACGGCGGTGGCGGACCGGCTTTGGCGGGTTACTCTTGATCCGATGGAAGCCTCGTTCGAGGGCCGCGAACTGACGGTGACGTCACCGGGTGGTGCGCTGACGTTCCGCGATGTGCTCGTGGGTGAGGTCTGGCACTGCGGCGGGCAAAGCAACATGTCGTTTCCGCTGTGGGTGCGCACGGATGGTTTTGAGGAAAAGGATGCGGACAAATTCCCCTTCATCCGGGCCATGGCGACGCTGCATGGTGAGTTTGCCGACCCTCCGTATGATGTGAAGAAGACGGCGTCGGGCGATCCATGGCTGATCTGGGCATTGCCGGATCCCCAGCCAACGCTTCCGTTCGACCGTCCATGGATGGTCTTCGGAAAGGAAGCACTGGGACTGCATGGTCAGCCGTTTTCTGCGTTCGGCTTCTGGTTTGCGCGGAAGCTCTACGACGAACTGAAGGTGCCCATTGGGCTGGTGGATACTTCGGTGGGCGGCACCTTGGCGCATTACTGGGCGTCGCCGGAATTGCTGCGCGGCGTTCCGGAGATGAAGGAAATCCTTGACAGGCCATCGCCGCCGTGGGTTCCGGGTTGTCTGTATCACACCACGATCCTTCCGATCCGGGATTTTGCGATGCGGGGATCTCTTTTCTATCTCGGCGAGAACAACTCCATGGATCCCGTCTTCACGCGGGCCTTCGAGGGAAGCTGCCGCGCCGTGATTGCTTCATGGCGCGATGCCTTCCAGGATCCGGCGCATCCATTCTGCCTCATTCAGACTGGGAACTGCGGCCCGCAGCCCGAGCTTTACGGCCCCAGTGGATTTCAGATCGTGCAGGAAGCCCAGCTCCGCATTCAGCAGACTACCCCGCACACGGGGATCACGGTCACGGCCGACGAACTTCATGGCGACCTGCATAACATGCGCAAGCAGGCCCCGGCCGAGCGTACGGTCCGCTGGGCCATGGCGGAAGTCTACGGTCGGAAAGACAAGGCGCAGCCATGGGGATCGCCGGTCCTCGTTTCCCACGAAGCGCGCAATGGCCGGCTCGTGCTCGAGTTCAGGCAGATGGGCGACGATGCGCTGACGCTGCGGGCCGAACCGTCGGGTTTCGTGATTGCCGGGAGCGACCGTAAATTCATCGAAGCGAAGGCCAAGGTCATTGGCCCGCGCACCGTTGAGGTCTGGAACGAATCGATGGCCGAGCCGGTGGCCGCGCGCTTTGGGTGGGCGGGTCGGCCGATTCTCAATCTCTGGACCACGTCCGGGCTTCCGGTTTCTCCTTTCCGGACCGATGCATGGTCCATGGATCCGTGAGGAGCGGGAATCTTCAGCGTGCGGCAAGCAGAATGGCGAGGGCGTCGAGGCCGGACATGCCCTTGGAGATGCCGAGTTGGGCAGCGGGTTCGCTGACTTCGGCGATGGTGGCCTTGAAGAGGTCTTCTGGTTCGCAGAGTGGGTGTTCCGGTGTGCCGCGGGCGATGGCGACGGCCATTTGGAATTTTCCGGCGGTGTGGACGTCGTAGATGCCGCAGCCGACGATGCCGCGTTCGGTATGGATCGCGCAGTATTGTCCACCGGGCCAGCGGTAGGAAGTGCCGAGAACCGGGCCATGCGGAGTCTGCATGATTTCGTGGCGGGCGTGCAGGGAATCGAGCTGAGTGGCGTTCATGATGGCGGGCGTGAATGGAATCGGATCAGGGAGGGGACGCGGCCCAGCGGACGGCATTGCCGAGCAATTGCTGGTAGGCTGGGTGGGAGTGGGCGGGTTCGGCGTGACCGAGCGAGATATTGACGACTCTGCATTTGGGGTCGGTCACGGTCCAGACCGACGGGTAGACTTTATTGGTTTTGTTGTCCGGGGAATTCTCGGCGAGGATTTCGGTGGGGGTCCCGGCGTCGAGGATGGCGTGGTAGCTTTCATCGCGGATGAGGAAGCTGCGGGGGACATCCCTGGTGACCGGGTGGTTGGGATTGGTGATGGAGACCGTGATGTCGCCTGAGCCATGGCCTTTGGCTCCGCCGCCCACGAAGCGCTGATTGAACCCTGTGTGCGGGGCGTAGTTGCGCCATGTGCCCGCGTGCAGAATGACGAGGCCTTTGCCCGCGTCCGCGAAGGCATGGAGGGCCTGCATGAAATCGGTGCGGCTGAAGCTCGGGTGATTGGCGCTGAAGACGACGACATCGGCGAGGGGAAGCAGGGCGCGGGCTTCGTCGGCATTGGGGGTCGCTGCTGTGTCGATTCCGCCGAGGCCGCGCAGTGTGTCGGCATCTTTGCGGAGAAAGAAACGGGGGAAGTCGTGCGCGCCCCCGGCTCCCGTGAGCAGCACACGAAGGGTCCCCTTGGCCTTTGGTTCCGCGAACTTCTGTCCGGTGGGCAGGGTGGTGCGTGGGTTGTCCGGACTGTCCGGTGCTGGCGGTGGCGCTGGTGCGGCGGCCGGCGGGTTGGAAGCAGGCGCGGGGGCTGGTGATGCTGCGGGTTTCGCTGGGGCGGGCGCTGCTGCTGGTGGGGGTGAACCGTCTGGGAGTTCAGCGGTGATGGCGGCGGTGGTGGCGGCGCAGCGGGTGAGGGGGCTTTCGAGGATGATGCGTTCGAGCGGGGATTTCCGGGCGACGGGGAGTGAGAACGTGCGGATTTGTTTGCTGCTGACGATGCCGTCGGCGAACTGTGAGCCGGGGACGTCGGTGCGGCGGATGTAGTCGGCGAATTCGTGTCCGGCGCGGAGGGTGAAGGATTCCGTGCCATCCGGGTGGACGAAGGTGACCTTCATGGCGGGGAGGTTGGCTCCTTGCTGGCCGCCCCAGCCGGCGACTCCGCCGAGGAAGTGGATGCGTTGTGCTGGGAAGCCGACCGGAATTTCGACCTTGGCGGGGTAGGTAGCGGCGTGGGTGCCGGGGCGGTCCGCGCGGAGAACAATGAGGGTGCGGCCGTCCGGGGAATCGTCCGGTTTGGCGAGCTGGAAGGGAATGCCATTGGCGGTGACGCGTCCCAATTGGACGAAGGGGAAGGTATTGTCGCGATTGGACGTGGAATTGTAGAGGCCGAGCCGGTTATCGGCGGTGAAGGCAGTGGCGAGGTCGAGGGGATGGAAGTTGCTGCCGCTGGCGGTGGGGTTGGCGGCTTGGGGAGCCGACTGGAGGTAGGCAATGATGTCGCGGAGGGCTTCGGCCCCGAGGGCTTCGAGTCCCTGGGGCATGAGGGAAGCCGGTGAGCTGCGGAGATCCGCGATGTCTGCCTTGGGTAGGTCGAGTGAAACACCAGCGGGAAGCCGGATGCGGAGCGACGCTTCATTTTCGCCTGCGATGAGGGCACTGTGCTGGGCCCCGTCCTTCATGGTGATGTTCCATGTACGGTGTTCATCGTCCACCGAGCGGTCCGGGTCGATGAGGTGGACGAGGAGGTCGGCCACTGGATGAGAACCCATGCCATCGAGGGCCGGACCGAAGAGGTGGCCTTCGCCTTTGAACTGGTGGCAGCTCGCGCAGGTGGCGAAGAGGGCTTTGCCGTTCGCAGGATTGCCCGGTTGCTGGACGGCCGGGAGGAGAGTGGCGATGATCTGATCCTTGGCGGGATTCGTGCCCGATCCCAGCGCGTCGAGAACGCGCCGGGCGCGTTCGGCAGTGCGGCCCTGAGGGTGGGCCGTGAGGCGGCCGCGCTGCGTGGGCGAAAGCATGGCCGGATTCAGTTTGCCGGATTCGAGGTCGTTGAGGAGGAAATCCGTCCATTCCGGCCGGGGCAGGAGGGCCTGGAAGACGGCGTCGCGCAGGGCCGCGCCGAGCGATGGGAACGTCCGCGCGAGAGCCGCTGCCGCCGAGTTGTCGCCTGTCTCCGCAAGCGCTGCCACGAGACTGCGGCGGAACGATTCCGGCTGTGCCGACGCCAGCATGGCCACGAAGCGCGGCACGATGGAATCGTCGCTGCGCCGCGTGGCAAGGAGCATGCGGGCTGCCTGGGTGCGTTCGTCCGGCGGGGCATTGGCATCAATCGTGGTGGCCGCGAGGCGTTCCGCTACGGCGTGGCGGGCTGGTGCGAGCGACTGGTCCGTGTCCCATGCCGAGGCAATGGGGAGGGCAGCTCCGGCGAGATTCCGCTGATCCGAAGTCAGGAGCGCTGCGAGGGCGGCGCGGGCCGTCTCTGCGTCCGGTCCGGTGGGTGGTGGTGGTGGCTCGAGTGCGAGGATGCGGAGGGCTGCGGTGGCCGCCGTTGGGTGGCGCGGAGCCAGCTGGAGAAGAGTGAGCGCATCGTCCGTGCGGCCCTCGCGCGAGATCACCGTGGCCAGCGATGCGGTCAATTGCTCGTCCGGGGGATTGGAGGAGGAAAAGGCAGCGGTCAGCTGGAGTCCCGGATGGGAAGCCGAGGCGGCCGCAGCGGCGGCGCGGCTCCATGGGTCCGTGAAGTTAGGCTGTGCGGCCGCGAGGGCGGGACCGGTTTCCTTGGTTAGCCCGGTGGCGGTGAGGGCACGGAGGGCGGCGATCCGCACCCGTGCGTTGGCATCCGCAAGCGCCGTGGTCGTCTGGGCCGCCGTGAGCGGACGCTTTTCCGCTTCGGCAATGAGCAGGGCCGCGGTGCGCACGGCCGGATCCGGATCCGCGAGGGCATTGGCGAAATCCTCGTCCGCGAGGGCGTCGAGACGGTGGCACGACCAGAGAGCGAGCGAGCGGGCGGCTGGCAGAACCGACGCGAGAGCCTTGTGCAGGGCCGGGAGATTCCGGCTGGCGTCCGGGCGTTCCACGAACTGCTGCTGGGCGAGGAAGCGGACGGTTTTGCAGGGGTGAGCGAAGGCTGCCGGGAGCTCAGCCGTGGGAAGTTCCGCGAGATCCGGAACGGGGAGCGCGCGGGCCTCCTTGTGATCGATGCGGAGGATGCGGCCGAAATAATGTTCGCGGTCCGGACGGATGGAGGCCCCGGCTTTGCCATGGGCTGGTCCGCGCGTATCGTTGTGGGCGACCACTGGCGTGTAGAAATCGAGGACGAAGAGCGAGCCATCCGGGGCCGTGGCGACATCGACCGGGCAGAACCAGTAATCGCGCGAGCGGATGAATTCGCGGTCGGTCAGGACCATGGAACCACGGAAGGAAGGACCGTCCGCTTCGAGTTTTTCGTGATGGACGATATCGAGGATGGGTTCGGTGCACCAGATGGTGTGATGCCAATCTTCCGGCCATGCCCCGCCTTCGTAGACCGTGGCACTGCAGGCCGAGCTGTAGCGGCCGACCCCGCCGATCTGCATGAGCGGGGCGCGGTCCGGGAGGTCGGGTCGGACCACGGCACGCCCGGGGTTGAGCGATTGGAAGGCTGGGAGCTGGAGGCCTTTGGCTTTCGCGAGTGTCCATTCCGGGAGGACGAGGTGCTGGAGTGGATTGCCGCTCGTGGCCATGCCAAGGAAGAGTTCGCCTTCCGAGGTGAGGTCGAGTCCGAAGGAATTGCCGCCGATGGAGCCGACTTGTTCGATGGCCGAGCCATCCGGGCGGAAGCGGATGATGCCATTGGAGAGGCTGGTGAAGGGTTCCTTTTCGCCCGGTCTGGTGGGTTGGAAGCGGGTGCCGCTGCTGGCGTAGATCCAGCCATCCGGGGCTGCGATGAGGTGATTGAGAATGAAGTGATTCGGGAAGGGGACATTGCTGAAGAGCGGGACGGTGGTGTCCGCCTTGCCATCGCCGTCCGTGTCGCGGATCCATGAGATATCCGGGTAATTGATGGCGATGATGCCGTCCTTGTAGAAGCAGAAGCCGCAGACCAGTTCGATGCCTGCGTGCCAGATCTGCTTGTGGTCAAAGATGCCGTCGCCGTCTTGATCGCTGAGGATGCTGATGGAGTCGCGGGCGGGCCGGTCGTATTGTCCGGGGATGAGTGAGCCGGTGTCCTTCCATGGTTCGCCTGTGTAGGGACGGCGGCCGTTCGGGTATTCCGGGGTTTCGGCGAGCCAGAGTCGGCCCCGGGCATCCCATTGAATGGCGATGGGTTTGGCGATGAGGGGTTCGGCGGCGACCGTGGTGGCCTTGAATTCGCCCGGGATGTCGAGGGCCGCGGTGGCGGCGGCGGGAGGGAGTGGTCCGCCGTCGGGGTAGCGCAGCGTGGTGGCGGCATCCGCGGGCAGGAAGGTGTCGGTTTCCGTGAGACGTCCCGACCATGCGGTCGCGCGGAGGACCAGCGCCTTGATGGTGGCGTGCTGCAGTGCGGCGGGCGATCCCTGCAGGAAGACGGCGGCGCGGTGATGCGGGCCTTCCCACGTCCAGAACTGCGGCTGGATATCGTAGATCGAGGCGCGCTGGCGGCCGGTGCGGGCCGCTTCCTGGGCTGCGCGTTCCGCGTTGCGGGCATTGGCAACCTTCGGAGTGAAGGCCGATCCGAGGACCGTGATGCCGTCGGCCAGCGAGAGGTCGTAGAGCGTTTCGTCATCGAGATCGAATGACGAAGTGTTTTCGGCGAGTGGGGCTCCGTCCGGTCGGATATAAAGCATCATGCGGCTGCTGAAGCGCTGGCTTTGCGGGGTCCATGCGCCGCCGAAGAGAGTGAGCGAGGTGTCTGCTGCGGTGGCGGCCATGGCACCGTGGAGCGCGACGAGGCCGCCGCCGCGCTTGCTGAATGCCGCGAGGGCCTGCTGGGCAGGTTCCGGGAGAGGATCAAAGCTCCGGCGCTGGAGAATGAGGACATCGGCCTTGGCGAGGGCAGCGCTGTCCAGGACCGGGCATGGCAAAACTGCGGCCTGCGGGGATGCGGCGAGCGCAGTGGCCAGTGATTCCGCAAACGTGGCATCGTCTGCGCAGATGGCGACACGCAGCGGAGCGGCGCCCGCGGTGCAGGGAGCGCAGGCCGCGGCGGCAACGAAGAGGAATCGGGTCAGCATGGGAAAGGAAAGAAAGTCAGGAGATCGTGGCCTGGCGGTCCCGGGATCATCGGATGGAGACCCTCGAGACCTTGCCCTCGAGCCGGTGGGGGGGATCGTACGAACCGACGGCGGTGCGGACGTCTTCTCCGATGCTGAGGGGATCGGTTGGTTCCGTGGGAATGAGTCCCGGGGCGCGGCCGCGGGCGGTTTCGGTGCCATTGAGCGAGAGGGTCATGGTGCCATCGGCGGCGAGGGCAGCGGCGAGCGAGAACGAGCCGGTGGCTTTGGTGCTGCTGGTGATGGCGGTGGGCTGGCCATTGATGCGGACTGTGAAGACGGGGAAGCCGTTGGCGAGGTGGAGGGCGATGCCGTGGTGCTGACCGCCCTGCGCAAGGATGACGCCGTGGCTGGCGGTTGTGGCGACTTCGCAGGAGATGGCGAGCGGGCGGTTGGCGAGGGAGGCGGGTGCCGGGGCGGCGGTGATTTCCGGGGATGTGTCCACATTGGTGCGGGCCGCCCACTGTTCCCACTGGCGCTGGAGGGCGGCGGCTGTTTCCGGCTGTGAGGCGATGAGGTTGCGGGATTCCGTGGGGTCGCTGGCGAGGTTGTAGAGTTCCCATGCATCGTCCTTGAGGGAGACGAGTTTCCAGTCGCCGGCGCGGATGGCGCGGCTGCGTTCGTGTTCGAAGCAGAGCGGGGCCGGGCGGGCGAGTGGTTCGTTGCGGAAGGCGGGGAGGAGACTGATTCCTTCCGGCGGAAGCGTTGTCACGCCGTTGCGCTGGTCCGGGTAGCTGGCTCCCGAGATGGCTGCGAGGGTTGGGAGGATATCGATGAGGTGAGCCGGCTGCGGACGGAGGGCCATGCGGTCGCGGATGGCTGCGGGCCAGTGGACGATGAAGGGCGAGCGGATGCCGCCTTCGTGGCTGAAGTGCTTGTAGAGCCTCCATGGGGTGTTGCCGGCATTGGCCCAGCCACTGCCATAGCTCATGTAATCGCCTGGCTGACCGAGTTCGGCGAGGGCGGGGCCTTCGTGGAGGACATTGCGCGGACTGCTGCTGCCATCGAATCCGAACGGATCCCATTCCCAGCAGGCCCCGTTGTCGCTCAGAAACAGAATGAGGGTATTCTCCAGCTGTCCGGTGCTGCGGAGGTGCGCTGTGACGCGTCCGATGGCCTGGTCCATGCGGTCGACCATGCCCGCGTAGACGGCCATGCGGCGGGCGAGGTCGCGGCGCCGGTTTTCCGCCAGGTCCAGCCATGCTGGATTATCCTTGCCGGCGTAGGGAGATGGTTTGGCGTGCGACTTCGGCGGGACGGGGCTGCGCGGGGTCAGGGCGAGGTCGGCGGGGATGAGTTGAAGCGATTTGAGCCGGGCGAGGCGTTCGGTGCGGATGACGTCCCAGCCTTTTTCGAAGTAGAGCGATTCGTATTTTGCGATGTCGCTTTCGTGGGCGTGGAGGGGGAAGTGCGGGGCGCTGAAGGCGAGGTAGAGGAAGAATGGTTTGGTGGTGCCGCGGGCGATTTCGAGGAAATCGATGGCGTAGTCCGCAAAGGCGTCCGTGGCATAGAACGTACCTGGTTTCCGTCCGGTGGCTGAGGTGTAGGTCCGGCGCGGACGGCCGGCTGGGAGACGCGAGAACGAGCCATCCTCGACCCAGCAGGAATTGTAGCCGCCGAGCATGCCGTAGAATTCGTCGAAGCCCCGGTCCGTGGGTTTCACGTCTGCCTTGTTATGGAGGTGCCATTTGCCGACCATGGACGTGTGGTAGCCAGCTGCGCGGAGGAGTTCCGCGATGGTGACCGTGTGGGGCTGGAGCGTGCCGCGGTAGCCATTGTGCTCCGGGCCGCGGTCGTTCGTCATGGCGCCGACGCCCGCCTGATGCGGGTAGAGACCGGTGAGGAGGGAAGCGCGCGTCGGGCAGCAGCGCGCCGTATTGTAGAACTGCGTGAAGCGGAGACCGCCGGCCGCGAGGGCATCAAGGCTCGGCGTCCGGATTTCTCCGCCGTAGCATCCGAGGTCCGACCATCCGAGGTCGTCCGCCATCAGGAGAAGGACATTGGGACGGGACGGCGCGGGCGGAGTGGTGCTGCCCGCATGGGAAGACAGCAGGGACGAGAGGAAGACGAAGGCAAGCAACCGCATGCATCCTGCGATAGCCTTTGGTCCCGCAGGCTGTCATGCCCCCATTTGCGGTGTGCCGTGACCGTGACTCACCATCACAGGGCCGACCATTCCGATTCGTCCGGGTAGAAGTAGTGTTCGATGGCGGCGATGACGCCGGTGGTGGAACGGTGGGGAGCGACGAAGCCGCCGAGATCGTCGACGTGACTGGAGATTTCCGGGATCGCGTTGGCAGGGCAGGCGATGCCATGGGCCACGAAGGTCTGGAGCATGGGGAGGTCGTTGTGATTGTCTCCTGCGGCGAACGTGTAGGCGGCTCCGATGCTGGTGAGGCGGCGGACTTCCGTGAGGGCGGATCCCTTGTCGTAACCGCGGCGGGTGAAGCGGAGCCAGATGCTGTTGCGCTGGTAGGTCATTTCCGGCCAGCCGCCGCGCTGCGATTCGATCCAGCGGACCACCTTATCCATGGTGGCTTCGTCCGAAGTGACCACGCCGGCTGGTTCCTGCTTATCCGAAATGAAGCGGGCGGCGGGAATTTCGTGGGCGAGTTGCCGTTCGAGGAGGCGGTAGAATTTCGTGTGTGCCTTATGGAAGCGCCGATGGTCCTCGGTGCACTTCATGTTCCATTCGCCGAAGTCCGTCCAGCCCCGGTCGCCGCTGCGTCGGTAGATTTCGCATTCGCGTGCGATGATGTAATCCGGGAGCGACTGGAAGCCATGTTCGCGGAGGCCTTCGAGGGTATGGGCGAGGGTTCGTCCGGTATTGATGCCCCATGCGGCTCCGCGGCGGTGCATGTGAGCGAGGAAGGCTTCGAGGCGGGCGATTTCCTGTGGTTCGGAAGGACGGTCGACGAGTGTGCCGTCGAAGTCGAAGCAGAGCAGGGCAGCGAACTGGCCATCGGTCATGGGATCGGGATGGGCAGGGGGTTTGAGGATTCAGCTGAGGCGGGGGACGCCATCGTCTTCGGGATTCGGAGGAAGGAATCCGAATTCCACGAGGAAGGCGTCGATTTCCGTGAGCGTAATCTCATAATTACGGACGTCGACATTGAAGTTGAAGAATCCGTGGCCTTTTCCTTCGAAGCTGCGGAGGCGGCAGGGATTGCGGCGCCACCAGTTGCGGGAGACGAAGCGTTTGCTGCTGGCGAAGGGGACGACGCGGTCGGCCGTGCCATGGAAGATGAGGGTGGGGGGCAGTCGTTTCCGGACGTGGAGGAGGAGATTGGCGTCGCGGGCGTCGCTGGGCGAGGCGAAGCGGTCGGCGGGGACGCCTCCGCGCGGGGAGGTCTCGGTGACCGGGCTGAAGAGGATGAGAAGGTTAGGGGAGCAGGGGATGCTGGGATTCTCGCCGGGGAAGTCGCGGAATTTCCGGAGGATGGCCGCAGAGAGGATGGCATGGGCTCCGGCGCTGCCGCCGATGCCTGCGAAGCGGGAGGGATCGAAGCGGAGTTCCGCCGCATTTTCGCGTCCCCAGCGGATGACCGAGCGGGCGTCTTCCATGGCATCGTGCGGGGTGGCACCCGGGTGGCGGCTGCCGACGCGGTAATCGACGAGGACGCTCGCCATGCCGCGGCTGATGAGGTAGAGGGCGTGGGGGGCGAACTGGCTGACGAGTCCACTGTCCCATGAACTGCTGAAGAAGAAGAAGGCGGCGGGCCAGCCGGTGGGCGGGGGTGGAGACGGCGGGCGGAAGACGTACGCGCCGAGGTCCGCACCGTCGACGGTCTTGTAGACGTAACCTTCCGCCGAGCTGAGGAGGGTCTGGTTACGGTCGAGAACGTCGGGGGTGCGGGTGGGAAGGGTGGTGCGCGTGGTGAAGACCAGTTCGTGCATGCAGACTCCTTGGGGGCCGCGGATGAGGGCGCGGTCTGCTTACGGACGCGGGTTGCGGGATGCAAGTCCTTATGCGCATCCGTCCCTGCGGTGGGTGGGACGGTTCGATCAGTAGACGTCGCGGCGGTAGCGTTTGGAATCGCGGAGCGACTGAATGAAGGCGGCTGCGTCGTCCGGGGAGAGTCCGCCGGCTGTTTCCGCGGCTTTGTGGAGGGCCTTGTCGACGTCGAGGGCCATGCGGGAAGCGTCGCCGCAGACGTAGAAGATGGCACCTTGGCTGAGCCAGTCCCAGAGTTCGGCTGCTTCCTCTTCCATGCGGTGCTGGACGTACACCTTGCGTTCCTGGTCGCGGCTGAAGGCGGTGGAGAGTCGGGTGAGGGTGCCATCGGCGAGGAACTCCTGCCATTCCGATTCGTAGAAGAAGTCGGTGCGGGCGCTGACTTCTCCGAAGAAGAGCCATGTGCGGCCGCGGGCGGCGGTGGCGCGGCGTTCTTCGAGGAAGGCGCGGAAGGGGGCGATGCCGGTGCCGGGTCCGCAGAGGATGATGGGGGTTTCGTCGTCCGGCGGGGGAAGGCGGAAGCCCTTGCCTGGGTTGATGAAGCAGGGGACGAGGGTGCCCGGCGACGTGCGTTCGGCGAGCCATGTGGAAGCGACCCCTTTGCGGCGGCGGCCGTGGGTTTCGTAGCGGACGGTGGCGACGGTGAGGTGGACTTCGTCCGGGTGGGCGCGGAGGCTGCTGCTGATCGAGTAGAGCCGGATCTGGAGTTTGCGGCAGAGGCCGACGAATTCCTGGGGATCGAAGCGAGCCTCCGGGAAGGCGAGGAGGATATCGATCATTTCCCGTCCGTGGAGGTAATCGTTGAGTTTATCCTTCTGATCCGGGGCGAGGAGCGGGGAAAGGACGGCGTCCGCCTGTGGGTCGCGGCTGGCCGTGGCGGCGAGGAATTTGCGGTCCGGGAGGGTGATGGCGCAGGAAGTGGTGAGGGCGTCTGCGAGGGTGGTGGTGCGTCCGTCGAGGTCGGCTACCGGTTCTGTGCCGGAACAGCCGAGGGCCTTGATGGTATCGGCGACGAGGTCCGGGCAGTTCTGGGGGAGGACGGCGAGGGAATCACCTGGTTCGTAGGCGAGTCCCGATCCTGCGAGGCTGATTTCGTAGTGCCATGTATCCTTGGGCGAGCCGTCGCGGGAGAGGCGGCGGGCGGAAGTCAGCCGTGCCGGGCAGGGGTTCTTGCGGTTGAAGACGGGAGCAGAGGAAGGGGAATGGCTCATGGCGAGGCGGCCACACTGGGCTGGGCCCGGTGGGTCGTGCAAGCGTCCGGTGAGGCCGATCTCAGGGCTGGGCGGCCGGCTTGCTGTCGAGCAGTTCGCGGAGGTTGTACTTCGTGAAGCGGGTTTCGCTGGCGACGTTTTTGCCATCGGCGTTGGCGACCCAGAAGTCGAGGGTATCCGGGGCGAAGAGGACGCTCTGGATATTGCTGGTCATGCAGACCGGGCGGGACATGAGTTCGATCGCGGAATCGGCGGTGAACTTTCCGAAGCCCTCGCGGACGCGGCGGACGAGTTCCGTGTAGCGGTCGCCTGCCGAGAGGAGCACGGTATCGGCGATGGGGTCGGCCAGCTGGGGGTGGGCTTCGCCGGTCCAGACGACTTCGAAGGTGGACGGGGTGGCCTTGATGCCGCAGGCGCGGTGGGATTTGGCGTCGCTGAGGACGTAATAATATTCGCAGGTGCGCGGGGTGGAGCGCATGTGGTCGAGGGCTTCGTCGATGGTGGAGGTTTTCTCCATGACGTCGCGCATGAGCTGGGCCATGGGTTTGCCGTCCCAGTTGCCTTCGCCGCGGCCGCCCATTTCGCCGATGGCGAGTTGTTTTTCGTTCATGGCGGTGACGCTGCCGATGAAGCCTGCGTAGCTGAGATTGACCCATGCGTTGCCGGTGTCTGGTCTGATGATGGCGACGACGGCATTTTCCTCGAGTCCGACGCCGCGGAGGTAATCGAGGACGCGGCCGTGGTAGATGCGGGCACCGTCGGTGGCTTTGCCGAGGAG
>Ga0315904_10007254_pt1 | contig 14930 bp, 10 predicted proteins | sample LakEriMetagenome_6_FD_203529 | JGI IMG/M metagenome (GOLD analysis project Ga0315904, IMG submission 203529) | Freshwater fungal communities from buoy surface, Lake Erie, Ohio, United States - Buoy 12 MA120 | ecosystem: Environmental > Aquatic > Freshwater > Lake | place: USA: Lake Erie, Ohio... | reverse complement strand
TGGACTACCACCCACGCCCATGGAGTTGCGTGAATTCTTGTCGGATTGCGAACACAACGAGCATGCTTATGAGTACTGGGTCGAAAAGTGGTTGAACTCACCCGAGTTTGGACAGCGACAATCGCAACCATGGTTGGATTTAGCGAGATTCGCGGAGACTGATGGCTTTGAGCATGATCGAATCCGTGAGGGAGCTTGGCGATATAGAGATTGGGTGATTGACGCATTGAACCGAGATCTTCCTTTTGATCGCTTTGTTGAATTGCAACTTCACGGCGACTCGACAGGCTCGGACGAGGATCGCATCGCCACGATGTTTTGTTTGGCCAGTGCTGACATGCCAGACATCAATGACCAAAACTTACGTCGACATGATCGATTGAACGAATTGACATCGACAATAGGTTCGGCACTGCTCGGATTGCAAATGCACTGCGCCCAGTGTCACGACCATAAACATGATCCGATTAGCCAAGCCGACTTCTATCGACTCCGAGGAGTTTTCGAGTCTTCGATACCGGAGTTGCAACGAGACAAACCCTTTAATATGTTTGCTGCAGACAACGCAAACCAACACGAGCCGCGATTGTATTACCGAGGTGATCTCCATGCTCCAGGGCCACCCCTCGCGGCAGCATTTCCACGAATTGGAACCTACTCCGAATCGGCGGCACGTTGCGATGTCGAGCGGCCCCGCGAATCGTTTTCCAATTGGTTATTCGAGGATGAGAATCCTCTAGTCGCTCGTGTGATAGTCAATCGTGTGTGGTTGCAACATTTTGGACGTGGGTTGTTTGAAAATGCAAGCGACGTCGGAGTCTCGGCGGGAGGCCCAAGAAATCCCGAATTGTTGGATTGGTTGGCCAGCTTTCTGCGTCAACAGAATTGGAGTCTCAAGGCCCTCCATCGTGAAATGGTTCTCTCCGCCACGTACCGACAGGCTAGTCGTCAACAAACGATGGATCGCGAGTGGTACATGCGTTTGGAGAAAGATCCAGGCAATGATTTGTATAGTCGCTTTCCACGCCGTCGATTGGATGGCGAGGTGATTCGCGATTCGATGCTGTCGGTATCTGGATTGCTCAATAGCGAGGCGGGTGGCGAGAGTGTACTGCCGCCCCTTCCTAAGGAACTGACAACAACATTGCTCAAGGGGCAATGGCCTACCAGCGAACGGGAGGCCGACCACTATCGTCGTAGCATTTATATCTTTGCGAGACGCAATTTGCGTTATCCATTGTTCGACGTCTTCGATCGACCTGACGCAGGAGCCAGTTGCCCGCAACGAAATCGCTCCACCACCGCTACGCAATCCCTTCACATGCTGAATAGTGAGCTTTCGAATCGCTGTGCAACATTGCTTAGCCAACGTGTCACCCATAGATGTCTAGAGGCCAATGCAGCATCAGCCGCGGCATGGGTCGACCAACTGTTCCTAACAGCGTTCCTTCGGAATGCGACAGTCGAAGAAGTAGCCTTGTTCGAGTCCTTTTATGCCGACGAAAGATTGCGTCACGCGGCTTGCTTGGCCATCCTTAATTCGAACGAATTCTTAACGATAGATTGACGAACCGGACAAAATTGCAATCAATCGATGATTTTTCGAGTCTTTCGCTGAATTGGTGGAGACGAAAATCAAACAAATCGGTGCCGAACCGTTTTTCTGTCTAGGGACCTCTTTGCCATAATTGGGCCTGCGTGTTAAGTTAAGGAGTCGGGCGCCCCGCACCTATCTCGTTGCATTGCAAAGATCCGTGTCCAAAAAGTAGAAAAAGTTTGAAAGCACCCAAGAGTATTCAGCCGCTGATCGAGGACGGTCTGGTTGATGAAGTTATACGCTCGCTGATGAGTGGCAAAGAAGCCCAGGTGTTCCTCGTACGTTGTGGTAACGAAATTCTCTGCGCCAAAGTCTACAAGGATGTGGCGGATCGAAGCTTCAAGAAGGCGGTGCAATACTACGAAGGTCGAAAGATTCGCAACAGCCGCCGACAGAGAGCCATGGAAAAGCGTTCGAAATTCGGTCGGGATCAACAGGAAGTTGTTTGGCAAAGCGCAGAAGCCGATGCGTTGTATCGCCTCGCCGAAGCGGGAGTGCGCGTCCCGAAAGCCTACGGTTTGTTCGGTGGAGTGCTGTTGATGGAGTTGATCACCGGGGCCGACGGCGATGCGGCTCCTCGGCTGAACGATATCACCATGTCCGCCGAGCAGGCGATCAAAGACCACGCCACGATGATGAACTATGTACTGCGCATGATGTGTGTGGGATTGATCCACGGTGACTTATCCGAGTTCAACATTCTGCAAGACGAAAACGGTCCAGTGATCATCGACTTGCCACAGGTCGTCAACGCGGCTGCAAATAACAGCGCCAAGGGCATGCTACAACGCGACGTTGCAAACGTTACCCAATACTATGCACAGTTCGCTCCTCAGTTAGCCAACACGCATTTTGCGGAAGAGATTTGGGAATTGCACGAGAAGGGGGAACTTCGACCCGACTTCCCATTGACGGGCAAGTTCACATTCTCGACTAAAGCAGCGGATGTCGACAGCGTATTGCACCTCATCAATGTTGCTTACGACGAAGAAATGGAACGTCGCGAGCGATTGAACGACAAGTAGAAACGATGATGCAGCATTCTCAAAAGATAAAGCATCTTATCGTCGAGGACGAACATGAATTCGATTCTGCAGTTAATGCGAATGGTATTGTCGTCGATGTCGCCTCGCAGTTCGCAGAGAAGGCTTATGAAAGGCTTGATTCACTATTGGCAAACAAAATCCAGGAATTGCTGATTGCGAATTTCGGCCAGGACAATGATGGAATCCTGTACCATCAGAACTGGGATTGGTGGCCGACATGCACTCGTTTTTTGTACATTGATCCGCTAATCCTTCGATGGCGACTCATCGACCAACTTCGTTCGTTCTTGGTTTGTGAATTAGCTAGCTGGCGTATAAATGTACATGTAATCAGCGAGATGTTTTCTGATGGCTCAAGAGAGATTGGAGGCTTGAATGTCTACAGCGATTGGCTTTTATTCCAACGTTCGGTATACACCCTCATGTCGGAATAGGCTTCGTTGATGTAACCAACTCGAGAATCTTTGCTCGCCTCTTGTTGCTTGGAGCGATGGCACAATTCTTGGCGCGTCTACGTGAAGATCGTATGAATACGTGGCTCGGCATCAACAATCCAAACTTTGGCCACGGATGGACACAGATGAAACACGGAAGAAAACAACATCGACACTAATAACTTTTCCATTTCGCCAGGTTCGTCTTGATTGCAGTGGTGTTTGATCAAGTCAGCATTTCACTACAGTACCTCATGACCAAGTTGTGGATTGCATAATCATGAATCCAATCAGACCTGGCATGTCAATGTGTTGCGGCGCGACAACCTAGCCCCCAACCGGTGGAGCGAACCGTTGCAAACCACCGGAACTCGATGCTATCTCACCAAAGGCCTGGAGGGCCAACACAAACTCTTGGTACGTATCCGTGAAGATCCGTGTGAATCCGTGGCTCGGCTTCAAGAATCCAAACTTTGGCCACGGATGGACACAGATGAAACACGGAAGAAAACAGCAGCGAGACATGAGCGACTAGTGACGAGAAACGACACTGGACTATTGGCTCTCCGCTTTTAGCCCTCGCCTGGAGAGCCGTCACAACCCTAGCCGGACGCCAGGATGTGTTGCCTGTAATGGTACGTTGATGGCCATCGTGCATCAAGCGAAGACCACTCCGCGCCTTTTTGGCCATGAAAATCTTGACTCGGTTACGAAAAGCTCTGATATAATGAAAGGATAGAATTCCATTGGAATTCGAATCCCTCCGTGTTAGTGCAATCCAACCGCTCCCACCTCACTCCTAGGCCAGTTTCAAGACATGAGCCATCGACCTTGCGTCAATCAAACTGACGGTTCCCGTGATACTTGGCGATTATGTTTTCGCAGTGCATTCGCGAAAAGTACTACTGTGATGATTCTGGTTTGGCTATTGGGCGTTGCCAACGTCGGTGCATTCGATGGTAATGATTTAGGCAGCACGGGAAAGAAGCTCGAAGAACTCAAGAAGTCCGGATGGAATCGGTCCCGCTTTAATCTGAAAAACGATGCCGTCCCCGTTGCCGAAACAACGCCCCAAAAACCTGAACCACGGCTTGCCGAGTTTCAAGAAGTCATCGGACCCATCTTGAAAAAAGCCTGCACGGATTGCCATGGAGCCAGTGAGCAAGAGGGAAATATTCGCATAGATACACTCGACCCTAATTTGCATACAGGCAAGGATGTCGACTGGTGGAACGAAGTTTTCGCTGTCATCAGCAAAGGGGAGATGCCGCCACCCGACAGCGTGGATGTGACAGATGATCAACGAAAAAAAATTGTAGATTGGCTTTCTACCGAGCTTCAATCCGCTTCGATTGCTAGACGTCAATCGGCATCCAATTCAGCATTCCGACGCTTGACTCGCTACGAGTACAATTATGCAATGCAAGATTTGTTGGGGCTGCCTTGGGACTTCGACAAAGACCTTCCTCCCGAAGCCCAATCGGAAGACGGCTTTCAAAATAGCTCTTCGCAGTTGCACATGTCGGTATCGCAATTCGAAACCTACCATCGGTTAGCGCGTACGGCGCTATCCCGTGCCATCGTTGTCGGACCTCAGCCAAAAACGCTTTACTGGGGCGTCTCGATGAAAGAAGCGTCGCGGCTTGAATGGCCCAAACAAGAGAGGGAACTCGCGAAGGCTAGGAAGACGCATAAAGAAGACAGTGAAAAACTGGTTGCAGAAGTCAAACGCTTGGAAGAAGAATTTCGAAAAGTGCACGCGAAAGGATATTTCCGAGATCTTGCAAACGACCGAACGGCCGTCGTCGCTTGGGAGTACGGCGGGGCGAAGTATGCCAACGCGCCGTCTGATGCGCCATTACCAATGCCAACATCGATCGATCACGTAGCGATTCTGCCTGCTGGCCAATGGCTCAACATCGAGCTTGGAAATCAACTGCCTGACGAAGGAACTTTGCGAGTCCGAGCTCGAGCCTCAAGGACGAAGGAAGCCAGCGGACGTTTGCCCAGTTTGCAGCTTCATTTTGGTTGGCAGGCTAGCAACGAAGGCCGAGCCATGCAACGCGTTAGCCAAGAAGACACGCCGATTACAGCACCTCCGGGAACTCCGCAGTATTATCAATGGGATGTCCCGTTGGGTGAGATCTATCCGCGGAACAACGTTCGCAAAACTTCACCGATGGGAGCACTTCCGAGTCCATCGGAGTACATTCGCTTCGTGAATAGCTCTGCATCCCCGGACGAAATATTGATCGACTATGTGGAAGTCGAAGCACCCGTCTACGATGTTTGGCCCCCACCTTCGCATCGACGCATCTTTGTGGAAAGCAAGAACCAAAACGATGAGTTGCAGTATGCTCGAGAGATCCTTTCCCGATTCATGGCGAAAGCTTGGCGTCGTCCAGTAAGCCAGATCGAATGCGATCAAAAGATAAAACTCTTTGAGCAAGTTCGAACGAGCAGTGAGAGCTTTGAAGAAGCTATATCCGAGGTGCTTGCTTCGGTCCTATCCTCTCCCAACTTTCTCTACATCGTGCACGAAGTTACCGAATCGCAGGATACTAATTCGAAGCCAGAAGAACTGGCTGGGAGACCAAAGCGATCCGCACACGAATTGGCGACCCGATTGTCGATGTTTCTTTGGTGCAGTGTTCCGGACGAAGAACTCCTAGAACTAGCCGCCAGTCAACGGCTTCTTGAGGATGAAGTTCTGTTCGGTCAAGTGCAACGCATGTTGGCAGATCCTCGCTCGCAACGCTTCTCGCAACACTTTGTGCATCAATGGTTGAATATGGAACTACTCGAGTTTCTTAACTTCAAACAACATGTGCCCGGTTTCGATCCGTTGTTAAAGGAAGCCATGCAACGAGAGCCGGTGGCCTTTTTTGAAGAAGCGATCAAGAGCAACGAGAGTGTGCTCAGCTTTATTCACGCAAACTATTCCATGGTCAACGAACGATTGGCGAAGCACTATGGTATACCCAACTTGCACGGCAATCATTTCCGACGAGTACAACTAGACGGCGACTTCAAACGGGGTGGACTCCTGACCCAAGCGGGCCTGCTCTCGATGAATTCAGATTTCCCTGATTCCCATCCGTTGAAGAGAGGAAAGTGGCTCTTGGTTAGTTTGCTGAACGACCCGCCTCCACCTCCGCCGCCTGCCGTGCCTCAAATTGATCTGGCCAATCCTGAGATTGCCAAAATGACCCTCAAGGAACGAATCGAGGATCATCGTAATCATCCTGCTTGCATGTCGTGTCATGCCAAGATTGACCCGTGGGGAATTGCGTTTGAGAACTATGACGCGATTGGCCGTTGGAGAGACTCGGTCAATGGGAAACCGGTCGACGCAAGCAGCGACTTGTTCAATAAACAGAAACTCGAAGGAATGAGCGGACTCAAGCTGTTCTTGCTAGAAAATCGACAAGATCAATTCGTAAGTGCGATGGTTCATAAGGTGACCAACTATGCTTTAGGCCGACCGCTCCAATTTACCGATCGTGCAGACTTGGATACCATCACCGCTGAAGTTCGCAAGCGAGGGGATGGACTGAGTACATTGCTGACCATGGTCGCTATCAGCGATCTGTTTCGGTCGAAGTGATTCAAGATACAGAAACGACTTCCTAACAATAGGACCCAAACATGACCATTGATTTTCATCGGATCGATCGCCGCAGATTTTTGCGGGGTTCTGGCATCGCATTGGCAGTACCGATGTTTGGATCGTTGGCTTCGTCATTTTCTATGGCTAGGCCGAGCGGTTCGATTACGAATCCTCGGAGAATGTGTTGTCTGTACTTTCCAGACGGAGTTCCGATGCCTTTGGCCAACGATCCTGCCTACCAGGATTGGTCATGGTTTCCGCACGGCAATGGCAAGGAGTTTACCTTCTCTAAATGTATGGAGACTTTGGAACCGTTGCGGAATGAACTGACGGTTTTATCGGGCTTTTCCCATGTTGCTTCGCGGAATGTCCACGGCCACAACAATGCGGACCAATTCTTGACGGCTGCTGCGACGGGTGCCGGTGATGGCCCCTATACCAACTCGATCTCGTTGGATCAGTTGTACGCAAGTCATGTCGGGGACCAAACGCGGTTCGCATCGTTAGTCATGTCGACAGATGGTGGAACGGGTACGGCGCACGGAACGCATACCATCTCGTTTGATAAGAATGGACGCCCTATCCCAGCGGAACATCGGCCGAAGCAAATCTTCGATATGTTGTTCCTGAAAAGCGATACTCAATCTGCCAAGCGATTGGCCATGAGTCGCAGTGCGCTCGACGACATGATGGCCGACGCGCGATCTCTGAAGCAACTTCTATCAACCGAAGATCGAAAGAGTTTGGACGAGTATATGGAATCGGTTCGACAAGCCGAGATCAAGGTGGAAAAATCAAAGAGATGGCTGGACACGCCGCTTCCTAAAATCGATGGCGACCACCTCAATTTAGAACTGACAACAGACGAACCTCGAGAGTATCTGCAGACTATGTTTGAAATGCTCTACTTAGCGTTTCGGACGGACTCGACTCGTGTGGCGACCTACCAAATTGGTCGCGAAAACGGCATCGGGCGAAGCGATCATCTCTCGCGCGCCGTTGGCTTCAATTTGGCACATCAGCTTTCACATGAGACCAAGAACCCTGATGGTTGGAAGAACTTCGGCATCTACTGCCGATTCCTCAACGAAGAGTTCGGACGTTTCGTGGAGAAACTGCGGGGCACCGCCGAACCCGCTGGAACGGGTTCGATGTTGGACAATACTTTGGTGCTTTACGGTTCGGCCTCTAGCGCGTTTCATCTATCTCGAAACTATCCTCTGATTCTCGCGGGCGGCAAGAATATGGGCTTTCAACACGGCCAGTACATCAATCACGTTGGAGCAAAGTTTCAAGGTGGACCGTGGCTTGGAGATCGCGAGCCATGGCAAGACAAGGCAACTAGCGAAGACGTGCCGCTTACGAATTTGTTTGTCACGATGCTCCAACGGTTAGGCGTCGAAACGAATTCCTTCGCCGATAGCACTGGCATCGTTGAGGAAGTCTAGCCGAGCGAATCGCAATCCGATCAACGGGCATTCGTCAAAACAATGCTTTTCAACGCACAGAGTTTTCAACGCACAGAGTTTTCAACGCACAGAGTCGGTTCCCGCGAAAACTTCCGACTCGAGATTGGGGTTCGGTGCATGTGGATAATCGATAGGCTGGTATCGAATCTCAAGCTCGGGAGTCACCAACTTTATCTGCTTTTGCGAGAGTGACGTTAAGGCTCGGTCCAAGATACCGCCGCTGAGCAACGTTCGTTCGACCGGGTAACTTGCCCGCCCAGTATGCAACATCCTCTCGATTCCCTTGAGCAAATAAGCGAAGTGGGGATAGGCGGGTTCCGTTCGCTCTTCGAACCGTGTCGCCAGCGGTCGCTTCTCCCCCTTGCGTTGGATCGCGACGGAAATACCCGTTGCATTCCCAGGCAACATGAACACAGCACCGAGAAATCCATCGGAGTATTGAAACAAGAACAAGGTAGAGTCTTTGGCGGCGCGAACTCGATCCGGTTTATCGCAAACGAGAGCGAGCGCAGCGTCGAAAGCTCCTTTGGAAATCGTGCCGTCGTCCAACAATTTCCAGACCGATTCTCCTTGCAAACATTGAACCCACTTGACTCCCGTCTCAGCGCCCCGACGCCGCTCAACAAGACACTGGTAGCTATCGAGCGCATGGAAGCCGTAGATGTCCAAGTGAGAATAGCCGATGCCCACCGCCGCTTCGATCTCGCAATGCATCGGTAATACGAGATCGGGATCGCGGTACGTCATTACAAGCGACGAACCAGCCATGAACGGCACCTTCCTTTCTATCGCCCGATCGTACATCCACTTTGCGTCTATCCATCGCGGCCCTAGATGCTTGTCATTGAACACCGGAACGACTCGTCCATACTTCTCGAATGTGTCCGTGATCGACTCAAAGAAACGTCGTCGTGGATACAAAATTTGACCAAGCTCGCTACTCGGGTACTTGCCATGCTCTCCGATACTGATCACCCCGTCCACTGGGATACGATCACCTCCGACGGTTAGTGCTCCCTCGATCGTGTCGAAAACGGGAACTCCATGTTTTCTCGCGGTTTCTCGGCCGATGTCACGGTCACCGATCTGTTCGATGTAGATCGATGCCAGTTTCAATACTGGCCCCCGACCGCCATCCTGCTTCCATCCTTCTAGTATCTTCCCAACGAGGACATCGGCATGCGAGCCTTTGAAGTAAGTGGTGACTACCGCAGCGACTGACTTTGGCGCTGGCCCTTCAGTGGAATAGCCGTACCCAAAATCAGCGATAGGGACACCAATGGATGCTGCAGCAGTGCCAGTAAGCCATTTACGTCGATCCAGTTTGATAGATGATCTCATCAGATCATGTTGCTTCGAAATGTTCGATTCCGAAAAGGAAGAAACGTACATCGACTATCTTTGACATTCCTCCCATAAGCCTCAACTAGCAAATTGCATCATCACGCAAAATCAACGCTGAGAGCGTCTAGTCTATTCGCTCTTCTTGACAAGCGAGCCTTTTGGCTGAGAACGCTCTAGCAAGTCACCGTTTGGATCCATGATCAATCGTTCATTGTACCCTTGGGCATCCATCAGAGTGAAACCTAGGAACAACGAAACGAATATTAGGCTGCTCAGAATCGCGATTGCATTCAACGGCTTATCCCAAAGCAAGTGCATGAAGAACGCAATCACCAGCCCGGCCTTGACCGTGGCGATCAATAGTGAAAGAACAATTTCCATATTCCCTAAATCAAACTGCGCCTGGAACACAGTCAGGAAGGTCAGCCCCAATAAGGCAAAGAACACCGTCAACAGCATCCATATTGGCATGGGATGCGAGAATCCTGAGTGGCCGTGCCCATGGTCGCCGGAATGAGCATCTGCCGTGTGTGAATGGGTGTCTGCCATACTATTTTTGTTCAGTGAATTGTGAAAACGAAATTTAATGGAATCAACCGAGTTGGTGCTAAGTGATCAGATAAAGGAGAGGGAACAAATAAATCCAAATGAAGTCAACCAAGTGCCAATAAAGTCCCACGTTGTCTACCGGTCCAAAATATTGCGAATGGAATTCTTCCCGCGAAGCCTTTACGATCAACCACGTGATCACCACCATTCCACCGATGATGTGAACTGCGTGCACACCAGTCATGCAATAATAAATACTAAAAAACAACCCTGCCATTCCTTGATTATTGACTTTCGAATTTGGAATTCCTTCCTCCTCTTTGGTGACAAGCACATCATTGACAGGACCGCCACTCGTCTTTACGAAGGATATGCCCTCTTCAGCAGTTTTTTCCGCTGCCTTCTCAGCGCTTGCAGCGTCTGCTGCTGCATGATCTGCATGGTCATGACCATGAGCATCATCGTGTGCATGACTGCCAGCAGCATGATCATCATGATGCTCTCCACTCTCGAGGACATTACCAAGCCCGACACCGGCAAAGAAACACAGACCTGACACCAAAAGAGGACCTGAGACCCGTTGATGGAACTTACTCGCTATCACCAATGAATAGACGTAGTAAAGAAGAAATGCAGCAGTCAGGATCGCTGGAATCACACAAAGCATTTGCAAGTAATTCGTCTCGGGATGAGGAGCGTTCTCCACTTGTGCCACATAAAACCTGCCAGGCAGCAATCCTATGCTCCACTTGTGACTGTATTCGACGGACTTCACCCCAAGAAACATTGCAGCACAACCCAAGGTCGCACCCAACATCCCTACAAGGATCTTCGTCTGTTGCAATTGCGATGCACGAACAGCCCAAGCCATCGTTAGCGAACTAAATAGCAGAACGCCCGTATTAATCGCACCAAGCTTTTCATTCAAAAACGCACTGCAGAACTCGAACACTTCAGGGTTTCGATTTCGATACAAAACGTAAGCACAAAACATCCCGGAGAAAAACAGGACTTCCGTTACCAGGAATAGCCACATCCCCAGTTTGCCAGAATCGTATTGTTGTTCGGCATCATCAAAGTGGTGTGCCAACCAGGACGGATGATCGTGGTGATCATGACCATGTCCATCTGCGTGTGCTGCTACTTCTGTCATCGTTTTCTGGAATTTGGTAAATGGATGTCGCCCCTGTTGACGGGGCGACTCGATCTTCATGATTCGTTTCGGATTCTTTAAACCGAAACAGCCTGGCTACTTCTTCTTTTTGAAATAGCTTCCTGTTTTTCCGTCGTATTCCACGGATGTGAAATCGTAGGGATCGCCAACGGTTGGCGGAGTACTAAAGTTATCGTGAGGTGGAGGAGATGAACACTCCCATTCCAACGTTGCACCACCCCAAGGATTCATAGGAGCTTTCTTGCCGTAGAATAAAGAATGTAACAGCACTAGTCCGGCTACCAACAACCCTAGCCCCAAAACCATCGCCCCGATTGTCGACAGTTGATGCAGTTGTTGAAACTCTTGTACGTAGGATGCATATCTTCGAGGCATCCCACGCGTTCCGAGGACGAACTGAGGCAGGAAGGTTAAATTAAACCCGACGAATACGATGGCTGCAGAAATAATCCCGACGGTATCGTTAAACATCTTTCCTGTCATCTTCGGCCACCAATGGAACAGACCGCCGAGGAACGCGACCAATGTTCCACCCATCATCACATAGTGGAAGTGAGCCACTACGAAATAAGTGTCATGCAAGTGCATGTCGGTTGACAATGCCCCGAGGAATAACCCCGTCAAACCGCCAATTGTGAACAAGAAGATGAACGCCAGAGCGTAAATCATCGGTGTGTTCAGAGCGACAGTTCCTTGGTACATGGTTCCCAACCAATTGAAAACCTTAATCGCGGATGGAATCGAAACTGTAAACGTGAGTGCGCTGAAGACGATGGTCGTGACGTCCGCCATCCCTGAGGTAAACATATGATGCCCCCAGACCAAGAAACCGAACAATGCGATAGCGATCGAACTGTAAGCGATCATCCGATAGCCGAAGATCCCCTTATGACTGTGGACACTCATCAACTCGCTGATGATCCCCATCGCGGGAAGGATCATAATGTAAACAGCAGGGTGAGAGTAAAACCAGAAAAAGTGCTGAAACGTAACTGGGTCTCCGTTGAGGGCTGGGTCGAAAATTCCGATACCAATAAAACGCTCCAAGGCTAGCAATAACACCGTGATGCCCAGTACGGGCGTTGCCAAAACTTGAATAATCGATGTTGCATAGACGGCCCAAAGAAACAAAGGCATCTTGAACCATGTCATTCCAGGCGGTCGCATTGTGTTGATCGTCACAATGAAATTCAACCCGGTGAAAATCGAACTAAATCCGAGAATAAAGACCCCTAAGGTTGCGGCTTCGACTGCGCTCTTGGATTCGATACTGTACGGAGTATAAAACGTCCAACCAGTGTCGATTCCAGAAGAAAACAGTGTGTAAGTGAAGAACAACAACCCTGTCACCCACAAATAGAAACTTCCCAGATTCAGACGTGGGAACGCGACGTCCTTTGTTCCAAGCATGATTGGAAGCAAAAAGTTCCCCAACGCGGCTGGAACGCTAGGAATGATGAACAAGAAAACCATAATTGCGCCGTGTAATGTGAAGACCCGGTTGTAGGTCGCGTTCGACAACCACGCCGCTTCGGGATCCAAATTCGGATTCCACAAGTGAATCCGGATCGCAAGAGCGAAGATTCCTCCCAGGAAGAACGAAAACAAAATCCCTGCTAGATACATCATCCCGATTCGCTTGTGATCGAGCGTCAACGCCCAACTCAAAAAGCCAGATGAGTGATTTAGGTAGTGATGCTCAGGAGACTTGTCCGGCGATGCAACAGGTGTTGTCATCGGACTTATAACGGCACTCATGATTTATACCCTATTGTTTTGAATGAATCGACTTGTATTGTTGTGGATGTATCAGTGCTACTTCGAACTTGCAGGACTTGATTCCAAGGATCTAATGAAAGCAATCAAAGCATCTATCTGATCATCTTTAAGCTGCCCTTTGTATGAAGGCATTGCCGAAGCGGTTTCATACCCTTTCCGCGCTGCTTCCATTGGATTCAGAATAGAAGTCTTGACATAGTTTTCATCGAATGTCACCTCAGTCCCATTGGCCAACGGAACTTTCTTACCCCAAGAACCATTGTAAGTCGGACCCGGTCCCTTGGCTCCTTCTGTGCCAGCGTAGTGGCAGCCTTTGCATGCTTTTCTTTCGTACAACCACTTACCACGCTCCACAATGTCTTCCGGTTCCTTGACCAATTCAGCAAGTTTGAGCTTGTACTTTTCCTCCGACAGAACTTCAACTTTGGTGATCATCGTGCTGTGATTGTCACCACAATACTCCGTACAAAAAAGATCAAACACGCCTTCCCGCGTTGGGTGGAACCAAAGGTAGTGATACCGGCCTGGAACCACGTCGCGCTTCGCTCGAAACGCAGGGATAAAGAAGCTGTGGAGAACATCTTTCGACTGCATTGTCAGCTTGATGTCCTTTTCGACCGGCAGATAAAGATCGGTGCTTTCCGCGCCGTTTTCTTTGTATTTGAAGTTCCAATTCCACTTGGCAGCATAAACAGCAACATCCACAGTATCATCGGGAACAATGACCATGTCCAAGTATCCAACCGCACCCTCCCAGAAAATCCAAATCGCGATGAAGGACGGAACGACCGTCCAAGTGATTTCTAGGGGCGTATTGTGCAAAGCCTCAGGAGATCCCTTGTACCCAGGCCGCTGCCGGTACTTGACCATGAAATAAATCATCGCCACGACGATTGGGATGAAAAAAATGATACTGATCCAAAGGATCGCGTAGTACAGGAAATCGACCTGCTTGGCGAATGTCGATGCCGCTGGAGGAAACCAGAATCCTTCGGATATATCAGCTAAAATTGCGGATTTCATTTGGGTTTTTACGATTTAAAGTATGCGGCTCGAGCCGTACGGTGTTCGTCAGTATAACTGTTTCTCAGGAATCGGAAGCGTGGCCAATTGTCTCGTTGGGCCCGATCCGATTTTTGCTATCCGGCGGGAGTGTCGAATTTCCCGAAATTGTGCTTTGCTGTTGATCTCGATTCCATTTCCGATTCGATATCCAAAAGGGTAGCAATCCGATCAATCCCACCGACACGAAACCGCCAGCACAGATCGACAATAACAGTCTAGCGCTTGCAGAATAGCGATTTTCATTTGCGTCGTAGTGTGAGCACCAAAGCACGAATGCATCCAAGGACGACCCGATCTTCCCCTCTCCCGCTTCTACCAACGCCATCTTAAGCGTTTCGCCGGTGAATCCTATCTCGTACAAATACCGTGTAATTCGACCCTTGGGTGAGATCAAAATAGCCGCTGCCGAATGATTGTACTGGTTGTGTTTCGCGTCGTAGGTGTAGTTAAAGCCGACCGCTTTGGCGATGGTCAAAATGTTCTCTTCGGTACCTGTAAGGAAATGCCAACCATCAATCGAATGCTTACGCTCGAGATCGACAGCATACCTAGCCTTGGTCGCTGCAGCTTTCTTGATCGAATCCGTCGGGTCGATACTCAAAGACACCATTTTGAAATCTTTTCCCAACCGTAGCGAACTGACCTCGTTGATTCCGCGAGTCAACCCATTCAACTGGGCCACGCAAAGTCCAGGACAATTGCTGTAATTCAGAGTAAGCAGAATCGGTCGTTTGTCGTTGAGAAGGTCTCCAAACGTTACCGTAGCTCCATTTTCTGTCTGAAACTTCACATTCAGGGGTAGATCGGCATCCAAGTGTTCATCGATACCAACCCCGGCCAACCGCGCCGGAATCTTGTCGTCT
>Ga0315904_10007253_pt1 | contig 14930 bp, 10 predicted proteins | sample LakEriMetagenome_6_FD_203529 | JGI IMG/M metagenome (GOLD analysis project Ga0315904, IMG submission 203529) | Freshwater fungal communities from buoy surface, Lake Erie, Ohio, United States - Buoy 12 MA120 | ecosystem: Environmental > Aquatic > Freshwater > Lake | place: USA: Lake Erie, Ohio... | reverse complement strand
CGAACTCCGTGGGCGACATGCCCGGCGGTGGCTCCTGGTCGCGAAGCGCCACGAGCGTGGCGGCGCGAACGAGCGTTCGCCTCAGCCGGCGGAGGGTCTGGCTCCAGCCGGTGACGGCGTCGAGCTCCTCAGGATCGGCGGCGGTGCCGTCGGCGGCATCGCCCGTGCACCAGGCAACGACGGCCTCGCGATAGAGCCGGAGCACGCCGCGGAGGAGTTCGGCGGCGTCTTCGACGGTCGCCAGCGCGTCGAGCGATCCGCCGCCGGGACCATCGACGTCGATCATGCCCCCCTCGACGCCGTCGTCGGCGGAGTCGCGCCAGACCATTGTCTCGTAGGCGGCGGCAACCCGCTCTTCGCCGTCGGCCTGATCGTCGTCGTCGTCGCCGTCAGCCTCCGGCCGCTCACCCATGATCGGGGCCACGGCCGTGGCGATGATCACATCGACCACCGTCGAGGTGTTTGCCTCCACGAGTTCGAGGAATCGGCGAACCCGGCCGCGGGCCGCCGGCGACCGGTCGGTGGTGGCCTGGCCCACCCAGCGGGTTGCGGCGGCGAGCCACGCCTGACCGCTTCGTTCGATGGCCGGGCCTTCCAGGAGCGATGCCCAGTGCACAAGCAGCCCTGCGGCGCCGTCGAGATCGCCCTCGTCGAGCAGGGCGTCGGCCGCCTGGGCGTGGCTGCGCGGTGACGAAAACGCCGCGACCTCCTGCTTCCAGAACCCGGGCGGAGGCGGGGCTGGTGCCGTTTCGTGGCGGCGGCCGAGGGCGGCGATCACGTCGCGGGCCGAATCGACGCATTCGCGGCCCGAGAGATGCGGCACGCCGGAGACGGTGGTCGTGGCGAACGTGTCCCACCAGGCTGCGAGCCGCTCGAGCCGGGAGGCGGCGCGCTCGGCTGCCTGCGTGGCGCCGGCGAGACTGGCCTGCCGCCAGGCGGCGGCATAGCCCTCGATGATCGACCCGGTGGCATTCACGAGATCGTCCACGCGGGGATCGGGCAGACTCTCGCCACCGGGGTCGTGAAGGGGAAACTGGCCCGACAGGCCGAGGATGTTCCACGGATCGACCATCGCGCCGCAGCCCACCGACCGCATGAGCAGATCGGCGGCTTCGTCGAGCCGCTCGACCGCCTCGTCGGCCGCCGCCCGCCGCCAGAGCGCCTGCTGGGCCGCGACCACGCGGCTGGTGACCCGGGCGAGCATCCGTGCGCTGGCGGCCGGCACGGCGCCGGCAAGCCGCTCGGCCGCAGCCCCGCGGCCGAGGCGGGCCATCACGGCGGCGAGCGCCACATTCTCCACCTGCCGTGCCCGTCGGCCCGCGAGCATGGCATTGATGTGCCGCCGGACTCCCCCGAACGGTTGACGCACCCGTCGAGACTCCTCCTCGAGCCGCTGTCGATGGCGGGCCGGCAACGAGCCGAGCAGCCTGCGGTAGAACTCATCGCGATAGGAGGCGATGCGGGGCAGGAGTTCGGCGAGCGGCAGCGACGCCTGCAGGGCGCCCGGGCCGTGGCCCGAGAGACCGCTGGCCATCAGCATCACGCCCGCCAGCACGGCCGACGATTCCCAGCGAAACTCCGCCTCATCGATCCCGGCGGGGGCGGCCGGCCGGGCCGTGTCGGGCCACGAGAGAATGCCGTCGAGCGTGGCCTGCTGCACCACCATGCGGCGGTACATGCCGCGGTCGTCGATCCGTGACGGATCCCAGAGGCCGAAGAGATAGTTGGGCCGGCTTGCCGCGGGATGCAGGAAGTCGAATGCCCGGGGGTCGATGGCGAGCTCCTCGAGTGCGTCGAGGTCGAAGTCGGCCTGCCGCAGGAGTTCCACCGGCACCTCGCCCAGGATCGAGATCGCTCCGGCAACCAACTGGCGATAGCGGCCATGGGCCGCACCGGCGCCGGCGACGTAGAGCGGGATCGGCCGCACCCGCTCGTGCGGATACGGGGCGGAGAGGCGGCCGTTTTCCAGCACCGCCAGCGGCCGCCAGCCGACGTAGTCGTTGAGCCGGTCGATCACGCGGGTGACGGCGCCGGGTTGATCATCGTCGGGGGTGGCCTCCGCGAGCAGGCCGCGGATCGCCGCCATCACGAAGAACGGCCGCTCGACCGCCCCGGGAGGCTGATGTTCGAGGAGATCGGCGTGGAATCGGCGGTAGGCCGGCAGGATGGCGCCGAACGTCGCGTCGATGGCCCAACGGGCCTGAGCGGTGTCGCGAAACGCGGGTTCCGTCGCTGCGAGTTCGGAGAGTCGGCTACGAAGCGCCTCCGCAACCTGATCGGCGGCGGTTCGCGACTCTGCCACCGATCCGTCCGCCGCCACCGGCTCGGCGGTGGCAAAGAGTTCGTTCATCGCCCGCCAGGCAGCGGCGTCGAACGCCCCCGATGAGAAGTTGAGATAGCCCAGCAGCACCGCGGCGGCGTCTCGGGAACCGGGTGGCTTCGCGGGTGGCTGCATCGACGGGCTGGCGGGGGAGGCGGGCGGAAAAACCGTTGCAATCGCCCCCAGCGTAGCATTTTTGTGCCCCCCCGATCACGAACTATCCTTGGCCTGCCGCGTGGCACGTCGTGCGGATTTCGTCAGGACCCATCCCTCATGCACCGCTTCTTCTCCGTTGGCGTCGCGTGGTTCGCCGTGGCCGTGTTGCCTGCGGCCGTTGCCGCTGCCGGAGGCACGCTGCTGTGCGGCACCGCCGCCGACGATCTCGTGGCCGCCCGCGCGGGACTCATGCGGGAATGGGTCGTGCAGATCCCATTTGATTCCGCCGGCTGGAACCTAGAGACGGTGTCGATCGGCGACGGCCTCGTCGTCGCCACCAGCGGCGACGGCGGCGTGCATGCGGTGAGCACGGGCACCTCCCCTGGTCTGCCGCGGCCCGGCAGCGTGCTCTGGTCGAGGCACGTCGGCGAGTCGGTCGGTCGTATCCCGCTCGCGGGGAATGGAGACGAGGCGATCGCTGGTTCCAGCGCGAGGTCTTCAGCCGGGTATCCAGACTTTGATCCTCCCGGCGGTGACGAGGGCGTGGGCGAACCCCCGGTCGCATTCGCCGGCGGGGTGGTCTGGAGCGATACCACGGGCATGCTGAAGGCAACCGTGAAGGACGAGAAGCAATGGAGGCAGTTGGAGTTCGACCTTGGGTCGCCCGTGACAGGAGGCATGGTCGTTCGGGATCGGTCTGTCTTCGTCGCCACGCAGCAGGGAGAACTGTTTCGCATCGATGAACCAGACGGAGCGCCGTTCGCGTTCAAGCAGGTATGGCGAGTCACCCTGCCGTACCGGCCTGCGGCAGGGCCGCTCGTGGGTGGAGACACCGTGGCGATTTCCCTCGGCGGAGATGGAATCATGGCCTTCTCGGCGATCGATGGCCGCGAGCGGTGGCGTTCGTGTCACGCAGGCCGGCTCGTGTCGATCACGGGGAATCGCGTCTGGTGCATCGACGCCGTCGGCAGGCTCTCGAGCCTCGACCTCGCGACCGGGATGCCCGGCGAATGGATGTGCCTGGGGAGTTTCACGCTGCCGGTGGTCAATACCGTGAACGACCGGTTGATCCTCGCGTCGCCCGACGGCCTGCTCGTGTCGCTCGCACCGCGTCGCACCGTCTCGGCCGTGCCGCCTCCTGGGCCGCCGCAACCGAACTGGAAGCCGGCCGAGGAATCCACCGCGCCGGCCCCCGAGGCCGTCGACCCGGCGGGCGAGAAACCGGCTGCCGAGTCCGAGTCGACGGAAACCTGACTCAGCGTTCTCGACTCGGACGCGCCGGCACGCGGCGCTTCGGGTCCTGACGCCAGGCGATCTGCAGCAGCGCGTAGAGTTCCGAGTCGTGCCGCGCGAGCCGGTGCGGATCCTGAAAGAAGCACTCGCTGGCCACGGCGAAGAACTCCACGTCGCTTTCGGCCGCGTAGTCGTCGAACGCCGTCGTGCGGCCCTCGTCGACCGCGGTCTCAAACCGCTCCTGGGCTGCCGACATCCTCTCTCGCCACACGGCGGAGTCGCGCGCGAGGAGCGGCGGCATGCCGTCGATGTCACCGTCGAGCGCATCGACGAGATGGGCGAACTCGTGGATCACCACGCTCCGTGGCCCGTCGCGGAGCCGGCCGCCGTCGAGCACTCCCGGCCACGACAGCGCCATGCTGCCTCCCGACCACGTTTCCCCGACACGCGCCTCCTTCCACTCCAGTTCGACGCCTCCGGCGAGCGGTGTCGTTCGCGGCACCAGGTAGTCGCCCGGGTAGACGAGCACCGACTTCAGCGAGTCGAACCACTCGTCGCCCAGTCCAAGGGTCACGATCGCCGCCTGTCCGGCGATGCAGATCCGCACCTCGTCGGTGATCGCGAGCCCGCCGCAGCCCTCGAACCGCTTCTCGGCGAGAAACACGGCGACCCAGCGGCGGCAGGTTTCCGCCTCGGCTGCGTCGAGCCACTGCCACGGCTTCACGCTGCGGCGGAGGATGTCGTGCCAGGCCGACGGAAAGGGCTGCTCGGCAATCGCCCGCCGACGGCGAGAGCGCAGAAAAGAGAACAGCATCGCGGCGGCCCCGCGGTGGTCGACGGGCTTACTGCGGCGGCACCGGCGACAGGGGCATCCGGCGCATGAACAGGTCGAGCGCCAGAATCAGGCAGCCGATCGAGAGCGCCACGAACGAGAGCGCGAGCATCACCGTGTCGACGTTCATGGGTGAGCGGCGCTGGGGCTGCAGGTCGTCTGCCATCCGGATCCTCGTGCTGCGTGCTGGGGTTCAGGCCTTGAGCCGCGTGGTGACCTTGTCGCCCCGTTGCACGACGCCGCGGGCGTAGGCCTTGAGGATCTCGGCCACGGCTTGATCGGGCGTCACGGTCTTCACGACCGCGCGGCCGATGTATTCCCCGCCCCGGTAGACCTCGAGCGTGTGTCCCACCTGCAGCCCGTCGTCGCTGCCGAGCGAAACCTGGATCGAGCCCGCCGCCACCGCCAGCACGTCGCCGTCGAGCGTGGGCACCCGGTCCTTGGGAAGGCTGTCGATGTTCAGGCCGCTCTGGCTGAGCAGGATGCGGGCGTTGGCGACCTGCTTCTCGAGTTGTGCCTTCCGCTCCTCGGCGATCGTCAACTGGGCCTGCGATTCAGCGAGCGCTGCGGAGAGTTCCGCCGATTTCCCGACTTGGGCGTCTACCTTCACCTGCTGGGCCTTCACCTGGGCCTGGAGATCGTCGACATTCTTCGATGCCGCGAGGAGATCCTCGCGAAGCGTGCGGACGTCGGCGACCGCCTGCTCCGTCGCGGTCTGCAGTTCTTCCTTCTTTTTCCGCAACTCCTGCAGTTCTTGCTCCTTCTGCGTGACCGCCGTCTGGAGTTTCGCGATCAGCTGGTCGCGGGACTGTTCGGACTTGGCGACCTTCTGCTGCAGCGAGGTGATCGTGGCTTCGAGTTCGGCTCGCTTGGTCGTGGCCTCCTCGATCAGAATCTTGTAGCCGGGCTGCTGGCCGGGCAGGCAGTCGGCCCGCGAGCGTTCGACCTCAGCCTTCCAGTTCACATGCGACATGTAGATGACGCCCGCGAACGTCATCAGCATGAAGCTCATGACGAAGACCGCGAACACGAAGATCTTGCCGATGATGTTCATGGATCCCTCGCCGGCGGACTCCCGTCCCCATTTTCGATCGCGGCTGATGGCCAGAGCAAGCCGCCGGCCCACTTTTGTTCGGCAGCCGGGTCGGGCCGGCTCAAGCCGGGGGGTGCGCGCCCGTTGCGGTCAGCCATTCCGACGGCTTCGCGGCCGTTTCGGCCCCGTCGCGGCGACCGTCAGGACCGCCACGACCGTCACGCACGCCCAGGCCGGCAGACTTCCCCAGCGAAGCCACGGGCTCGACCGACCGTCCCGCTGGACCGCCGCCCGCAGCGTGGCCGTCCGGCGGCGGGGGCCGCAGTGGAGGAGCCGGCCCGAGCCGTCGATGGCCGCCGAAAACCCGGTGTTGGCGGCGACCACCAGGGGCGTGCGAACCTCGACTGCCCGGAAGATCGCCGCCGCGAGGTGCATGTCGAGTTCGCTCGATCCCCAGAACCAGCCGTCGTTGGTGAGGTTCACGATGACGTCGGGGCGGTGGCCCTGTGCCGCGAGCGATCGGACGAGTCCGCGGATCGCCTCGGGCAGCGCCGTCTCGTAGCAGATCGTCGGGGCGACCTCGTAGCCGGCGATCCGCACTGCGACCGGTGCGGCGCCCGCCGACAGGCCGGCAGGCAGCGGGGTGATTCGGTAGAGCAGCGGGAAGGTCTCGGCGAGCGGCACATACTCGCCGAACATCACGGGGTGCATCTTGTCGTAGCAGGCCACCGGCCGACCCTCGGCGTCGAGGAAGAGCCCGCTGTTGAAGTGTTCGGCACCACCGGTGGCTCGCGGCGTCACGACCTGCCGATCGACACCCACCAGCCACGTGGTGCCGTACCGCATCGCGAACGTCTCGAGCGCTTCGAACCGCTGACGCTCGAGTGCCTCGCGGCAGCGGGCCTGGCGGTCGGCTGCGGAATCGCCCTCGGCCACGGGGCCGAGCATTTCCTCGACGACGGCCTCGGGCAGCCGTTCGGCCGGATCGATGGTGAGCACGGGCCACCGCCACATCGTCTCGGGCCAGACGATGAGGTCGGGCCGCGCCGCCGTTCCGGTGGCGGCCAGCCCCTCGAGCGTGAGCGAGTCGTAGTGCTGGGCGACATCGATCGCCTTGTCGGGGTCGTGCTTGAGTTCCGTGTCGATGCAGCCTTGCACGAGCAGCACGTCGAGCGGCCGGTCCGACGCCAGCGGCACCGTTGCGAGCCGCAGCGAACCGTACGCCAGGGCGAAGATCACGGCGACCGCTGCAATGCCAGCGGCCGCGAGGTGCCGCCGAGGACCGCGGTCGAGGACTGTCGTGCCGGCGGCCGCGACCGCCATCACCAGGCCGCTGACGCCCACCGCCCCGAAGGCGTCGGCAAGTTGGATCAACGCGGTCCAGCGCCACTGCGTGTGGCCGAGCATGCCGAAGGTGAAGCCGCCGAGCACCTGCCCCCGCAGCTGCTCGCAGGCCATCCAGGCGAGGGCGGCCGCGGGCACGAGCGGCCAGCCCCTGCGGTGCACGAGTCGCCGGGCGGCCCAGACGAAGAGCGGCACGTAGCACGCCAAGTAGGTGGCGAGGGCCACCCAGCCGATCGAGGTTGCGGGGTGAGGCAGTCGCAGCCAGTGGATCGCGAACAGCCAGTGCAGGAACCCGCCGGTCCAGATCGCAAGCCAGGGGTGGGGGCCTGCGAGCCGGGGTGTCGTGACCAGAGCCAGCCACGGCAGCGGCGCCAGCCATGCCAGCCACCAGAGGTCGGCGGGTGGCTGGACGAGGAACATCGTGGTGGCGCCGGACACCGCCAGCAGCCAGACGCGCCGGCCATCGTCGGGAACCGTCGGGATGACCGTGAGCGGGACCGCCGTCATTCGCCCACCTCGAACTCCGCGATCACGGTGCCCGTCGCGACGGCCTCGTCCTCGTCGACGAACTGGGCCACCAGCCTCCCGCTCACCGGAGCCTCGAGGTCGATCGTCACGCCCCCCGCAGCCAGTTCGGCCACGCGATCGCCGGCGGCCACGGCTGAGCCGGGAGGCACGAGCCAGAGCGACAGCGTCAACGGCACACCCTCGATCCCGCAATCGGGGACCGTGAGCCGCTGCCGTGGCGATGGGGCGCTGGCCGTCATCGACGTCACCGCTGCTCGCGAAGCCATGCGAGCATCACGCTGCCGACGGCGGCGAGCGACTCCGCGGAGCAGGCGGCGGGTACGTCTGCGGTGGTGTGCCACTGCGGGTAGTCGAAGTCGATGACGTCGCAGGTGGGGATGCCGGCGATCATCCGCAGTGGCAGGTGGTCGTCCTGGACGGCGTGCTTGGGCCGCGGCACGAACTGCCGCACCCCCAGCCGGCGGGCGACGTCCCAGATCGAATCGACGACGGGCCGCGTGTCGGGCCAGTCGACGCTGTGCTGCTCCTGCCAGATCTCGAGGTCGCGGTCGGCCACCATGTCGAGGAGTGCGCCGCAGCGATAGGCGTGTTTCAACGCGCCGGCCTTCCGGTCGGCCGCGTACTGCCGGGCGAAGAACGTGGACCCGAGGAAGTAGGGATCGCGAGGGGCGAACACGTACTCCTCGCCATCGAACAGCACGAAGTCCACGCCCACCGGCCCCTGCAACGCGGGCATCGCGGCCGCAAGTTCCATCAGCACCGCCACGCCGCTGCCGCCGTCGTTGGCCCCGAGGAACACGCCCCGGGGATCGACCGGATCGTTGTCGGGAAACGGCCGCGTGTCGTAGTGGGCTGCCAGCAGCACGCGGTCGGTGCGGTCGGGGTGCCAGGAGACGAGCAGGTTTTCCAGGTGCACGGGCTTTCCGGTGCGGCGGTCGCGGATTTGGAAGGCCTGTCCGGTGACGGTCGCGCCCGCCGCGCGGAAGTGCTCCGCGAGCATGGCCCGTTGCCGATCCATCGCCGCCGACCCGCTCGGCCGCGGCCCGAGTTCGCAGATCCCCTCCAGGTGTTTCATGGCCCGCTCGCCCGAGAACGACGCCGCCGGGGCATCGGCGACCGCCAGCCGGGCCATGGCGACGATGATGAGCAGGCCAAGTCGTGAGCTGAGGCGGCGGTGCATGCGGAGATCTGGCCGGCGGTGCGTGGGACATCACGAGTCTATCCCCCGGTCATTGACGGCCGACAGGTCGTTTCTAAGGGGCGCGTGGAGGATGCCGCCGGGAGTGCCTACACTCGCGGGCGGAACGACCCCCGGTTCCCCACGCTCCAGAGACCATCCCATGTCGATCGCCCTCGGCCCGCGGCGGTTCGCGGCCGTCCGCTGCCTGCTCTTTGCCGTCGTCTGCGCCGGTGCGGTCACCGGGACCTCCCGAGGCGGCGGCGGTCCTGAGAACGTGTTTCTGGTGGTCAACTCCGCGAGTGTTGACAGCATCGGTGTCGCCAACGCCTTCGTGGCGTCCCGCGGCATTCCGCCGATCAACATCCTGATGCTTCCCTGGCAGGACAACGTCGAGAGCACGACGATCGCGCGGTTCCGAAACGAGCTGCTCGCTCCCATCTTCAAGGCGATCGAGTCGAGGCGGTTGGCGACGCAGATCGACTGCATCGCCTGGTCGAGTGATTTCCCATGGAGGATCGATTTCAAGGACGAACTCCCGGCCGATCTCGCCGCGAAGGACAGTTATCCGTCGGGCTCGCTGACCGGGATGACGATGCTGTACTCGGCCGTGCAGAGCGGCGGGCCGATGTGGCTCGATCCCGAGAGCAACGACTACTACCGGCCGCTGGCGCGTGACGGCGTCCCGGCGACGACGCAGGGCTTTCGCAGTTGGTACGGCTGGGGAGACGACGGCGGGCTCCTCGAGGCGGGCGGCACGAGGTACATGCTCTCGGTGATGCTGGGTGTGACGGCCGGCCGTGGTAACCGGCCGCGCGAGGTCACCGCCTACCTCACGTCGGCGGCCAAAGCCGACGGCACCCGACCCGAGGGCACGATCTACTTCATGACCAACACCGACGTGCGGACCACCACCCGCAGCAGCGTCTTCCCTGCGATCGTCAAGGCGCTCGGCAATCTCGGCGTGAAGGCCCAGATCGTTTCGGGGGCCGTGCCGGGCGGCAAATCCGACGTCGCCGGGCTGATGGCCGGCACGCCCGACTTCGACTGGAAGTCGAGCGGCAGCACGATCACACCGGGGGCGATCTGCGAGAACCTGACGAGCTTCGGCGGGATCTTTACGGCGAACTCGTCGCAGACGCCGCTCTCGGAGTTTCTCCGCTACGGGGCTGCGGGGTCGAGCGGCACGGTGATCGAGCCCTACTCGATCCCGGCGAAGTTTCCGCACGCGGCGATCCAGGTGCACTACGCCCGCGGGGCGAGTCTGGCCGAAGCCTTCTACCAGTCGGTCCGCTGCCCCTACCAGCTGCTCGTGGTGGGCGATCCGCTCTGCCAGCCGTGGGCCCGCATCCCCGAGGTGGAAGTGGTGATGGCAGCGGATGCTCGGGTGCTCGAGCCGGGCACGGTCGTGTCTGGCACGGTCGAGCTCGAGCCGCGGGCGACGGTGCCCGGCGGCGGCGCCATCGACCGCTACGAGCTGTTTCTCGACGGCGTGCGGGTGACCGACTGCGGGTCAGGGGGTCGGCTCACGCTCGATACCACGGCGCTCGCCGACGGCCATCACGACCTGCGGGTGGTCGCGATCGAGACGTCGTCGATCGAGACGCAGGGCCGAAGCGTGGTGCCGGTGCTGTTCGACAACCACGACCGCACGATCGAGCTCACGGTCGAGCCGCTCCAGGTGAGCCGTAAGGCAAACGTCCGCGTGACCGTGCGAGGCAATGGCATTGGCGGCGCCGTCATCTTCGCCACGGGTCGCGTGCTTGGCCGCACCACCGGGCCCGAGTCATCGATCGAGGTGCCGGCGGAACTCCTCGGTCGCGGCACCGTGATGGTGAGGGCCACGGGCCGCGGCGGCCCGACGCCCGCAGAAAATGTCAACGCCGTGCCCGTGACGATCGAGGTCACCGACTGATACGGGCCCCTCATAGCACAGGTTTTCAAACTGTGTGTGTCCCTGGTCCGCCTTGGGCTCGGGGCTGCCCATGCCCGTCGCCGGACGCTCACTTCGGTCATCCAGGCCTTCGCTCTCTCGATGCTGACTTCGCTTCGCCATCCATGGCGGCGCTCGTCAGCGAACCGGATTGGCCGTCGGCAGGACGGCGACGTCGGAACGGCTCGGTGGCAGCTGATGGGCCGCATCGGCCGCATGGCCGTGGTGGGCTCGCGACAGGTGGTCCACGAAGTCGGGCCGGGCCCCCTTGAGCACGAACACCTCGCTCGACGAGTCGGCCGAACCGTGCGGCCTGACGATGCAGATCACCTCGGCCTTGCCGCCGTGCTGTCGGACGTGGTCGATCAGCGCGGCCTCGCCAGCCGAGAGCGTCGCTGGCGGCGCTTCCAATCGGCTGGTGGCGGCGACGGCGGCCGCCGCGGCGGGCATCGCGCCGGCGTCGGGAAGCGCACTGGTCGATGCGGTGGGGACGGCGTCGGCGCGATCGCGGCGATCGAACGAGACACTCGGCATCTCCGCCGGCATGTTCGGCAGGTGTGGCCCGGCGGCGGCGACGTCGAGGCCACCGCTCGGGTAGACGTTGCGATAGACGAAGGTGAGGCCGGCCTCATCGAGTTGGTCGTGGATCGACGGCAGTGCCGCAAACAGACCCTCGTTGTCGGCCGGATCGGCCGCGTTGCAGACGCCGATCAGCGTGCCGTCGATCGCGAACAGGCCGCCACCGGAACGGCCCTGGACCGGCTGGCCCGCCACCTGGAGGTTCGAGGGGCCGAGGTACTTGTCTACCGCGGTGATCCGACTGTGGTGGATCGTCGGATCCTTGCCGCCGTTGCAGCCGACGGTGACGACGGCGGCTCCGACGGCGGTCGCCCGATCGGTGCCGCCGACGCGGACGGGATCGATCGTCGCCTCGGTGAAGATACTCACCAGCGCCAGGTCGCGCTTCAGATCCCAGGAGATCACCTGCCCGGCCATGCCCCGCGGGCCTTGCGGTCCGAAGAGGTCGACCTCGATCCGGCCCTTGCCCTGCGAGTCGCGAAAGACATGGCCGCAGGTGAGGATCAGCGCCTCGCCCTGCCGGCAGTCGATCACGGTGCCCGTGGCCCAGGAGACGCCCGACGAGTCTTCGACCCGCAGGCGGGCGGTGGCCGCGAGAAGGCGCTGTTCGAGGGCGGCGCGGCTCCCCGAGTCGCCAGCTGACACGGGCATCGCCGGCGTTGCATCGGGAACTGGGGTGACGGCCGCGAAGGACTGCGGCATGGCCGGTTCGACGGCCGCTGGCGTGCGCGCCGGTGCCGACGGAGGGGGGTCGGTCGCCAGGTGCGCATCCGCCGGGGCGAGTGGCACGGGCACGCCGGCGACCGCCGGCTGGTCTGTCGCCGCTGCAGCCGCGGCCACCGGGGCCGTGCCGCCCAGGGGGGCGGCCGCCTTGGCGAGCAGGTTTTCGAGTTCGCCACGGGTGGTGGCGCCGTTGATCCGGCCCACCTCATGCCCCTTCACCAGAAGCACGTAGCAGGGCACGCCGGTCACGGCGAAGCGTCGCACGAGGTCGGTCTCGCGATCGACGTCCACGTGCCGCACGACCCATCCGGCGGAAGCAACCTCGGCCACGAGTGGTGCCATCTGCTTGCAGGGCCCGCACCACGAGGCCGCAAAGTCGAGCAGGAGCACCTCGCCCGACTGGGCTGCCGCAACGGGGTTGGCCGCCGCAGGCCTCGTGAGGCCGACAAGGCTGCAGGTGGCGAACCCGGCAGCGATCACAAGCAGACGCATCATCGGTCACTCCACGAAACTGGGGCGGCGTTGCCGTCGCCGTCGCGGGCCGTTCTGGGCCGGCGAGGGGGCGGGATACTGCCCGCGACACCGGGGGGCGACAAGCCCACTTTCGTGCCGGCGTGCTTGCCCAGTCGGCCGGCATTCCCTCGATTCCCCGTGGCTTCCTACAATCCGCTCGAATCCTCCCCCTCCGCCCGTGCAGCCCCCGCATGCCTTCCTCCCCCCGGCGCCGCATCCTCGTCACCTCGGCGCTGCCCTACGCCAACGGGCACATCCACCTCGGGCATCTCGTCGAATACATCCAGACCGACGTCTTCGTGCGGTTTCAGAAGCTTCGCGGCCACGAGTGCGCCTATGTCTGCGCCGACGACACGCACGGCACAGCGATCATGATCCGGGCCCGCGCGGAGGGGCGGAGCGAGCGGGAGCTGATCGCGGAGATGCGGGCGGCGCACCTCGCCGACTTCGCGGGTTTCCAGGTGGCATTCGACCACTACGGATCGACCGACAACCCCGCCAACCGCCGGCTCTGCGGGGAGGTCTGGCAGGCGCTCTCGTCAAAAGGCCTCGTCGTCACGCGTGACGTTCAGCAACTCTATGACGCGACGGCCGGCACGTTCCTCGCCGACCGCTTCGTGAAGGGCACCTGCCCCCGCTGCCGCGCCGCCGACCAGTATGGCGACACCTGCGAGCAGTGCGGCGCCACCTACGCACCCGCGGATCTCGTCGATCCGGTGAGCACGCTCTCCGGCACGCGACCCGAGGTGCGTTCAGCAGAGCACCTCTTCGTGACGATCGAGGCCCTCCACGGCTTTCTCGCGGAGTGGACCCGGTCGAGCGGCGCGCTTGACCCGCGGATCGCCAACTACCTCGCCGGCCACTTTCTCGGCGAGCCGCTGCGCGACTGGGACGTCTCGCGGCCGGCGCCCTACTTCGGCTTCGAGATTCCCGACGCCCCCGGCCACTACTGGTACGTCTGGTTCGACGCCCCGATCGGCTATCTCGCCGCCACCGCCGAGTGGTGCGAGGCCCGCGGGCAGGCGTTTGAATCCTGGTGGGGCCGCGGCGGCGCCGGCGCTGCCGCCGAGATCCACCACTTCATCGGTAAGGACATCGTCTACTTCCACACCCTCTTCTGGCCGGCGATGCTCAAAGCGGCCGGCCTCGCGCTGCCGACGAAGGTCCGCGTGCACGGATTCCTCACCGTGAACGGCCAGAAGATGTCGAAGAGCCGTGGCACGTTCGTGCTCGCGCGGACCTGGCTCGATCACCTCGATCCCGCGGCCCTTCGTTACTACTACGCGGCGAAGATCTCCGGCGGCATCGACGACCTCGATCTCAACCTCGAAGAGTTCATGGCAAAGGTGAACGCCGACCTCGTGGGCAAGGTGGTGAACCTTGCCAGCCGCACGGCGCGGTGGCTCGAGGCGACCGGCCTGTCGGCGTCGTACCCTGCCGACGGCGGGCTGTTTTCGCAGGCAGCCGCCGATGGCACGGAGATCGCCGCCGCCTACGAGGACGGCGACTTCGCCCGGGCGATGCGGGCGATCATGCTCGCCGCCGACCGGGCCAACGCCTACGTCGACGCCGAGCAGCCGTGGAAGCTCGCCAAGCAGGGGCCGGAGGCGGCCGGCCGCCTCCGCGACGTGGCGAGTGTGGCTCTCAACCTCTTCCGACAGATCGCCGTCTACCTCGCTCCCGTGCTTCCCGGACTCGGCGACATGGCCGGCGATCTCATGGGCGGCCCGATCCGCTCATGGGACGAGTCGCAGACGCCGCTGGCCGGACTGCCGGTCGCCCCATTCAAGCCGCTCATGAAGCGGATCGAACGTGAGCAGATCGACGCGGTGATTGCCGCGTCGCAGGCTGCCGCCGAACAGACCACCTCAGGAGAACCTCCGATGGAGACGACACCGACCACCGCCGATTCCGGCGAGCCCCTTGCCGCCGAACCGCTCGCGGCCACCTGCTCGATCGACGACTTCGCGAAGATCGACCTCCGCGTGGCTCGGATCGTGGCCGCCGAGGAGGTGCCTGAGGCCAAGAAACTCCTCAAGCTCACGGTGAGCCTCGGCGGCGATGCCACCCGGACGGTGTTTGCCGGCATCAAGGGTTTTCACGAACCGGCGGCGCTCGTGGGCCGGCTCGTGGTCGTGGTCGCAAACCTCGCGCCGCGGCAGATGAAGTTTGGGCTCAGCGAGGGGATGGTGGTGGCAGCCAGCGGCGCGGGCGCCACAGGTGTGTACCTGCTCTCGCCCGACTCCGGCGCCCTGCCCGGCATGCGGCTGCACTGACTGTACGGCTGACGGGCCATCCATGGCCCCGTCAGCCTTGGCCCGGCGATGGTGAAGCCAAGGTTCACCATGCCGGGCTGGCTCGCCCTCCGGGCTCACGTGTACGGCTGACGGGCGGACATGGTCCCGTCAGCCTTGACCCGGCGTGATGAAGCCGAGGTTCACCATGCCGGGCTGGCTCGCCCTCCGGGCTCACGCGTACGGCTGACGGGCGGACATGGTCCCGTCAGCCTTGGCCCGGCGTTCACGTCGCACCGGGAAGACACACAGGTTGAAAACCTGT
>Ga0315904_10007252_pt1 | contig 14932 bp, 24 predicted proteins | sample LakEriMetagenome_6_FD_203529 | JGI IMG/M metagenome (GOLD analysis project Ga0315904, IMG submission 203529) | Freshwater fungal communities from buoy surface, Lake Erie, Ohio, United States - Buoy 12 MA120 | ecosystem: Environmental > Aquatic > Freshwater > Lake | place: USA: Lake Erie, Ohio... | reverse complement strand
AATATACTCATTACAAGCTAATAGACAAGAATACTACCTTAGCTGTAACCTTCTACCCTAGCAGTAAAGAAAGTATTTTGGCTCTGGAGTTATTCCCCAGCATCCGACTAGAGAATCTACGATACGTGCAGTATGTGGTCAAGCCTGAGAACTACCAAGAGATCACAGAAGAAGAATTTAATCAGCATTTAAACGAGGCTAAAAAATTTATTTTATCCCTATGAAATCCACCGACTCACAGACTGCTTTGATCAAGGGATGGCTGCTAAATGGCAGATCTATTACGCAGATAGATGCCTTGAATATGTTTGGCTGCTTCAGGCTTGCTGCTAGGATAGCTAACATCAGGGAAGAAGGCTTCGACATAGTTACGGACATGATCACAGTAAACGATAAGAGGGTAGCAAATTATCGCCTGTCAAAATGAGAAGGCGAAACCTAACCGAATACGAAAAGGAAGTGATCTTTGAAAGATGGCAGGATCGAATACCTACAAAGGTCATAGCCATAGAATTTGGAGTAAGCTATATGTGCATTTATAACCAACTAAAAAGAAGGAATCTAGTTGGATAATGGAAAAAAGTTTTATATTTGAGTATTGAATCATTCCAGAGGTGAGAGGCTAGAATGATTCCCTAAGGTTAAACTTAACCTCGCCCGGCAGACTCTCACCTGTTGGGCTTTTTTATTTTCAAAAATGAGCGGATGGATTAAATTACACAGGCAGCTTCAAGATCATTGGATATGGTCAAAGCCTGAATACCTTAAGTGGTGGCTAGATATTTTGATGTCGGCAAACATAGAACCTAAGAGGGTATTGATCAAGGGACAGCTACTAGAAGTTAGTAGGGGTGAGGTAATTTACTCCTACGAAACTTGGGCAAATAGGTGGAAAATTAACAAATCTAAGGTTTTAAGGTTTTTAAAAATGCTTGAGAAGGATTCGATGATAGTTCTAAAAAGCGAAACGGTAACAACACGGCTAACTATCTGTAAATATGACACTTACCAAGGTGAGCGAAACGATAGTGAAACGCAAGTGAAACGCATCTGGAACGCAAGTGAAACGCAAGTGAAACCAACTAAAGAAGTTAAAGAATTAAAGAATGAAATAATTTTAAATAGATATATTATAGAGGAAGAATTTTTTATTGAAAAACCTATGCAGATTCCTTTTGCTAACCAACTAAAAAGCCTTCACAATATTTCTGATTCTGATCTAGATAAATTTATTCAGGAATACCTAGCAGTAAATGAAGGAAAAGAATTCAAAGCGATTCAGGATTTAAAAAGGGATTTTAACTATTTTATTAAAAATTCTATTAACTTTCAAAGCAAAGTAACAAACAAGCCTACCTACAGGCCAAAAGAAGAAAAACCTAAAAGCAAAAACATATTTGCTGATATGTATCAGGATTTACTAAGAGAAGAAGAACTAAAAAAACAATCTAACCTATGAAAGGAATAATTTTAAAGCACCTGCAAAAAATGGAATTTGTCTGCGGGCTAAAGCAATTCAAAGAGTACAGTCAAGAAGACGGGGTCGAATTACTTAACTGCCTGAACAAGCTATTTAGTAGCTACGGATGGATGAACGAAAGCCGGGTCGATTACATCCTTCATGCAGGGATGCGGGGGCAGTACGGGGACTTCTACCATGTGAACGAAAAGAATGTGAGCGTATGGATCAATCAATACTATGCGCACCACCAGAGCCAAATAGTTCAGGAAGTACAGGCAATGAATCGGGTAGATAGGGAGCCTACAGAGGAAGAAATAGCGCAATGGATAGAGATTGGAAAGCAAATCTTCAGAGACAACTACCAAAGCGCAAAGGAAAGCGGGTTCTGTAAGGATCTAGCCGAATGGGGTGGTAATTGGTTTAACAAGTTTCAAGAGAAAGGAATCCTGAAGCCGTGGGAGTACCCGGTAGAAGACATTGAAAAGGATGTCCGCAGGGAATTAAGAATTAGCACCCGGTACATAGATGAAGTCACCGTAGGGGCGAAGTCAAAGAATAAGATCTGGAAGCTTTTTATTCTGGAATCAATCAAAGAGAATAGAAACCTAGACAAATTGATATGAAAAAGTTAATCGAAAATCTAACCCCTAGAAAGCAGGATCTATTCAGCATGCAAACCACACTGCTAACTATCTTTACCCTTTTGCACTTTGAATTTGACTGCGGTCTGTGGTTTATATTTATCGTAGCAGGGGTTACGATAGCAATGGATTTTGTTTATAAGGCCTGCAAATGATTCAATTCAATATAAACCAGAAGCCCCTTTCAGTAAATGAAGCCTACCGGGGTAGAAGATTCCGAACCAAGGCCTACATTGAATTTGAAAGAATGATGCTTTTGAAAATGCCAAAGGGCAAAGTAGATCCTGAGCAGATGCTGAGGGTTGAACTGTTCTTTGGTTTCTCCACCAAATCAGCGGATATAGATAACCCGATCAAGGCAACGCTAGATCTAGCACAGAAAAAATACGGCTTTAACGATAAGATGGTTTTTGAATTGAATGTCAGGAAGTGCTTAGTTAAAAAGGGGGACGAATTTATCAGCATGGGGATATTTAAAATGCTACCATTTTAGACAAAATTCACCCTTTAAAATAGGATATTAATTTTTACCCTATATTTGAATAAATAACAAACCAAATGAGCGTACAAGAAGGACTACTAATCAGGAAATCAAGAAAGAAAAGCGGTTACACGCAGCTAGAACTATGCAAGAAGCTAGGCTTATCTCATGCACCTATCAATCAGGTAGAGAACGGTTGGGAAAGCATAAGCCTTTTCAATCTTAGAATGATCTGTGAGGCTATAGGTCTGGAGGTAGTAATCAAAGAAAAGATATAGTCATGTGGTGGAATGTAGACACACATCGGAACTGCTTGTTAAAAGTGATGGCACAAAGAGATAACCTTATTTGTGCGTGCAGGATCAAAACCTGTCATGACTAAAAGGCTAAGTGATCCCACCTGCCTACAATTGGGATGTGAGTTGTTAGTAGGTAGCCTTTCTTATTACGGCATAAATGCCACAAATAGAAAATAGAAATGCCTAGAATGCTACCCAAATCACCACTAGATTATTCACTTGAGATCCGCTACAAGCTTTCAAGCGGTGAATGGTCTGCATGGATGAATAAGGGAAAGGGAAGCTTTCAAAGTATTGAGATAGTACAAAGGCAAATCAGGCTTCTAGCTGCTTCATATTACGGCCGACAGAAGGAGATTCGCTTTGAATGGAATGGATGGCTATGTGATTTTGCAGGTCTTCCCACAGGCGAAGTAATTAGCCTAAAATGAAAGCGATCGGATGGCTATATGATCAGGAGTTTAAATATGTATTCCAGAACATAGGTAAGGATTTATGGGAAGATTTACGGCAGGAAGTAGCGGTTATAGTCCTAGAATACGATGCAATTAAATTACAAGAATTAGAGGCAAAAGGAAAGCAGGTATTTAAGTTCTGGATAGTTCGGATCTGCTGCAATCAAACTAACTCGAAGTACGGGAAGTTTGGTAGGTTATACGGGAGCCTAGTCCCGGTGGAGGATATCATGAAGTTTGTAAAAGAAGAACAGCAGATAGATAACAGCCAAGAGGTAGCGGATGGGATAAGCAAGATAGTTCAGGGCTTGTATTGGTACGATCAAGAAATACTCAAGATGTATGTAGAACTTGGTTCAGTTAGGAAGGTAAGTAAGCAAACGGGCATTCCACATACTTCAATTTTTATTACAATTAAAAAAATTAGATCATGTATCAAATCGCAGTTGGTGTACTAGGTTCGGTAGGGCTAACCCTGCTTTATTTCTATATCCTGAACTTACCTAAATTTTTTAAGGAAGTCACAGGTAGGAAGTTGGTCAAGCCTTTCTCATGCTCGTTCTGTATGTCCTTTTGGATCAGTCTGTTTTTTCTAATCTTAAAAACGGATTTACTAGAAGCAATATTTATAAGTAGCGCAGTACCCTTCATCTATCTTTATGTGGAGGATCATTTCACCAATAAGTTTGAACTATGACACCAAGGGCAAAGGCAGACTATTTGTTGATCAAGTTTAATTTGAGCGAATGCACACATGGGTACAATGATGTGAGGGATCTACACGCAGCAAATAGATGTGCAATAATAGCAGTTGATGAAATATTGAAAGTGCTAGATGATGCCGATGACCTGATCTACTATAGAAGTAAATTTAATTTTTGGACAGAAGTAAAAAACGAACTAGAAAAAATATGACACCTGAAGATTTAGAACTATTCAAGAAGCACATGCCTCTTTACGAAAGCTACAAGAAGCACGCATTTATCCGTAATTATGACAAGGAAGTATACACGGAATTAATCTACCTGTATACCACCTATGTTAACCCCAAGCACAACTTCAGCCATTGGTGCAGTAGCTGTCGGATGGAGTTGGTTAACTACCTATATGGATGGTACACAAACGAAGAGAATACTACTTGGTACCGGGAGCAGGAAGAGGTACAGCTAGAGGCAGAGACAGCTACGGAAACTGCACCAGCGAAAAGAGGAAGAAAACCTAAAACCACATAATATGGAAACCAAACCAAAAGTAAAACTAGGCAATGGGAAGAAAAGAAACGATTCTTGGATTACATCATCATTTTGTATTACAGATGCGGAGGAACACGCTTACACCTATGAAGGTAAAAAGTATGTAAACATTAATATCAATGTTTATGAAGAGGCTAATAAATACGGAAAGGATGTAGCCATTACCTTAAACGATTACAAAAAAGAAGAAAATTTAACCCCAGAGGTTAACAAGATGCCGACAGCACCTACGCCCGTGATGGAGGAAAGCTATGACCTTCCTTTCTAGTGAAAAAGCACACAAAGATTTACATGGAATACTTCGGCTACACGATAGCTGATTTTATTCCTTGTGAATCCTGCGGGTCTCAGGCAGTAGACATCCACCACATCAAAGCTAGGGGAATGGGTGGAAGCAAAACAGCAGATAGAATAGAAAACCTTATGGCCTTGTGCAGGATCTGTCACGATACTATGGGGGACACCAAAAGCTACAGGGAATACCTAGAAGAAAAGCACGAACAAAAAATGAACCTAACTAAATAAAACCATGGCAAACTTTCAATTGAATTTTAACAGCGAGAAAAAAGTAATTAGCATTACCCTAGACAATGAAGATGGAATCTTCGATCTAGCCTACCTATTTAAGAAGCTTTTAGATGATGCAGGTATCCCGAACAAATTAGAAGAAAAGGATGTGACACCTGTGGAAACTTTACAAGTAGCAAACGAAAAGCTAGACTAATGGAGATCAGAAGCGTTAAACTTTCAGAGGTCAAGAGCAATCCAAATAACCCTAGGATTATCAAGGATGATAAGTTCAGAAAGCTAGTCAATTCTATTCAGGAGTTCCCAAAGATGCTTGAGATTAGGCCTATCGTGGTGAATGCCGACATGATTGTCCTAGGTGGAAACATGAGGCTGAAGGCTTGCAAGGAAGCAGGATTGAAAGAAGTGCCTGTGATCTTTGCTGATGATCTAACAGAAGATGAACAGAAGCAGTTTATAATCAAAGATAACGTAGGCTTCGGTGAATGGGATTGGGATATGCTTGCGAACGAATGGGAGCCTGAACTTCTTGAAGAATGGGGATTAACTGTTCCGAATTGGGGTGAGACTCCAGATTATTCTATTTTGGATGATGAAGATGTAAGCGATCAACTGAATGACATGACCAATGGAGTTAAGAAAGCCATTCAAATAGAATTTGAAGCTGAGCACTATGAAGAGGCCTATGAACTAGTTAAGTTCTGGAGGGAACAGGGAGCCTATGTAGGTTCTATGATACTAGAATATCTAAGATCAGAAAAGCAAAAGTTATGATTTTAAAAAGAGGTTCTATAGATGGCATTCATTTTTTTTACCGGGAAGGTTTTTCAGATCTAAAAACATTCGAAGAAGTTATAGGTAATAAAACTTACCTTAAAAAAGGAATGACAATTCAGGCTAATGAAAATTGGATGGACTGCGGAGGTAATGTAGGTGCCTTTGCTTTGCTAGCCTGTTCAAAAGGTGCCAATGTCACAGTCTACGAACCAGATCCTTATAACTGCGAGATGATCAAAAAGAACTTACTTCTTAATGGGTTCAGGGCTGAGGTTGAACAGTATGCATTAGTCCATGATCAAACGCAAGAACTAGTTTTATTCATAGGAAATAACGGCAATGTATGGAGAAACTCAATAGTCAAAAAATGGAATAATAAAGGAATCAAGGTAAGCTGTTTAAACTTCGATCAAGAAGCAGAAAAATTTGATTGTTGCAAAATGGATATTGAAGGAGCAGAAATGCTGATCCTAGAAAATACCAATAAAGTATTTAAAAAATTGGTTTATGAATGGAGTTTTGATATCGATGGAAGCCTACCTAGATTCTGGAATATAATTGAAAAACATCAAAAACAATATTCAGATTTTAAAGATGTAGGCAACACCGGGAAATTCAAATCAAGAGATTATGATACTTGGCAGAAATCATGGTTCCCTGCATGCACTAATGTTTTTGCTTTTAACAGATAAAAAATGAAAAGGATAGATTTAATTAAGGTCGATCATGACCGGAAGATAGGCGGGGTTTGTGAATTCATTGAGCCAAATATTACAGAAGATTGCATCTTCTACGGTGATGGTGAACCCATAGGATTTTACCTAACCAAGATGCCTGAAAAAATGTGCAAGCTTGCTGATCTAGCAAACGCTGAATTCAGAAGTAAGAATGTGCCAAAGTCCATGATGGCAAGAGCCGGTAAACTAAGGGCTTTACAAATGGGCAAATCTATTGAAGAAGCGAATGCAATAGATGTAGAACAGTTTTCTACTATACTAGGATCTGTTCCACCTAAAGCTTTAATGAGAAGAGAATATAAGAACAGAAGTTCTGTGCATGCGGTGAAATCAGCACAGACCTTTATAAAGGCAATGCTTCTTTTAGCTAGAGAAAGTGAGGATCTAATTAAGGAACTACTTCCTAAGCAATATGAAAGGCAGGTAGAACTTTTTAAAGATGTCCCTGAAAAATGGAGATTTTCAAATCTGTTCACAAGTTCTATTTCTAACTTTAATATATCAGCACCTTTACATAGGGATGCAGGTAATATAGTAGGGGCAGTAAATGTAATCATCTGCAAGAAGCAAAACTCAAAAGGAGGGGATCTACACATTCCAGATTATAATGCTACGATAGGGCAGCGGGATAATTCAATTTTAGTCTACCCGGCTTGGAGAAATGTTCACGGGGTTACTCCGATCATCCCAACCCATGAAGGAGGCTACAGAAACAGTCTAATTTTTTACCCGTTGAAAGCGTTTAAAGGGAATGAATAATTATCAAAAGTCAACACTATGAAAAAGCCTGAGAGATCTGTAATAGAGAAAGCCATTGTGAAGGCATTTGGCAACCTGTCTACGGCTGCAAGATCATTGCAGGTAGATAGAGTAACCCTGTACAAATGGATCGAGCAGGAGGGCTTAGAACAGGCTGTAATCGAAGGCAGGAATACTAGGCTAGATTTTGTAGAAAGCAAGCTAGATCAGAAGATAGATGGCGGTGATACTACTGCCATCATTTTCTTTCTTAAAACTCAAGGCAAATCCAGAGGCTATGTTGAAAGGCAGGAAGTGACCGGGGCAGATGGCAAGAAACTTTTCGAAGTGACCATTATAGATGGCGCAGATTAAATTAAAAACCAACAAAGTATTCAGGCACCTAGAAGAAAGCACGGCTAAAATAGTAGTGCAGCAAGGGGGCACCAGATCAGGCAAAACTTTTAATATCCTGCTTTGGATCATCTTTGCTTATTGCCAAAGAAACGAGGGTAAGATAATTACAATCTGTAGGAAGTCATTCCCGGCTTTGAGGGGTACGGTAATGCGAGACTTTTTTCAGATCCTCAAGGATCATGACATCTACTCTGAAGATGATCACAGCAAAAGCAATAACGAATACAGGCTGAACGGAAACACGATCGAGTTTATAAGTTTAGACATGCCTCAAAAAATCAGGGGTAGAAAAAGAGATCTACTTTTTTGCAATGAGGCAAACGAATTGACACAGGAAGATTGGACACAGCTTCTATTCCGTACAAATGAAAAGGTGATTCTTGACTACAATCCATCTGAAGAATTCCATTGGATCTACGATCAAGTTCTAAACCGGGCAGATGTTGACTTCTTCCAGACCACCTACAAGGATAACCCATTTTTAGGCGATGTAATAAAAGATGAAATCGAAAGGCTAAAAGGGATAGACGAAAACTATTGGAGGGTCTACGGACTTGGGGAACGGGGGCAGGCTAGATCCTTAGTATATACTTTCAGTACTACAAAAGAAATCCCAAAGGAAGCAAAGCTGATAAGCTACGGCCTTGACTTTGGCTACTCAAGTGACCCTACTAGCTTGGTGAGAACCTACATCTTAGATGATAATATGTATGTGGATGAACTGCTATATCGCACAGGCATGACAAACCAAGACATAGCAAACGAAATGAAAGCTTTGGGCTTGGATCGGAGTAACGAAATCTATGCGGATTCAGCGGAGCCTAAAAGTATAGAAGAAATCTATCGAATGGGATGGAATGTAAAGCCTACTATCAAAGGATCTATAAACATAGGTATTGACATAATCCGTAGATATAAGCTGATTGCAACCGAAAGCAGCTTTAATCTGATCAAGGAACTTAGGAACTACAAGTATATTGAAGATAAAAACGGGCAGATGACTAACAAGCCTGTGGATAATTTCAATCACGCATTGGATGCGCTTCGCTATTCGGTGGTGAATAAGATTTCAAAGAGCCATCTAGGCAGGTACTCATTCAGATAGAAACATAAACCAAACAAAATATATTTAGAATCATGTGGGATAAATTAACCGTTGGGCAGTTCATAACCTTGTACGATATCGAGGCAAGCCAGAATCTAAACATCATCGAAAAGCAGCAGAAAATGCTTGCGGTGATCGAGGGTAAAAATGAAAGGGAGTACGATGACTACAAGTACCGGGATCTAATCCATGAGTACGGGGAGAAGCTATCTTTCTTTAACAACATCCCTGAGTCAAAGCCTGTGGACTTCCTAGAGGTAGGGAATAACCGCTACAAGTTCTGCTATGAATTGCAGGAGATTACAGCCGGGCAGTACATTGATATCTTATCCTTTAGTGGTGAGATCATGCAGTTGAATAAGATCGCTGCCTGCTTTTTTTTACCTATGGAGGGTGACAAGTATAAGGGCTATGGGGTAGTGCCTCATGAGGTGGTGGCAGATGATTTGCTAGATGCTAACTTCTTGCAGGTTTACGGGTGCATGCTTTTTTTTTGTCAATTGTTCAACGAGTTAATAAGCAGTACCATAACCTACTCAATTCAGAACAAGGAGATGGCGGAGAAAGCAGCCCGTTTATGGCGCGCTGGGGTTGGATCTACAGCACAAAACAGGTGGCAGACTTCAACAACATAACGGTTAATGAGGCTTATGATTTACGGGTAGTTGAGTATCTTAACTGCCTAGCATATTTGAAGGATTACAATAAACACAAGGATTTAGAATACAAGAAATGGCAGTTGCAACAAAGGAACAGGTAGAAGGACTAGTCAACATCGGAGGCAGAAGGCTGAAGGGTAACGAATTTGTCGCTGCCGTAGAAGGTGCCTTAGTTAAAAATATTACAGATGCCATGGAAAAGCTAGGTATATCTGTAGTGGATAACCTAGGAAAATATGCACCTGCGGATAGTGGTAAACTAGCTTCATCCTTTTCAGTCATTGGAGTAAAAGAAACCAAGACCGGGTACAGATTAGAGATTGCAGTAGGTGCTGATTATTCAGATTTTCAGGATAAGGGGGTTAGAGGTATTAAGCATGATATCAAAAATAAAAAAGTCTACCCAAATAAGGATAAAGAGTACTACCAATTCAGAAAGTATGGCATGCCTTTAAAAGCACTTCAAGGTTTAGAAGGATGGATGAAGCGGAAGAACATGGAGATAGATGCTACCAACCTAAGAATAAAATCAGGAGATGAAACGGTTGAGGGAAGGCAGATTCTACCACAGATTTCTAGCAGCGCAAAGCGATTGGCATACTATATTAAAAAGTATGGTATTGAGGGGAAGCAGTTTGTGAAGAAATCAATAGACGAAGCAACACCAGAATTCAACATCGACATTCAAAACATTGGATTTAATTCCCTTACATTAAAGATAAGCAAATGATAACCCTAGTAGAACCTACCAATAGTATCCTGCCTGCATTCAATCGGATTAACTACACGATCAGCAGCGACAACGCAAACCTATCTGGGTTTAAATATGTGGTGAAGGTATTCAATACTGCAAACGAATTGATCACTCAGGCTTTCTATGATTCACCGGCTAACCCTGCGGATTCGGTCGAGTTTGATGTGAGCAAATTTGTATCTGTAAACTTTACCTACTCAAGCGGATTCTATCAGGTAGCAACTCAGGCAAGCAACACGAACGTAATCAAAGGCTACTATCTTAAGTGTTATGAGTACTATGAGGTAGCAGGGGTGTTTCAGATCGTCTCAGCTTCAGAAGTGGTGAGTGCTACCAAGTATGCCTTGGCTGCTTCTTTGCCTTTGCTAGAGGAAAATAGTTTCGCTGCTGATCTAAGCAAATACAATGGGGTAAGTAACACAAGCTACCTACCATTAACAGAATGGACTACAATCAAATCAAGGGAAACAGATGCAACTGTTTTAGGGTTTATCAATACAGGCCTTTTGACAAATGTCGAATTATTGGTCACCTATGCAAACGCAACTACAGCAACCTACACTATTGCGGTAAGCCCTAACCCTCCAGCGGTTGTACCTTGCGTGACCTACTTCCAGATCACCCCTTTGACCTATGGGGGAAGTATTGACAATATTCAACTTTTTGCGAATTGGAATAACGGATTAGCAAGAAGGGCAAAGTTCGCTACTATCTACATTCAGGCCTGTGGTAAATTTGACCCGATGCGTTTGGCTTACCTAAATAAATACGGGGTTTATGACTTCTTTAACTTTGATCTAGTGAGCAAGACTTCCTTCAGCGTAGAAAAGAAAGGATACGAACGAAACTACTCAGGCAGCATCTATGAAGCCGATGGGATCAGGGTTAAAAACATAAACCCAATCTACTACACAAAAGAGACTCAAAGCTGGAAGATCATAAGTGACTATTTAACGGATTCGCAAGCGGAGATCCTGCGTGAGTTGTATTCGTCCCCTTTGGTCTACATGAATCTAGTAAATGATAATTACATAACTCCTTCATGGATACCTGCGAAGCCTACAGCGACCACCTACGAAGTTAAAAAGACTTCGGTGGATAAAGTATTCAATATTGAACTTGACCTTGAATTTCAGCTTATAAACAATAGACAGGTAATATGAGCGCAAGACTATTTGTAGAAGGATACGAAGCAGACACCCTTGGGGATATCGATGTAGAATTCACTTTTTCGGTTGCAGATATTAGCGACATTGAAAGAAGGAATACTTCTTTTTCTAAAACCCTAACCCTACCAAGCACCTCAAGAAATCAGCAGCTATTCGGGAACATCTTTGATATCTCTGTAGCAAATGATATCGTGGCAGGGGCGAACATCTTGTCGAACTTCAACCCGGCAAAGCAGGCGCAGGCACAAATCTTCCTAGATAATGTGAAGATCTTTGACGGTGTTTTAAGGATGTCTAAGATAGTTAACCGGGAAGGGGATATCACCTATGAAGTTAATATGTTCGGCAGGCTCAGGGACATACTAGATGCCTTGGGTGACAAGACCCTAGCGGATCTAAACTTTGATGCCTATGACCATACCTACAATCAAGCGAATATTGAAGCAAGTTGGTCAAGAACTCAATGGGTATCTGGAGCGCAGAACTATGTCTACCCTTTGGTGGATTACGGGTACAGTGCTAATGGAATAAACTACCCATTAAAAAACTTCAAGCCTGCGGTATTTGTAACTGAGATCCTAGAGCGGATATTTGAGGAAGCAGAATTTGAAATTCAGGAGCCAAAATTTTTTGAATCGTTCTTTTTTAAGAAGTTGATTTTGTTGACTGCCGAAAAGAACATCACTAGGGAAGTACTTAACTTGCTAGATCAGAGAACAAACCTTCTGATTCAAAACGTAACCTCCACACCTAGCTTCTCACAACTCCTAGTTTTTAACAGCGTATCTGCTCCTAGCTTCACGATTAATGGGGCAGGCAATAGATTCACCTACAATAAAACTCAGGGTTTAAACACGGGCTTGAATTTTAATGTTTCGCTTAGCTTTACTTCTTTAGCAACTTTTACAAAGAACCTTTGGACTGTTTCGATTTTAAAAAATGGGTCGCAAATTTTGTCTGAAAGTGAGACCGTAACCATAGTGCCACTTGGGGGAACTTACACCTACAACATCGCAATATCAGGAGGGGTCACCCTTGCACTAAATGACTATTTTGAAGTAAGATTAACAGGTGCTGCCGTAGGGGGTGCAGGCTATAATGCCAACATCCAGAACACATTGACAGTAGCACCGGGTGGGGTTCTAAAGATTGGTAGCACTATCCCTGTGGCGGTGGATGTTGTGGAAGGTGACACTATGAAGATCAACTACACGATGCCGAAATCTATGAAGCAGCGTGACTTCCTGAAGTCTATTATCTCGATGTACAATTTGTACATAACTCAGGACAAACTGCAAACCAACATACTAGAGATCATCCCCTACAATGAGTTCTTTAAAACCTTCAAGGATGAAGCCCTAGATTGGAGCGACAAACTAGATGTATCTCAAGAGGTAGTTATCACCCCTTTGAGTGAATTGAGTGCGAAGGAATACAGACTTATGTTTGATGATGATTCCGACTATTGGAGTCAAAGCTATAAGACCAAATTCAATGAAGGCTATGGGGAGAAACGGGAAGTAATTCCGAATGATTTTGTAACTGAAACTAAATCTGTGAAGGTAGTTTTTGCGCCTCCTGTTTTAAGGGAAGAAGTAGCAGGCCGAGTGATGGTTCACCTATATAAAGTTGAAAACAACGTAAAGATCCCGGACAACTTCAAGCCTAGGATAGTATTCTTTGCGCCTCAAACTCCTTGTCCTACAACTTGGCAAATTCAGTACGCATCCGGGGCTGTAACTTATAGTGCCTACCCTTATGCAGGTCATGTTAACAGCTTGACAGATCCTGCTTTTGATCAGCTATTCAGCTACCCTAAGGAAGTCTATTTTTCCATTGGTGCATATCCAGAGAATTCAAATTTGTACACGGAATACTATGACAACCTAATTAGTTCGATAGGTGACAGAAACAGCAGGCTTCTGGAGGGTTATTTCTATTTGACCCCTACAGATATTTCTAACTTGGATTTTAGGACGATCATAAAAGTAGGCAATCATTTCTTTCAGCTTCAGAAGGTTGATAAGTACAACCCAATCGCAAACGGCTTAAGCTATGTTTCATTATTCAAAATTTTGGGAGAAATTCAGCCACAGGATTATGACTACATACTTCTGGAGAATGACTTCTTTATGTTACAAGAAAACGGGGTAAACAAGTTTTATATTTAAAATCATGGCAGATAAAAGGATAAGTCAATTAACAGATCGTGGCACGGTTGCAAATAGCGATGTAGTGCCTATCGTGGTAAGCGGTGCGAGTACAACCAATAAGGCTACGATCTCAAGCATTCAAACTTTCATGCAGGGCAACCTTGATCTGGGGGTGACTTCTGTAGGTTTATCCATGCCTTCAGCTTTTACGGTAACAGGAAGCCCGGTAACTTCAAGCGGAAACATAAGCGTAGTAGGTGCAGGAACAGTATCCCAATACATCAGGGGTGATGGTAGCCTAGCAGACTTCCCTCAAGGTGGAGGCGGTGGCGGTGCATCTGTTAACTACTACCTAAATGGATCAGTATCTCAGGGTACTATCGGGGGGATTGCCTACTATGAGATGAATAAGACACCTATCCTAGGGACAGGTACAGATTTTGTGGCTATTGCAGACGGGTATCTAGCTTCATTCATTACGGATGCGGGAGATCCTAGTCTACTACAAATCCCAGGAGGGAATTGGAATTTTGAAACCTACTTTAGTGCATCTTCAGGAGGTGGTACTCCTACTTTCTATGTAGAACTTTACAAGGTAGATTCAGGTGGAACGGCTACCTTAATAGCTTCAAATTCAGGAACTCCTGAACTCATAGCATTTGGTACTACAATTACTCCCTATTTCTCTACTCTTGCAGTACCTACTACAACACTAGCCTTGACAGATAGACTAGCACTCAGGTACTATGTAGCAAGATCAGGAAGGACTATCACCATGCACACGGAGAATAGTCACCTTTGCCAAATCATAACCACATTCACTACAGGATTGACTGCTTTGAATGGCTTGACTGCTCAGGTGCAGAACTTCGCTACAGGGACTAGTGGTAGTGACTTCAATATCTCAAGTTCAACTTCTACCCACACCTTCAATCTACCTACTGCAAGTGCTACGAATAGAGGTGCTTTGAGTAGTGCTGATTGGACTACATTTAACGGAAAGCAGAATGCTTTGAATGGAACAGGATTTGTCAAGATAAGTGGTACTACCATAAGCTATGACAATTCAACTTATTTAACTACTTCAAGTGCAGGTTCTAATTATGTTCCTTACACAGGTGCAAATCAATTAGTCAATCTAGGATACAATCCACTATATGCTTCACAGATACTTATAAATGGGGCTTCCCCTACAGGAGGTTCTTATCTTGGATTTAAGCATTCTACTAGTGTGTTTACAGGTGCAGATGGATATACTTCCATGTATACCTTTGGAACAAATACCATAGCTTTCAAATCTATAA
>Ga0315904_10007249_pt1 | contig 14935 bp, 12 predicted proteins | sample LakEriMetagenome_6_FD_203529 | JGI IMG/M metagenome (GOLD analysis project Ga0315904, IMG submission 203529) | Freshwater fungal communities from buoy surface, Lake Erie, Ohio, United States - Buoy 12 MA120 | ecosystem: Environmental > Aquatic > Freshwater > Lake | place: USA: Lake Erie, Ohio... | reverse complement strand
GGGCGGCCCGGGGATCATGGAAGCGGCCAACCGCGGCGCGCAGGACGCGGGCGCCCTGTCCGTCGGCCTCAACATCTCGATACCGCATGAGCAAGCGCCGAACCCGTTCATCACTCCGCAGCTCAGCTTCAGGTTTCACTATTTCGCAATGCGAAAGATGCATTTCGCCATGCGGGCCCGCGCACTGGTGATTTTCCCGGGCGGCTTCGGGACTTTGGATGAACTCTTCGAACTTTTGACACTTTCGCAGACGGGCAAAGCGCCCGCCATTCCGGTCGTGCTTTATGACCGGGCGTTCTGGACACGGATCATCAACTTCGAAGCACTGGCCGAGACCGGCATGATCAGTCCGCAGGATCTGGGCCTGTTCGACATCGTGGATGATGTGGAGGAGGCGTGGGAGAGCCTGACGGCGCGCGGGCTGCTCGAAGGGACGGGGGCAAGCTGACGGCTACTTGTCGCCTGGTTTGCCGAGCAGCTTGCGATTTCCGGAAATCTGCCTGTCGAGGAGGGGGCGGCCGGTGGGCGTCGCGGCCGAAGCGAGGACGAGGGCGTAGCCGAGGGCGGCCGTGGGCAGCAGTTCGCGTGTTGGCAAAGTGCCCATCGCCCAGCTGAGCATGATGCCATTGCCGAGATGCGAGAGCGTCCGTTCCAGGATTTCGGCGGGCATGGCGGCCTGCAGCAGGCCTTCGTCCTGTGCCTGCACGATCAGCCAGCGCCAGGCGGCACGCGTCTGTTCCTGGCGCTCGGGCGTCGCGAGACCGGTATTGTCTTCGCCGTTCGTGTCCAGGAGCGCTTTCCAGAGAGGCCGGTAAAAGTCCGGGTCCTGAATGAAGTAGCCAGCACCCAGCGCATGCGCTTCGAAGATGCGGTCGATGGCATTGTCGACTTTCAGCGCCATGAACCGGTGCAGGAAATCGCGCTCATCCTCGAGGACGGCCATGACCACGGCGCGTTTCGAGCCAAACAGGTTGTAGGGAGTCGCGACGCTGACTTCGGCGCGCTGCGCGATCATCCGCATGGAGAGGTTCGTGTCCCCCGTCTCGCGTATGAGATCGCGCGCAGCGCGTACGATCTTCAGCCGGCGGTCGGCTTTCGCCTGTTCTCGCCGGCCCAGATCGGTCGCGGTGGTCGCATCGGTCATGCGGCGAGCCGGGTTTCTTCGGGTACCTGGATGAGGTCGGCCTGGTAGTCGAGGTTCAGGGCCTGCATCATTTCCTGACGCTCCGGTCCCGCGCTCGGCGGATAGGCGGCGGCGTTGAGTTTCTTGCCGCGCGCCCAGTAATAAAGGACAGTGGCGAGATTGTTCGGCTTGCCCAGCCACTTGTCCGGATGCTCGAGCATGTGGAAGCCGCGCATCGCTTCGCGAAGCAGGCGGACGTCAGAGCGCACGGCGATGCGTATGCCGTCATCGACGAAGCTCTGCATCAGTCTGGCCTTGAACTTCGGCTTATAGCCGGGCGTCAGCGTTTCGCGGGCACGCTTGATGGCGGACCGGTCCTGACGGCGCTGGGTGAGATAGAAGGGGCGCAGCTCCGCTTCGATGCGCTGGTGGAGCACGACGGCGCGCCGGGCGGGGTCTGCGGTCTCGTCAAGCGTCCGGCGGAGCAGCTGTGCGCCCACGGCTGCGAATGAGCAGCCCCGGCCGTAGAGCGGGTTGGTGCGGATCAGCGTGTCGCCGAGGGCAAAATAGCCGTGCGTGGCGGGCTTGCCCTCAATGACGAGATCGCGCCAGCGGCTGACGAGATTGCCCATGCCGAAAACCTTGCTGGTCGGTTCGGACCGGGTGCTGTTCGTCCACGGTTGAAGGCCGGGTAGGTTCAGCGTGATCTGGTGGAAGATTGCCGGATTGAGGATCGACTTGCGCAGTTCGAGTTCGACTTCCGGCAGGGCGATAGTGATGGAGAAGTTGCCATTATCGCCCGGGAAGACGCCGTATTTGAGGTAACCGAGGTCGCCGCTGGCGGGCGGGTGTTCGTTTCGGTCCGGCTCCTGCTGGCCCGGTTTCAGGCGGTAATGCTTTGTGAAGTAGAGTATGCCCGCACCTTCTTTTTCTTCCCGGACATTGGCGCCTTCCTCGACCAGCTGGTCGAAAGTGAAGCCGTTCTTGCCGGTGGTGTCGACGATGACATCTGCGGAGAGCGTGATCTCGGCGCCGTCCTGTTCACCCGTGACCCCGGAGACAGTGATGACGCCGTCCTCTGACCTGGACGTGACGAGGCGGCGCACGAGGAAGCCGGAGCGGATCGCCACGTTACCGAGCGTTTCGACATAGCGGCGCATGGCGAATTCGAGCGTCGTGCGGCGGCTGGTGATGAAGGTGAGTTCTTCGTCCTGCGGCTGGGGCGTGTAGAGAGCCTGCTGCGGCGCGGTGAGCATGTTGTCGAACGTCAGTTCACGCACGCCGAGGGCTTTCAGCTGCTCCAGCAACAGGGGATGCTCGGCCTTCATGATGGTACGCAGCCGCGCAAGGAAAGCATGGCTCTGGCGCACCTGGCCGACGCCCGTGCGGCGCCAGTCGCGGAAAAGCTGGTCCGGGTCCTGGTTTTCGATGGGGCCGTCACGTTCGAGCAGTGTTATGGCTCGCCCGCTCGGTGCGAGCATAAGGGCCGTGCAAAGGCCGGCAATGCCGGCGCCGATGACGATGACTGTTTCGGTTTTTGACATGGGGTTGCCGTTCAATCGATCTGCTTGAGGAATTCCAGGATGAGTTCGTTGACCGCGCCGGGCGCTTCCTGCTGGGTCCAGTGGCCGATACCGGGGATCATCTTGTTGATCCGAAGATCGGTCACGAAATGCGGCATCATCTCAATGCCTGCCGCGGCCATCATCACCACGCCGTCATGTGTTCCGGCCACGTACATTGCCGGTTGGCGAACCGTGGTCGGGGCGTCCTTGGTGAGTTCCCAGTAGAGGTCATGGTTGCGGTAATAGTTGAGCGGACCGCGCAGGCCGGAGCGGGAGAATTCTTCGACAAAGAAATCGAGGTCCGCTTCGGTCAGCCATTTCGGGAGGGTCTTCGGTTCCGGCATGTTCGAGAACATGTCGTCGTGTTCGCCTTTCACCGGAAGCGAGGCGAGGTCTGTCTCGCCGCCGCCGAGCACCAGGAACTTCTTCAGGCACATGCGGATGTCGCGTTCGAACTCGGCTTCGGCGACGCCGGGTTCCTGGAAATAGAGCTGGTAGAAGAACTGGCCCTTGAACATCTCGCGCAGCATCGGCATCGGCTGGACCGGCGAGCGGGGCATGAAGGGGACAGACAGTCCGCCTACGGCAGTCACCACATCCGGATGATTAAGTGCAGTGGCCCAGGCGGTGGGCGCGCCCCAGTCATGGCCGATGACGATGGCGGTCTTGTAGCCGAGGGCGGGAACGAGGCCGATGATGTCCTTGACAACTTCGGACTGGCAATAGGCCGTGATCCCGGCGGGCCTGTCGCTCTTGCCATAGCCGCGCATGTCGGGCGCGACGACGTGGTAGCCGGCCGCCGCGAGGGGCGCGAACTGGTGACGCCAGGAATACCAGGACTCGGGAAATCCGTGCAGCAGGAGCACGAGGGGGCCTTTGCCCGCCTCGGCAATGTTCAGGGAAATTCCGTTCGTGGCAACCCGGCGCTGGGCGACGCCAGGCCAGCTCATGCCGGCACCAGCGTGCGGGTGTCCTGCATCTCGCCGGGCAGGATCTGGCCGCGTGTGTCGGCATTGTATCCGGCGACCGCCGTCCAGGCGACACCGCCGCCGACGATCACCGTATCCACGCCCATGGCGTCCCGGACATAGCGGCTGCCATCACCCGGCACGTCCTGGACGTACTTCTCTTCGCCGCGATTGATCGTCTGCGGATCGAAGATCACGATATCGGCGACATAACCCTGCTGCAGGAGGCCGCGGTCGGGGATGCCCCAGATATTGGCCGTATCGGACGTGATCTTCTTGACGGCGGCCTCGATCGACATGGCGTTCAGTTCACGGACATAGTGCGCGAACAGGAAGCCGGTGTCGCCGTAGGTCGAAAAGGACAGGATGTGTGCGCCGCCATCGCTGGCGCCGATATGGACGCGGGGGTGCTTGAGCAGGGCGCCGACGCGTTCGTCTGAATTGTGGCCCATGTCTGCGGCGAGGAAGTGGGCGTCGAGGTGCTCTTCGATGGAGAGGTCGATCATCACGTCAATCGGCGTGGTCCCGCGTGCGGCGGCGATTTCGCCGACGGTCATGCCGGTGTATTTCTGGTTCGCTTCGGTCTGCACCAGCCGCAGGCGGAGTTTCGGCCAGAGGGCGTTGTAGACAGCGGACTCGGCGACGAGCTTCTCGCGGGTCGCGGGGTCCTTGAAGGCAGCGACGATCTGGTCTGGGGTGCCGAAGCGCATGATGCGGTACCAGCCGGGCAGGCGGATGAAGAGGAGGCTCGGCACGGCGAAGCAGAAGCTGATGTCGATCGGGCGGGTCTGGACTTGCGGCCAGACGCGGGCGCCGCGGGCGAACTGTTCATCGACGCGGCGCATGACGCGGTCGATAGCATCCACGTTGTCGGCGTTGACGAAGAGCGGCGAGAAGGTGGTGGGGATCGCGTACTTCAGCGATATCTCTGCGAGCTGGTCGAGGCGGGCAATGGTGAGATCGGCGTCGTAGAATTCCGGCACGATCTGAAGGATGCGGCCGTATTCACCGAGCACGCTGGCGAAGGCTTCGACTTCGGCGGCGTCCGCATAGCGGCTGGGCACGGGCTGGAGCTTTTCGTCCATGTCCACATAGCTGGTCGAGAGGCCGATGGCGCCGGCGTCGAGGCATTCGCGCAGGACACCCTGCATGGCGGTGATCTCTTCTGGTGTGGCGGTGCGCTCCATGGCGGCTTCACCCATCACCCAGAGGCGAATAACCGAGTGGCCGACGAGCGGCGCGACGTTGATGGCGAGGCCCTTGCGGATGCGCGTGATGTATTCGGAGAAGGTTTCCCAGTCCCAGACGACGCCTTCCTTGAAAGCTTTCAGCGGCATCTCTTCGATCTGGTTGAACATGCCGACGAGCTTGGTTCGGAACTCTGCGCGCAATGGGGCGAGAGAGAGCGAGCAGTTGCCCGGCACGATGGTGGTCACGCCGTGCGAGAGGGCGGGCTTTGCATAGCCGTCCCAGAGCAGCTGGGCATCAAAGTGCGTGTGGGGATCGATGAAGCCGGGCGAGACGACCTTGCCCTCAGCGTCGATTTCCTTGCGGCCCTTTTCAGCGATGCGGCCGATTTTCGCGATGCGGTTGCCGCTCAGCGCGATGTCGGCGTTGTAGGCCGGCATGCCGGAGCCATCGACCACACGGCCATTCCTGATCACCAGATCGTACATTCCAAATTCCTCCCTAATGTTCTGTATTCTGAGTTGCGGCATACCTGCCGGATGAAGCGACGAGGGCGTCGCGGACCTGTTCCCAGCTGGCGCCAATCAAACCGTCCGCCGAGTCAGCCGCGCAGGACGCGAGCAGCGTGCTGGCGGCAAATTCGTCCAGAGTGACCAGAGACTGGCCGCCGTTCTCGAACGACAGCGTCAGCACCAGTTCGGCCTCGCCGTCATGGGCGGCCGCAATCTGGACCTGGCTGACCGTCGCACCGCTCATGTTCAGGCGCGCGGCGGCTCGATGAAGATGACATCGCTCGGCAGGATGGGGTTCGTGCCGCGCATGCTGCCGGCGGCGCCCGAGGCGCGCATGAAGACGTGCAGGTTCCAGCTTTGCAACTGGGAGACCGCTTCGGCTTCCGGTGTGCCGGAAAGGCAGCGGGCAGCAATCGACTGCCAGGTGTCGCCGCCCCTGGGCAGGATCGATTTGCGCACAGTCGAGAGTCCGGTGGCCGGCATTTCCTCAGGTCCTTTTGTGTAATGCTTAAAAAATTAGAACATGTTTCAAAAATTCCGACAAGCGGGTTTTGGAGACAAAATCCTTCTGACGCAGCGTCAGCAGCCGGCAGGGACGCGTTGGAAGGCAGGTTCCGGTGCGGCGCCGGACGGGATAGGAGTAACCCGGAAAAAAGGGAGGGGATGGGATGGCCGGATGGATTCGCCGCACAGGGACCGGGCTGGCTGCGGTGCTGGTGCTGCTGGGAGCGGGCTGGGTACTGATCGGGCCGGATTGGCGGGCGTTGCTCAAAAACCCGCCGGTTGGCCGGGATGTCCTGTTCTGGAGCCAGGCGCAGCGGGATGCCGGTTTCCGGATGATCGACCGTGTGCCGATGATGGTGAAGTCACGTCCGGTGACCGCGGGCGATGCCGCTTATCCGCTGCCGGAAGGCGAGCCGCTGGATCCCGGCCTCGATCTCGACGCCTACCTTGAGAGTCAGCGCAGCGCATCGCTGATCATCGTGCACAACGGACAGGTGCGTCTTGAGCGCTACGGCCTGGATTTCAGCGCGGCAGGCCGGTGGACCAGCTTTTCGGTCGCCAAGTCCCTGACGTCTACGCTGGTCGGCGCGGCGATGAAGGATGGGTATATCAAGAGCCTCGACGAGCCTGTCAGCACCTACATCTCCGACCTCAAGGGCTCGGAGTATGACTCCGTCACCATCGCGCAGTTGCTGACGATGACGTCCGGCGTCGCCTGGAATGAGGATTATGAAGATCCAGGCTCGGATGTGGCGCGGTTTGACCTGCAGGCGCCGGTCGAAGGCGTCAGCACAGTCGCCGCCTATATGGCCGGGTTATCGCGGGCGCATCCGGCCGGTGAGCAATGGAACTACTCGACCGGCGAGACAAACCTGATCGGCGTGCTGGTCAGCGAGGCGACGGGCAAGACGCTGAACGCGTATCTCTCTGAGAAAATCTGGGCGCCGTTCGGGATGGAGGAGGACGCGACCTGGCTGCTGGGACAGGATGGCCACGAGATAGCCGGTTGCTGCATCCAGGCGACAACGCGCGACTTTGCGCGGTTCGGCCTTTTCATGCTGGCCGGCGGCGTGGTGGACGGCGAGAGCGTCCTGCCGGAAGGCTGGATCGCCGCCGCCACACAGAAACAGGCCGACATCAACTCGGCCGGTGAAGGGTACGGATACCAGTGGTGGACATGGGATGATGGCTCTTACCAGGCCGATGGAATTTTCGGGCAGGGCATTTTCATCGACCCGAACCGCAACCTCGTGATCGCGTCCAACGCCAGCTGGACATCGGCGCTGGGACTGCGGGGCGGGGAGTGGGAAGCGCGGCGGGAGTTTTACAGGCAAGTGCAGCGCGCGGTGGATCGTGACAAAATGGAGTAAGTCTGCAGACTTGTGAAATCGCGCGGTGTGGCGTTGAGTGTTGCGATAGACCGGGAGGACACGGCAATGGCTGACCACAAGTTCACGATGACTATCAACGGCAAGGCAGTTGCCGGCACCGAAACCTTTGGCGTCGAGAATCCGGCGACAGGCGAGGTATTCGCGCAGGCGCCGGATTGTTCGAAAGCGGAACTGGACGCGGCCGTGGCGGCCGCCCGCGACGCATTCCCGGCCTGGAAGGCCACGCCCATCGCCAGGCGGCGCGAGCTGCTCAACGTGATGGCCGGAATCATCATGCAGAACATTCCGGAGCTTTCGCGCCTGCTGACGCGCGAGCAGGGCAAGCCGCACCCCGACGCCGAAGGCGATGTCGGCGGCGGCGCCTTCTGGCTGATGGAGTCCTCGAGGCACGAAATTCCGGAACACGTTTCGGAAGATTCTGCCGAACGGCATGCCGTGACGCGCTACGGGCCGATCGGCGTCGTCGCCGCAATCGTGCCGTGGAACTTCCCGGTCATCCTGGCGGCGTTCAAACTTGGCCCGGCCTTGCTGGCGGGTAACACGGTCGTGCTGAAGCCGGCCCCCACGACACCGCTGACGACGCTGCGCATCGGCGAGCTGCTGCGCGGCGTGCTGCCGGACGGTGTGCTGAACGTGGTTTCCGGATCGGACCGTCTCGGTCCATGGCTGACGGCGCACAAGGGTGTCGACAAGGTGAGCTTCACCGGCTCGACCCAGACTGGCAAGAAAGTGATGGAGAGCGCGGCGCATTCGCTGAAGCGCGTGACGCTTGAACTCGGCGGCAATGATCCCGCCATCGTGATGCCCGATGTTGACGTGAAGAAGGTGGCGGAAGATCTGTTCTGGGCGGCGTTCCGCAATACCGGTCAGATCTGTATCGCCACCAAGCGGATGTACATCCACAAGGACATCTACGAACCCCTGAAGGCGGCGATCGTCGAATATGCGAAAACCGTGAAGATCGGTGACGGCGCGGAGCAGGGCACCCAGATCGGTCCGATCCAGAACTCTGCCCAATACAGGCGCGTGCTGGAACTTATCCAGGATGCCAGGGACAATGGCTACAAGTTCCTGATTGGCGGCGAAGCGTCCAAGGTGCCGGGCTATTTCGTGCCGATCACCATTCTCGACAATCCGCCCGAGTCCGCCCGCATCGTGCAGGAGGAACAGTTCGGCCCGGTATTGCCGCTGCTCAAGTTCGACAATCTCGACGAAGTCATCGGCCGCGCCAACGACAGCGAGTATGGCCTCGGCGCTTCGATCTGGTCGAGCGACATCGACCGCGCGCAGGACATCGCAACCCGCCTGCAGGCGGGCACGGTCTGGATCAACGAAAGCCAGCACCTCAGCCCGCACGCGGCCTTTGGCGGCTTCAAGCAGTCGGGGATTGGCGTCGAAGGCGGACCGGAGGGTGTGCTGGAGTTCTGCCAGGCCCAGACCGTGTTTACGCGCAAGCCTGCAGCCGTTTGAGAGGGCGGCACCAGCTGCTAGTGGGGTATCCTATAGCTTGGGCGCGCAAAATCTATTTGATCTATAGCGGCCGAAGCCCCAGCCTGTCGACACAGATTCTGTAAACCCACGACCCCCGGAGAAAACATGACTACGGAAACCAAGTGCCCGGTAATGCACGGTAGTGTCACCACCCCTGCGGCGCCGACGAACGCAGGCTGGTGGCCGAACCAGCTGAACCTCAAGATCCTTCACCAGAACTCGTCGCTGTCCAATCCGATGGGCCCGGTGTTCGACTATGCCGAAGCCTTCGAGAAGCTCGACTACCAGGCGCTGAAGAAAGACCTGCATGCCCTGATGACGGATTCTCAGGACTGGTGGCCGGCAGACTGGGGCCATTACGGCGGCCTTTTTATCCGCATGGCCTGGCACGCAGCTGGTACCTACCGCGTCGGCGACGGCCGCGGCGGCGCCGGCACTGGCCAGCAACGCTTTGCCCCGCTGAACAGCTGGCCGGACAACGGCAACCTCGACAAGGCGCGCCGCCTGCTTTGGCCGATCAAGCAGAAGTACGGCAACCAGATTTCCTGGGCAGACCTTTTCGTGCTGACCGGCAACGTTGCGCTGGAATCCATGGGTTTCAAGACCTTCGGATTCGGCGGCGGCCGCGCCGATGTGTGGGAGCCGGAAGACGATGTCTACTGGGGCCCGGAAACCGAATGGCTCGCCACCAGCGACAAGGCCAACAGCCGCTATAGCGGCGACCGCGATCTCGAAAACCCGCTCGGCGCTGTCCAGATGGGTCTGATCTACGTGAACCCGCAGGGGCCGGACGGCAATCCGGATCCGGTCGCTTCGGGCCGTGATGTTCGCGAGACCTTCGCCCGCATGGCGATGAATGACGAAGAAACTGTCGCGCTGGTCGCAGGCGGTCACACCTTCGGCAAAGCGCACGGCGCGGGACTTGAGTCCCATGTCGGCCCGGAGCCGGAGCGCGCCCCTATGGAAGCCATGGGCTTTGGCTGGATCAACAGCCTCGGCGACGGCAAAGGCGTCAACACGATCACCAGCGGCATCGAAGGCGCCTGGAAGCCGAACCCGACGACCTGGGACAACGGCTATTTCAAGGTGCTGTTCGGATATGACTGGGAACTCACCAAGAGCCCGGCGGGCGCTCACCAGTGGCGTGCGAAGGACGTGAAGCCTGAGGACATGATCCCGGACGCGCACGATCCGTCGAAGAAGCACGCGCCGATGATGACGACGGCGGACATGTCGCTGCGCTTCGATCCGATCTACGAGAAGATCTCGCGGCGCTTCCACGACAAACCGCAGGAGTTTGCCGACGCATTTGCACGCGCCTGGTTCAAGCTCACGCACCGCGACATGGGGCCGAAAGCCCTCTACCTCGGCCCGGAAGTTCCGGCAGAAGATCTGATCTGGCAGGATCCGGTTCCGGCGGTCGATCACGATCTGATCGGCGAGGCGGATATTGCGGCGCTCAAGAGCAAGATCCTGGCTTCCGGCCTGTCGATCTCCCAGCTGGTCAACACGGCCTGGGCTTCGGCGGCAACGTTCCGGCAGGGCGACAAGCGGGGCGGCGCCAATGGTGCGCGCATCCGTCTGGCTCCGCAGAAGGATTGGGAAGTCAACCAGCCGGCTGAACTCGCGAAAGTTCTGGCGGCCCTCGAGGGCATCCAGAAAGAGTTCAATGCCGGTGCGGGCAGCAAGAAGGTATCGATCGCAGACCTGATCGTGCTGGGCGGAAACGCGGCGATTGAAGCGGCGGCGAAGAAGGCCGGACAGGACGTCAAGGTTGCGTTCACGCCGGGCCGTACCGATGCGACGGCGGCGCAGACCGATGGCGACTCGTTCGCGCCGCTGGAGCCAACCGCTGACGGGTTCCGCAACTACGTTCGCAAGGCGATCCTGAGACCGGCCGAAGAGCTGCTGGTTGACCGGGCACAACTGCTGTCGTTGACGGCGCCCGAGATGACGGTGCTTGTCGGCGGCCTGCGCGTTCTCGACGCCAACACAGGCAAGGTGAAGCACGGTGTGTTTACCGGGCGTCCGGAAACCCTGACCAATGACTTCTTCATCAACCTGCTCGATATGAGCACGGCCTGGACCCAGGTTGCGGACGGCACGTTCGAGGGCCGCGACCGCAAGACGGGCCATGTGAAGTGGACGGCAACGCGCGCAGACCTGGTGTTCGGTTCGAACTCGCAATTGCGGGCGCTCGCCGAGGTCTATGGCCAGAGCGATGGCCATCCGAAGTTCGTCAGCGATTTCGTCGCTGCATGGACCAAGGTGATGAACCTGGGCCGCACGGATCTTGCCTGAAGGTTTGAGGCGTAACCCCGGCCGGACAGGCCGGGACCTCTCCTGAGAACATGAGGGCGGACCTTTTCGGTCCGCCCTTTTTTCTTTGCAGGGTGCCGCGACAGCGCGCTTGCTGCGCCAGTCAGGCCAGCGCGCCTTCGACGTTTTCGCAGATAGCAGGTTTTCGGGTTTACAAGCTCGCTGAGACGCGAGGTCAATGGCAGCGCTGGCTTGTTTCCCGCTGAACCCATGGCAAGTTCGAACCCGGGTGGCTCTGGTGACGCCGCCTTGGAGATGAACGATGTCGGACCTGCTGCTCTACGAACACCCGCTTTCGCCCTACGCGCAGAAGGTCAAGATTTCGCTGCGTGAAAAGGGCGTGCCCTTCGAGGTGCGCTTGCCGGAGGGGATTGGTACCGGCGCGACGGGCGGCGGTTTTGCCAGCGCCAATCCGCGCGGCGAAGTCCCGGCGCTGATCCATGGCGGCACTGCCATTTTCGACAGCACGATCATCCTCGAATATGTCGAAGACGTCTGGCCTGCGCCGCCGATGCTGCCCGCTGAACCTGCGAACAGGGCGAAGGTGCGTATGATCGAAGACGTGATGGATACCCAGTTCGAAGCCATCACCTGGGGCCTTGGGGAGCTGAACTTCTTCAAACGCGCAGAAGGCCCGCTGAAGGCGCACATGGAAGCCCAGGCCAGGGCACAGGCGAACGCGTTCTTCGCAATGTTGGAAACCCATCTTGGCGACGCAGACTGGTTCAACGGTGCGCAATTCGGCTGGGGCGATCTGAGCGTGGTCCCTTACCTGAACGGCGCAGCGGGCTTCGGCATTGCTCCGGCTGCAGGATCGCGCCTTTTACGCTGGTTCGAGCGGGCCAATGCGCGCCCCAGCGTGGCGCAGACCCGCAAGGAGTCCGAGGCTTCGATCAGCGGCATGGCGCAGGTGGACCAGGCTGTTAAGGCGGGCCTGTTCAGGCGCCAGTACAGGGATCACCGGCTGGAGTGGATGATGAAGTCCGGGGGGCGGGATATTGTGCTGTCGGGACTGGAGGCGGGCACGATCCGGTTCACGGGCCCCTGAGGTCTGGCGGGCGGGCTTGATGTCGCCGCAGGTACGGGCCGGTTCCTGCAGCTGGGGAAGGCGGAAAGTGTGCGCGATGGCGCAGAAGGCCTGGAAGCCCTACCAGCCTCCGGGTTCGCATTTTGAATCTGTCTGCCCTTCTCAGGCGCTGCACTTGGTTGCTGCTTGCGTTGCAATGAGGTTCTCGGGATATCTGCTGTGGCAACAGCTCTCACGAAGCAGAACAGGCTCGCAGTACCTATCAATCTCTTTGTGACAGCGGGGGAAGCGACGACTGAAGCTCTTTACAAGGAGTTATTGAACTATGGCGAGTTCAAGCAGTGCGCTGAATGGGGCGCAAACCAGAATGTGAAAGGATGCAGGTTCTCATAAAGATCCGGATCCAGCCATGCTCGCCCGCGAACTCTCGTCCAATACTCTGCTTGCGCGGCAGCCGCATCTGCTCTCGTACCATTCGGAAGCGTTGGAATTTCATGGCGCAATGGCGAGCTATGAACCGCAGCGGCTCGAAGCCATCGTAGGGGAAGCCGAGTCAGCCTGGGCAAACAAGCCGTTTCTTACGACGGCGCTGCCGAATGGCATCTCGACCACACTGACCTTCGCCGATGTCGAGCGCCAGTCGGCCAGTCTTGCGCGCTATTTCCGGGAAGTGCTGAAGCTGGCGCCCGGAACGGTCGTCGCGGTCCAGTCGCCAAACTGTATCAGCTACGTTGTCTGCCTTCTGGGTGTGTTGCGCGCAGGGCTCGTCCTGTCGAACGTCAACCCGCTTTACACCGAGTCCGAAACGCGCCGGCAGCTGCGCGATTGCAAGGCGCAGGTCCTCATCGGGTCGATCATCTTTGCAGACACGATCGATTCGGCTACGGCCGGCACCGATGTGAAGCACATCCTCTCGTTGTCGCTGACGGACTTCTTTCCGGCCGTAAAGCGGCAGGGCCTCGATTTCCTGCTTCGCAGGGTAAAGCGCCTGGAGCGCCCGCTGAAGGCGGCGCACGTCACGCTTCGCAAGGCGATCTCAGAAGGCGCCAGGTTCTCCAACCCGGTCCAAGCGTATACGCAAGAGCTGCCGGCGGGCAGGGACACCATCTACCAGTACTCAGGCGGAACCACCGGCACTTCCAAGGGCGTTCGCCTCACGGAAGCGGGCCTCATCACCAATATCGACCAGTTTGTCGCCCTCGCGCCCGGCCTTGCCAGGCTTCAGGGCCAGACCATGCTGCTCGCGCTGCCAGTCTATCACGTGTTCGGCTTGTTTGCGTCGGTCATCGCGCTGCGCCATGGCGTCCACGTTGTCCTGGTGCCAAACCCGCGCCCGCTGTCGAACCTGAAGAAGACTTTCGAGAAGTTCCGTCCCGACATTTTCCCGGGCGTGAACACCCTGTTTGCCAAACTGATGGAAGAGCCCTGGTTCCAGCAGGATCCGCCAAAGCTCTCGCTGACCATTTCCGGCGCCGCTGCACTCGACCCGGTCATCGGCAAACGCTGGCGGGAGATGACATCGGCCCAGATCATCGAAGGCTACGGGATGACCGAAGCCACGACCCTGCTGACCATCAATCCGCCAGATGCCCGTGAACGTCCGGGTACGGCTGGCTTGCCCCTGCCGGGAACCGAGATCAGGATCCTGCTCGAAGACGGAAGTGTCGGCGATGCAGGAGACGTAGGGGAGGTGGTCGCCAGGGGACCGCAGCTGATGTCCGGATACCTGCACCGCCCGGATGAAACTGCCGCCGCATTTGCAAATGGCTGGATGCGGACCGGCGACATCGGGACGATCGACAAGGACGGCTACCTGAAAATCGTTGACCGTGCCAAAGACATGGTCCTCGTCGGCGGCTTCAACGTGTTTCCCAATGAAGTCGACGAAGTCCTGAACGCCTGCCCCGGCGTTCTGGAAGCGGCGAGCGCAGGCATCAAGGTCGCCAATTCCGAGGAAGAATTGCATGCCTTTGTGGTCCGGCGCGAAAGTGGACTGACGGTGCAAGATGTACAGGCCCACTGCGCACGGCATCTGACGGGCTACAAGCGGCCGCGAACCATTCATTTTGTCGACGAATTGCCGAAATCTCCGATTGGAAAAATACTCCGGCGCGAGCTTCGCACCCTTGTGGCACCACGCTGATTCTCTTGTGGCGAGCGCCGTCTGGCCCTGTTGGAGAGCTTTGCCGCGATTGTCAGCCAGGACATCTGCGTACGGAGCGCTGCGCGCTATGCGGTCTGCGACCTCATCGAGGCGGAGCACGACAAGTGTGATCTCCTCGACCTGGCGATGACCGATCCACTCGCCAAGGCGCTCAACCGGGGGGCCTTCTGCCGGTTTGCTGAGCGCGAAGTCCTGCGCGCCAGCCGGCACGTCAGACCATTGACTGCACTGATGCTCGATTTCGATCACTTCAAACGTGTGAACGACGTGCATGGCCACCGCGCTGGCGACGAAGTCCTGGCGCGGCCCGGGGCCTGTTTGACCGCCAATATCCGGGACGAAGACCTGCCCGGCCGGCGGGGCGGCGAAGAATTCGCCAGGGTGCCGCCCGAAACCGAACCATTGCACGCAGCCCTTCCGGCGAACCGCTTGAGGGATGCTATCAGTGACCTGAAGTTCCCTGGAAAGTCAGCCCCGTTCTCCATGACGATCAGGATAGGCATAAGTGCACCCGCCTTTTCCGACATCGACGTCCTGCCGGCCCTCCAGCGGTTTGACACCGCGCTTTACAGCGCTACGCAGAACGGCCGCAACCGCGTGGAAGTCGCAACGCCGGATCCTGGAGAAGCGTCTCTCGCCGTCGCCTGACCCGTTTGGTCCACCCGTGGATCAAGGGGTAAATC
>Ga0315904_10007244_pt1 | contig 14939 bp, 10 predicted proteins | sample LakEriMetagenome_6_FD_203529 | JGI IMG/M metagenome (GOLD analysis project Ga0315904, IMG submission 203529) | Freshwater fungal communities from buoy surface, Lake Erie, Ohio, United States - Buoy 12 MA120 | ecosystem: Environmental > Aquatic > Freshwater > Lake | place: USA: Lake Erie, Ohio... | reverse complement strand
TGGGCGTCGCCGCCCTCCGCGCCGCCAACGACGCGGGCCGCGCAGACGCGAGTTTCACGCTCTTCTCCATGATGGCCGTCGAGCTCTGGTGCCGGCAGTTCGTGGACGCCCGGCACGCGCCCACCCCCTCCCCGTCCCCGGTCCACGTTCCCTGAGCCGCCCGTGAAGCAGATCCTCCAGTCGTATCGCAGCGGTGAACTCTGGCTCGCCGACGTGCCGAGCCCCGCCCCGCGGAGCGGCGGCGCCGTCGTCCGCACGGCCGCGAGCCTCGTGTCGGCCGGCACCGAGCGGATGATCACGGAACTCGCCAAGAAGTCGCTGCTGGGCAAGGCCCGCGAGCGGCCCGACCTCGTCCGCAAGGTGCTCGACAAGATCCAGACCGAGGGCCTGGTCCCCACGCTGACGAAGGTGTTTGCCAAGCTCGACACTCCCATTCCGCTCGGCTACTCCTGCGCCGGCGTCGTGGTCGAGGCGGGTACCGCCGGAGGCTTCCGCGCCGGCGACCGCGTGGCCTGTGCCGGCGCCGGGTATGCGACGCACGCCGAATGCAACTACGTGCCACGAAACCTGTGCGCGGCCATCCCGCCGGGCGTGTCGTTCGAGGACGCGAGCTACGCCACCGTCGGCGCGATCGCGCTGCAGGGCGTGCGGCAGGCGGACCTGCGGCTCGGCGAGACGACGGCCGTGATCGGCCTCGGGCTGCTCGGCCTGCTCACCGTGCAACTCCTCAAGGCGTCCGGCTGCCGCGTGATCGGCGCCGACCCCGATCCGGCGCGGTGTGAACTGGCCCGTGAACTCGGGGCCGACGAGACGGTCACCGGCGGGCTCGCGGAGGCGGCCCTCGCCTTCTCCGCCGGCTACGGCGTCGATGCCGTGTTGATCACGGCCGCCACGCCCTCGAACGAGCCGATCGAGGTGGCGGCCGAGGCCTGCCGACCCAAGGGTCGCGTGGTGGTCGTGGGCCTCGTGGGCATGGACGTGCCCCGCGACGCCTTCTACAAGAAGGAGCTCGACCTGCGGTTGAGCATGTCGTACGGACCGGGTCGCTACGATCCGTCCTACGAGGAATCGGGCCACGACTATCCCTACGCCTACGTTCGCTGGACCGAGCAGCGGAACATGCAGGCCTTTCTCGAGCTGGTCGCGGCCGGGAAGGTGACCCCGAGCCGGCTGACGACCCATCGCTTCCCGATCGACGACGCGCTCGACGCCTACAGGCTTCTCGGCGGCCAGGCGAAGGAGCGGTATCTCGGCATCGTCATCGAGTATCCGCAGCCGGCGGACGTCGGCCTGCCGTCCCGCCGCGTGGACCTGCCCGCGGCCGTCCGCGCGACCGCGGGCACGCTCGGCACGGGCTTCATCGGCGCGGGCAACTTCGCAAAGAGCGTGCTGATCCCGGCCCTCGCCAAGCGGAGCGACGTGCGGCTCACGGGCGTCTGCACCGCGACGGGCATGAGCGGCGTCGAGACCGGCAAGAAGCACGGCTTCCGGTTCGCCGTCACCGACGTCGACGCCCTCCTCGCCGACGCCGACACCCGCGCCGTGTTCATCGCCACGCAGCACCACACCCACGCCCCGATGATCCGCCGGGCGCTCGCCGCGGGCCGCCACGTGTTCGTCGAGAAGCCGCTGTGCACGACGCCGGACGAGCTCGCGGGCCTCGAGGAGGCAGTGCAGGCCGCCGCACCCGCCGGCACCTGCCTGATGGTCGGCTTCAACCGGCGGTTCTCGCCCCATGCCCGGGCGATCCGCGAGGCCTTCGCGGGCCGCACGTCGCCGCTCGTCGTGAACTACCGCGTGAACGCGGGCGTGGCCCCTCCAGACTCCTGGGTGCAGGACCCCGACCGCGGCGGTGGCCGGATCGTCGGCGAGGTCTGCCACTTCGTGGATCTCGCGGAGTTCCTCGTGGACAGCCCGCCCGAGCGGGTCTCCGCGGCGTCGATCCGCACGACCGACCGCCGCGACGTGGCCGAAGACTCGGTCGTGATCACGATCGAATATGCCGACGGGTCGCTCGCCACGATCCAATATCTCGCCCACGGCTCGAACAAGCTCCCCAAGGAGCGGGGCGAGGTGTCGGCCGACGGCGTGACCGCCGTCCTCGACAACTACACCCAGACCGCGTTCTTCGGCGGCAGGCACCGCGGCGTGAAGGGCTCCCAGGACAAGGGCTTCGATGCCGAGATCGAGGCCTTCGTCCGGGCCGTCCGCGACGGCGGCGCCTGGCCGATCCCGTTCGAGAGCCTCGTCCGCACCACCCGCGTGACGTTCGCGATCCTCCAGTCGCTCCGCGATGGCTGCCCCATCCGCATCGCATGAACCTCGCCTCCCCCGCACGCCTGCTGCGAACGCTCGCGCACCTGCAACCGGCACAGATCGGCCGGCAGGTGTGGATGCGGGCCGTGCCCGGCTGGGACGACGCCTCGTGGGTCGCGTCGCGGGTGTCGCCGCCCTGCGCCGGAGTTCGCTGGCGGCCGGTCACGACCTGGCTGGCGTGCAACCCGCAGGCGAACGCTGCGGAGGCGATCCGCGCCGGCCGGTTTACCTTCCTGAATCAGCCCCGCGACCTGGGCTGGCCGCCGCGGTGGCAGGTTCCCGAGGCGCCGCTGCTCTGGCAGTTGAACCTTCACTATCTGGAATGGATCCGGGCCCTGCCCCCGGCCGACGCGCTGTCCGCGGCCCTCGACTGGATCGAGCGGAATCCACCGGCCCGCAAGGCCGTCGCCTGGTGGCCCTACACGGCGTCGTTGCGGCTCGAAACCCTCTGCCTGCTGGCGGGCGACGATCCGGCTGCCGCCCGCGCGCTCTGGCCGAGCGTCTGGCGGCAGACCGAACACCTCTCGCGACGGCTCGAGTATCACCTGCTCGCCAACCACCTCCTCGAGAACGCCGTGGCCCTCGCCTTCACGGGTGCCTGCTTCGCCGGCCCGGCGGCCGACCGCTGGCGAATCCTCGGCATCCGCATGCTCCGCGAGCAACTGCCCCGGCAGATTCTCGCCGACGGGATGCACGAGGAGCGGTCGCCGATGTACCACGTGCGGCTCACGACCGCCCTGGCCATGCTCGCCAACACGGGCGACGCGGCGGTGCGGGACGTCGTCGTGGAGCCGCTCGGCCGGATGCTCCAGGCGCTCGAGTCGGTGCGTCACCCCGACGGCGAGATCGCGCTTTTCAATGACAGCGCCTTCGGCATCTACCACGAGCCAGCCGCCGTCGTCGACTTCGCCTCGCGCACGCTCGGCGGGCCGGCGGCCGCGGTGCCGGGCGACCTGCCGGCCGCGGGCTACTACCGGGGCACGAACGACCGGGGTGACGCCGTGATCTGCGACGCCGGCCTCCTCGCCCCCGACCATCAACCGGGCCACGCCCACGGCGACATTTTTTCCTTCGAACTGTCGCTCGCCGGACGACGGGCGATCGTGGACTCGGGCACCTTCGAATACCCGCCGGGCGAGATGCGCGCCTGGTGCCGATCCACCCGGGCCCACAACACGGTCACCGTGGACGACCACGATCAGGCGGAGTTCTGGGGTTCGTTCCGTGTCGGCCGCCGCGGCCGGCCGCACGACGTCCATCACGAGCGGCTCCGCGACGGCTTTGCGCTCGAGGGCTGGCACGACGGCTATCGCCATCTGCCGGCGGCCGCCACCCACCGGCGGGCCTTCCGCTGGCACGACGCGGGCCGGCTCGAACTTCGCGACCACGTCACGGCGCGGCGGCCGGTTCGTGCGTCCGCGCGGCTCCACCTCCATCCCGACTGCCGGATCGTCGATCGCGACGACCGGATCGTGCGGATCGCCTGTGGTGACGTCCCGTTCACCGTCGCCTACGGTCCGAACGGCACCCTGCGCACGGAGGACGGCTGGTACTGCCCCCGGTTCGGCGTCCGCGAGCGGACGACGGTGCTCGTCCGCGAAGCGACCGGCACCGACGTGCAAATCGCGTGCGACATCGCACGTGGGTCGCAGCCTGCGGCGCGACCGGTATGATCGGATCGTCCATGAATGGTTTCACGTCCCGAGGGATTTGGCATGCCCCGTGAGGTTTCCGGCAAGGTGTGCGTGGTCGGGCTCGGCTACGTCGGGCTGCCGACGGCCGCGGTGCTCGCGTCGCGCGGCTACGACGTTCACGGCGTGGACGTCAACCCGAAGGCCGTCGAGACGATCAACTCCGGCAAGGCCCACATCGTGGAGCCCGACCTCGACCTGCTCGTGCGGGCGGCGGTGCAGACCGGCAAGCTGCGGGCCTACACCACGCCCGCCGCGGCCGACGTGTTCATGGTCTGCGTGCCCACGCCCTTCAAGGGCGACCACGAGCCCGACCTCTCCTACGTGGAGTCGGCCACGCGGCTCATCTGCCCGTTCCTGAAGGAGGGCAACCTCGTCGTGCTCGAATCCACGAGCCCGCCCGGCACCACCGAGATGATGGCGGGGATCGTGGCCCGAGAGACGAAACTGGCCCCGGGGGACGTGCGGTTCGCGCACGCTCCCGAACGGGTGCTGCCGGGCAAGGTGCTCCGCGAGATCGTGGAAAACGACCGCATCATCGGCGGCCTCGACGACGCCTCCACGCAGGCCTGTGTGGACTTCTATTCCACGTTCGTCTCCGGCGAGATCCACACCACCGACTGCCGCACCGCCGAGACCGCGAAGCTCGTCGAAAACGCCTACCGCGACGTCAACGTCGCCTTCGCCAACGAGCTGTCGTTGCTCTCCGAGGAGCTCAAGCTGGACGTCTGGGAGGTGATCCGGCTCGCCAACCGCCATCCCCGCGTCAACATCCTCAGCCCCGGCTGCGGCGTGGGCGGTCACTGCATCGCGGTCGATCCATGGTTCTTGGTGCACGGCGCCCCCGCCGTCACGCGGCTCATCCGCACGGCCCGGGAGGTCAACGACCTCAAGCCCGAGTGGGTGGTGGAGCGGGTGAAGCGGAAGGCGGCCCGGTTCAAGCGGCCGCGGATCGCCTGCCTGGGCCTCGCCTACAAGCCCGACATCGACGACCTGCGGGAGTCGCCGGCGGTCCACATCGTCGAGAAGCTGCTCGCCGACAAGGAGCTCGACGCCGACATCGCCGTGGTCGAGCCCTACGTCTCGAAGCACCCGGCGTTCACGCTCGTGCCGCTCGACCAGGCCCTCGCGGACGCCGACATCGTGCTGATCCTCGCGGCCCACAAGCCGTTCAAGAAGATCCCGCCGAACCTGCTGGCCGAGAAGATCATCATCGACACCTGCGGCGCCCTGCGGCCCGCCTGATGTTTTCACTGCCGATGGCGTACCCTGACGATCCGCTCCCTCTCCCTCTGGGAGAGGGCCGGGGTGAGGGTGCCGTAGCGACCAATCGCAACTCCCCGGCACCCTCACCCGGCCTCCGGCCGGCCTCTCCCCGAGGGAGAGGCGGGAAGAGCCACTCCGTGGGCTCCAGTCACAACCTGAATCTCTCGTAATGCCCGTCCGCATCCACTTTGCGGGCCTCGTGCCCGGCCGGCCGCTGGCGATCCTTGCCTGGGCCGCGTTCGCGAACGATCCTGCGCTCGCCGGCGACACGAAGTATCACTTCGGCCGTGAACTCGCGGCGGTCTTCGGCAGCCACTGGGCCGTCGCGCCGACGGCCGCCGATTGCGACGTCGTCGTCTACGCCCACGACTACGAGCCGGGCGCCGAGGTCGAACGCGTGGCCGCCGAGGCCCGCGCGGCCGGCAAGCCGCTCCTCTATTTCTCGCGCAACGAAAACCTGCCCCCCTCACGGCTGCCCTATGGCACGCTCTACCGCAGCTCGATCTTCGAACGGCTGCCGCACGAGCGGACATGGCCATCGTTCATCCTCGATGTGCAGGAGGAGGCCGGCCCGGGCCATGCCGACGCGATCCCCAAGGAGGCGGCCCCGCGAGTTGGCTTCTGCGGCTTCGTCGGCACGCCCTGGAGCCGGCTCGGCTACCGCCTGCTTGGGCAGAAGCAGAAGGTGGACGGCCTGGCGCTGCGGGCCCGGTCGCTCGCGGCGCTCGAGAAAAACTCGCGCGTCCGCTGCGAGTTCATCGCCCGCGCGGGCTATCTGGGCGCCGCGCCGCTGGCCGCCTTCCAAAAAGACCATCCCCTCGCCACCGAGCGGGACGTGTTCCTCGACAATCTCGTGAGCTGCCCCTACGGGCTCGCGCTCCGCGGCAAGGGCAACCACTCCGTCCGCTTCTACGAGCTCCTCTCTGCCGGCCGGATTCCGCTGTTCGTGAACACCGCCTGTGTGTTGCCGCTGGAGTCGGAGATCGACTGGAAGCGGCAGACCGTGTGGGTGGAGGATCGCGACTTGCCGCGCATTGGCGACGCGCTCGCCGACTTCCACGCCGCGATCTCCCCCGAGGCGTTCCTCGACCTCCAGCACCAAAACCGCCGCATGTGGCTCGATCGCCTGCGGCCCGAGCCCTACTTCCGCCACGTCCTCGAAACCGTCGCCCGCGGCCAACCCGCCCCGTGAACCCTGTCGACGGTCCCCATTCCGTCAGGAAGCCCCAAGCGCCAGCGCGGGGAATGCGGTTCACTTCGCACGACCCGCTTTCCCGTCGAGCCGGCCACTCCCGTCTTCAGGAAGCCCCAATCGCCAGCGCGGGGAATGCGGTTGATCTCTATACACGGCTAGCACTCTCATGACGCCCCGCGACATCCTCGTCTTCATCGGCACCCGGCCCGAGGCCATCAAGATGGCCCCCGTCATCAAAACCCTCGAGCAGACCCCCGGCCTGCGGCCGCTCGTGATCTCGACCGGCCAACACCGGGAGATGCTCCAGCAGGTCGTGGACCTCTTCGGGATCACGGTCCACCGCGACCTGGCAGTGATGCAGCCGAACCAAACGCTCGCGGGCCTCTCCGCGCGGCTGCTCGTGGCGATCGACGAGGTGCTCACGGAATCCCAGCCGGCGATGGCCCTCGTGCAGGGCGACACGACGACCGTGCTGATGGCGGCCCTGGCCTGCTTCTACCGCAAGATCCCCATCGGCCACGTCGAGGCCGGACTCCGGACGGGCAACATCTGGTCGCCATTCCCGGAGGAGGCGAACCGCAAGCTCGCCTCGCCGCTGGTCTCGCTCCACTTCCCCCCGACGGCGGGCTCCCGCGACAACCTGCTCCGCGAGGGGATCGACCCCACCACGATCCACGTCACCGGCAACACGGTGATCGACGCCCTGTTCCTCGAACTCGAGCGACAGAAGCGGGCGGATATCCGGGCCGCGATCCACCGCCACCTCGATGCCGTGGTCGGCGGTGACTGGCACGAGAAGCCCTACGTGCTCATCACGGGGCACCGGCGCGAGAACTTCGGCGGCGGCTTCGATGAAATCTGCACGGCGCTGGCCACGCTCGCCGACCGGTTCGCCGACCACCTCTTCATCTACCCGGTGCACTTGAACCCCAACGTACAGAAGCCGGTTTACGAGCGGCTGGGGAACCGTGCGAACGTGCGGCTCATCCCGCCGCAGGCCTATGCCGAGTTCGTGGCGCTCATGCACGGCTCGCGGGTGATCCTCACCGACTCCGGCGGCGTGCAGGAGGAGGCGCCGAGCCTCGGCAAGCCCGTGCTCGTGATGCGCGACACGACCGAACGGCCGGAGGCCGTGGCGGCGGGAACGGTGCGCCTGGTGGGGGCCGACGCGGCCCGGATCGTTGCCGAAGTGTCCAGACTGCTGACCGACGCCGATCATTACCGCCGTATGAGCGAGGCGCTCAACCCATACGGCGATGGCAAGGCCGCGCCGCGGATCGCGGCCGCGATCGCCACCGCGTGTCTTTCGCCGCCATCCAAGAACGAGTGACCTGCGAGACTGAAAAACAACCGTGCAGGACGTGGCGTCATCGCTGAAGGCATGTTGCGGGGAATGAAACGGATGAGTCGTACAACAACACCACGACTGACCAATCGCGCGATCGTGAACGCGGTGCTACTACCAGCGCGCGTCGTACGACGCTCGTACACCCGCATTCGCCATCGCTTGAACCTTCTCGCGAATTACCTGTACGACCTCCGCCGCTTCAAACGATACGGATCCCCTGATCGTGCACTATCGCTGGCGGGACAACAGCAGGCCTATCTGCTCATGCTCGCCCACAGCCTCGAGAAAGGCATGACCTTGCCTTCGCCGCGACTGGGATTTGGGCGAGACAAACTACAGATTCTGCTGACTCAGACTGCGGCCTACATTCGCAATCACGGCGACGACTGGGCCTCGCAGACAGCAATCCAAGTGATCGAGGCGTATCTCGCTTTTCATGCGAACACAGCAGAGGCCGCGTCCCTGAACGTGATTGCGACGGAAGTCGCGGCACTGAGAATCGCGAGCCGCCGATGGGATCCGGCCGTGCGTGGCGGCACGTTACCGCTGCACGATTCCAGTGCCGCCGAGGTCAACCCGCTCTCCATCGAAGCCTTTCTGCGCAGCCGGCACAGCATTCGTCACTTTCGTCAGCAGGCGGTTCCCCTCGCCCTCATAGAACGGGCTGTGGCCTTGGCTCAAACGACCCCGTCGGTCTGTAATCGACAGGCCGGCAGAGTCCATGTGATACCCCGCTCCGCGTTTGCTGACCACGTGCTTCAGCTTCAGAATGGCAATCGTGGCTTCGGCAACACCGCTTCTCATGTCGTCGTGATTACCTCCGACGTTCGCTGCTTTCTTTCAATAGATGAACGAAATCAGATGTGGGTGGACGGTGGCCTCTTCGCCATGACGCTCGTTCATGCCTTCCACGGCCTCGGCGTCGGCACATGCTTTCTCAATTGGAGTGCCGACATGGAACGCGACACCGCGCTACGACGCAGGCTACCGATTCCTGACTGGGAAAACGTGATTACGATGTTGGCAATCGGATACGCGGAAGACCACATAAAAGCCTGTGTGTCGCAACGCCGCCCGCTCGGTGAAGTACTCACGGTTCACGGTGTTCATTCCGACGCCCTGGACATCGAAGTGCAGCGTCACACGACACGGGAATAAACAGTGCCCTTCGAATCACCGCCTCAGGCGGCCACCCACGCCGATTCATGCCGATCCGTGGGCATAGCCACGCTGCACTATGGCCACAACGAGGGCTCCCTCCTTCAGGCCTACAGCGTCGCGCAGGCAGTCGCGCGCCACCTTCCTGGCCGTCGGGTCGAGATCCTCGACCATCGCTATCCGTCGAAACTGGCCGTCGAGAAGGAGCCCGCGGGCCCCCGTCAGATCGCCATCCGCAAGGCCGTGGACGAGTGGCTGCCGCTGTCCGCGGAGAGGTTTCTCTCCGAGAGCTCCGCGCCGGCCTTCGACTACGTCCGCCGGCATTGCAGCGCGATGGTGGTGGGCAGCGACGTGCTCTGGAGATTCAGGTTTTTTCCTGTCTACCGTGGCCTCTTCCGGATGCAGCAGCGGGGCTTCTACACGCCCGTCCCGAACGTCTATTGGCCGGACGATTCGGTCGGCGTTCCGCGGCTCGCATTCGCCGCCTCCATCGGGTCCGCCGACTGGCGCGAGTTGCCGTTCTGGATGCGGCGCCGCCTGCGCCGCATCCTGTCGGGGTTCGAGGCGATCAGCGTCCGTGACCTCCGCACGCTGAGGTTCATCGAGAAACTCGACGGCTCGTTGGCACGACGGACCGTGGTCGTGGCTGACCCCACGTGGGCCGTCGATCTGTTGCCACTCATCGACGCCGATGCGCTCAAGGCCAGGCTCGTGGCTGCGGGCGTCGACTTCTCCCGCCCCCGCTGCGGCTTCATCGCCGGTCCGTCCGAGCCGGCGCGGCTCTGTGCGGAGGATATGCGCCGGCGTGGGTACCAAATCGTGGGCATTACCACTGCCAACGACTTCAGCGACGTGCGTCTCTTCGACCACGGCTTTCATCCGCTGGAGTGGGCCCGGCTCTTCGGATTCATGGACTTTGTCGTGTCCGAGCGGATGCACGGCACGATTTTTTGTGTCCAAAACCACACGCCGGTGGTGTCGCTCGATATCAACGCCACCGAGGGGGCTCCGGATACCAAGACCTTCGACCTTCTGCGTGGCTTCGGATTAGAGCGATTTTGCCTCACCAAATCGTCGACGACCGCTGCGCAACTGATTTCCGCTTGCGACGATGCTATTGCTACCCCATGGGACTGGCAGCGAATCGACACGGCGCGTGACTGCCATCGGCGCAACGCGGACATCTTCCTGCAACAACTGAAAGATCTCGCCCCTGCTTCACTCGCTGAGCCTCAAGGGGCGACCACGATTACACATTGAGCATGAACGGGGCGAAGACAACCATTCTCCTGGAGGGCCACCATATAAGGCCTGATGGAAACAAGGGCGACGAACTCATGCTGCACACCGTCATGCGCCGGCTGCGGGCTGCAGACGAGAATGTGCGGCTCGCCGTTGACCCGCGGATGGGGTCGTTCATCGACCGAACGCGGCTTGGCCTCTACCAAGCGCTGTGGCCATTCTCCGCAATGCGCTTGAGCACCAGCGCCGGCTACTTGGTGTTGCAACGGTATGCGGAGACGTTCGGCATCGTTCCGGAGTCCGAAGTGGACTGGGTCCTGAACTTCCAGGGCTATCGGTACGCGGACATCGGCCTCCACGAGACCAGGAAAGACCTGGCTGCCGCGCGCAGACGAACGAAGTCGGGCGGCACCCAATACATCTATCTCCCCCAGGCATTCGGGCCTTTCTCAGACCGGGCGCTGCGGAAGGCGGCCTACGAACTCTTCAGCATGGCTCGCCTGATTTGCGCGCGGGACGAACAGTCGCGGGAACACCTTCTCGATATCGGCTTGCCCCCGAGCGTCGTCGAGGTATTTCCAGACATCACCATCACGGAGACAGTGCACACCGCGGAGGCAGGGTCGCGGGAAGAGCCGGTCGTGTGCGTGATCCCCAACATTTGGATGATCGAACGAACAGATCGGGCCCAGTCCGAAGCGTATGTCGATTTTCTAGTGTTCGTGTGCCGGGAGGTTCAGCGCCGGGGCCTGGTTCCCCGCCTCGTGAACCATGCCCCGTTTCAGGATGGGCCAATCGCCAAACGCGTCGCCGATGAAGTCGGTGGGAACGTTGAAGTGGTGTGCCAGGGCGATCCCAGGCAAGTGAAAGCGACGATTGGGAAGTCGATGTTCGTCGTGGGCTCGAGGTACCACGCACTCGTCGCGGCGCTGTCGCAATCCGTGCCGGCCATCGGCACGAGTTGGGCACACAAGTACGAGACCCTGTACGACGACTACGGATGCCCGGAGCTTCTTCTTTCAGCCGCCGCTCCGCGTACGACCATTCTTGCAACGATCGACCGGCTGCTCGACAGTCGCTCCACAACTGGTCTCAAGAAGCAACTGGACGATCACAATCTCTTTCTTAAGTCTCGAGTCGAGGATGTTTGGACCAAAGTGCATGCCATGATTGGCCTGCCTTCGAAGTCCTGATCCATTCGGCATGATTTCTTGCCGTTCTTGCTGCGTCATCTGAAGGATCTCTACCCTGGCTAATACACCCCCGCCGCGGATCATGTTCGTGCAATTCACGGCGGAGCCCAGCGGCTCGCCGATGAGCGGCCTCCTCAGCGTCAGGGCGCTGCGATCACAGGGGTGGGCCGTCGATGCCGTTTTCGGCAAGACAGGCTCCTGCGTCGCGCTCTACGAGGCCGAGGGCTGCGACGTTCAAGTCTTGCCGCACGGATCGTGGCTGTCAGCCGACCGATGGTTTCGGCAAATCCTCCGCTGGAAGAGCGAGTGGGGCGCCGCGAGGCGGTTTTCGCGATTCATGCGTGATCGGCGGCCTGACGTGGTCTACGTCAACAACGTCACCGGCGCTGCCGCAGCGGTGGCCGCCCGCTGGCGGCGAATTCCCTGCGTGTGGCACCTTCGCGAGCTCTTCGCCGACGTGGGAGGCGAGTTCCATGATCCGCCGCTGGGAGGCCGCGCTGTCGTCCGACTCTTCCTCAATCGGCTCGCATCTCACATCGTCACGGTGTCCGAAGCAGTGCGGATCAACATCGTTGGCGAACGGTCAATCCCGCCCGTCACGGTGGTGCCGAACGCCGCCTTTACAGAGTTCTTCGCGGAGCATCGTTCTCCCGAGGAGTGCCGCCGACTCTTGGAGCTGCCGAGCGGGGTGCCCGTCGTCGGGATGCCCGGCACGCTGCGGCCCATGAAGGGGCATGCATTCTTCCTGGAGGCGGCGAGTTTGGTGAATGGCCGGCATCCCGAGTGTCACTTTGCGATCACCGGTTCTGGCCAGCTGGCCTACAAGACGCAACTCGAGAACTCGATCGCGAGGACTCCGCTCGAGGACCGCGTTCGATTCCTCGGCACCGTCGGCGACATGGCGGCGTTCTACCGGGCCTGCGACGTCATCTGCGTGCCTTCGCGGTCCGAGGCCGCGGGGCGTGCCGCCATCGAGCCGATGGCGATCGGCACACCCGTGATCGGCGCCGACGTCGGCGGGCTTTCGGAAACGCTCGACTACGGCCGGGCGGGCGTGCTCGTGCCTTATGGCGATGCCGTGAAACTGAACGCGGCGATCACACGGCTCCTCGACTCCCCCGGGGAACGCGCCCGTGTCGCGGCGGCTGGCCGCAGCCGCGCCGAGGCGGAGCACCACGAAGACCTGTATTGCCAGCGGATTCTGCGGATCATCGAATCCGTCCGTTCGCCCGCGTCGACAGGCTGATCCCAAGCCTGTCCGCATTGTAAGCCGAGGCCCTTTCTTTCCGGCCCAAGACCCCTACTCTCAAGGGGTTCCGCCGTCGGCGAGACGGCTCGACTTCGTGCCGGTTCCGGTTTGCAGGCCGTCTCCATGCCTGACGAATCCACGTGCGCCGTCGCTCCAGCCCCGGCGTCACCGCGCGTGATCGGGATCGTCGGGCTGGGTTACGTCGGCCTGCCCCTGGCGCTCACCTACGCCCGCGCGGGCGCGAGGGTGATCGGCTTCGACGTCGATGTGTCGAAGCCCACGAAATTGCTGCGAGGCGAGAGCTACATCAAGCACATCCCGGCGGACGACCTTGCCGCGGTCGTCACGAGCGGCCGCTTCGATGCCACCACCGACTTTTCGCGGGTCGCCGAGACGGATGCGGTGATCCTGTGCGTCCCCACGCCGCTCAACCAGCATCTCGAGCCCGACCTCTCCTACGTCCGCAGCACGCTCGATTCAGTGTGCCCGCACCTCCGCCCGGGTCACGTCATCAGCTTGGAGAGCACGACCTATCCAGGCACCACGGAGGAGGAAGTCGTGCCGCGGCTGACGTCGCGGGGACTGGTTCCGGGAGAGACGGTGCACGTCGTGTATTCACCCGAACGTGAGGATCCGGGCAATGAGAAATTCACGACATCCACCATCCCGAAAGTGGTCGGCGGACTCACGCCCGCCTGCCTCAACGCCGGGGTAAAGCTTTATCTCCTCGGGTTCAACACGGTCGTGCCGGTCAGTTCGTGCAAAGTGGCCGAACTCACGAAACTGCTCGAAAACATCTACCGTGCCGTCAACATCGGGCTCGTCAACGAGATGAAGGTCGTCGCCGACGCGATGCAGATCGACATCTGGGAAGTGATCCGCGCCGCCTCCACGAAGCCCTTCGGTTTCACGCCCTTCTATCCGGGCCCCGGCCTCGGCGGGCACTGCATTCCCATCGATCCCTTCTACCTCACATGGAAGGCCCGCGAATACGGCGTCAACACGAAGTTCATCGAACTTGCCGGTCAGGTGAACCGTTCGATGCCGGAATTCGTCGTGAATCGCACGATCCGGACGCTCAGCGACCACGGCAAGATGGTGAGAGGCAGCACAATCCTGCTGCTCGGTCTGGCCTACAAGGTCGACGTCGACGACATGCGCGAATCACCAACCTTCGAGTTGATGGACCATTTTTTGGCCCTGGGGGCGAACGTCAGCTACCACGATCCCCACATCCCCGAGATCGGCCCCACCCGCGAGCACGCCAAGTGGCAGGGCACCCGCTCGGTTGCGTGGAACCGCGACACGATCGGGGCGGCTGACGCGGTCGTCATCGCCACGAACCACTCGGTCTTCAATCTGGCCGAACTCGCCGAGTGGGCCAGCCTCGTGATCGATACGCGCAACGCGATGCGCGGCGTGAACGGCTCTGCGATCATCGTCAACGCCTGAAGTTGCGACCGGCTCTGTCATGCCTGAGCCTTGGGCAGATATTGGGGGCCGCTGGCGTGAACAGATCGAACCCGACCATCAGTGTTCTGCTTCTGGTGTTCAATTCGAAAAGGCACCTTCCTCAGTCTCTGCAAAGCACGTTGGGCCAGACCTTCCATGACCTTGAGATCGTGGCGATCGACGACGGATCTGATGACGGCTCCGATCAATTTCTGCGCCTGGCATCACGCCCAGACCGGCGGTTGCGAGTCGTCGTCAGGGAGCATCGCGGCCTCGTCGAAACGCTGGCTGAATGCGCGGACTTGGTGAGAGGGGAGTTTCTCGCTCGCATCGACGCTGACGATGTCTGTGAACCGCAGCGATTTGCGCGGCAGTTGGCGGTGCTGTAAGAAAACAGCGATTGCGTTGCCGTGTCTTCGGTGATGCTTCAGGTCGATCCGGCAGGGCGACCTCACTGCACCAGTGCCCACTTTCCTACGCACCAAGCCATTGACAAGGAACAGCTGACGCAACCGTGAGGCACACGCGCCTTTCCGTATCCCGCTGCCGTCATTCGCACATCAGCCTACCGGGCGGCCGCGGCCCAGTTCGCCGGTGAAGGTCGGGGGTTCCGCGTACTCCACATCCGCCGCGACGACCTGCCCCCGGCGGACCTATGGCTATGCCGCGATTGCCTGTTTCATCTGCCGGACCGCGACGTGCTGGCCGTGCTTAGCAACTTCGTGCGACATGACATTCCGTATCTGCTAACCTCATATCACACCGACTGCCGGATCAACACCGACGCCCCGACGGGCGGCTTCCGGCTTCTGAATCTCCAATTGTCTCC
>Ga0315904_10007241_pt1 | contig 14941 bp, 7 predicted proteins | sample LakEriMetagenome_6_FD_203529 | JGI IMG/M metagenome (GOLD analysis project Ga0315904, IMG submission 203529) | Freshwater fungal communities from buoy surface, Lake Erie, Ohio, United States - Buoy 12 MA120 | ecosystem: Environmental > Aquatic > Freshwater > Lake | place: USA: Lake Erie, Ohio... | reverse complement strand
TTGCCATGTCTGGAGGGACGTGGGTGCGGAAAGGGTTACGTTCGCAGCGAGCGTGGCCTTGACCCCGGTAAGGAGCAGTCCGGCGATCAAGCGAAGCGGGAGGTAGCGAAACATGGCGAGAGCGTTTAGGATGATTGGAGGGTTGCACTAGCTGACCGTCACCGCAGTCGCCTTGTCTGTTCCGGGGCCCCTTTGCACCATGGGTCGCCACCAGAAGATGTACATCCCAATGGCCCCGATCAGGAACAGGGGGAGTGTGGCCCAGAATGCCGTGTACGTACGTGTGACGAGCTGCATGGGCAAAAGAAAGAGAGTCACCTGCCATAGCAGAGTGAAGGGGATCGCAATGATGTCGTTGCGATTCTCCTTATCCATCGCCTCGCGCGCGCTGCCGGTGATTTCTGAGCGTAACGGTCCCCAGAATCCGAACGGTCGGGTGGTCTTGTAGAAGTGTCGCAGCACGGGCATCGGCGTTGGCGCCGTGATCAATGAGGTGACAATGGTGCCGAGGAAGGAGAGGCCAGCGGTGAAGAGGAACTGAGACACTTCTCCCATCTCAGGAATCAGGATGCGCTGGGAAATGGCTCCGGCGGCCCCGAGCACCGAGCCGCCAACGCAGCCCCAGGCGTTGCAGCGCCACCAATACAAGCGCAGTAAACCCGGTGCCAGTTGGCCAGCCATGAGGCTCATGATGATCCAGCTCCACAGATCGTTGATGCTGGATGCGGCCACGCCGATGTAGACCGCGACGACCGTGATCGCGATGGCGATGCCGTACGAGGCATAGAGAAGCTCACGATTCCCCGCCTTTGGTCGGAGGAAGGCTTGGTAAATGTCCTTCACGAAGTACGCGCAAGCCCCGTTCACCATGCCGGTCTGGGTGGACATCATTGCCGCGAGCATGGCGACGACTAAGAGCCCCTTGATTCCCGTCGGCATCATGTTGAGCAAGACTGCTGGAAGAATTTGCTCGGGATTGATTGATCCATTGAAACCGACCAGGGGCAGTCGGAGCCGCCAGTCTGTGCCGAGCGTCGTTTCTAGGCTCGCGATGAGCGCGGGTGAGTAGTTCGAGGAGTTGTGGATGATGTCGCTCGTAAGATCATGCCAGTTATTCGCCTGGACCTGCGGATGCGCCGTGTGGATCGCGTCGGCCGCGACCTTGATCACGCCCGTGTCAGGGAAGTTTGCGCCGACAAACAGGATTCCGAGAACCGCAAAACCAATCATCAGGGGCCACCGGAACATCGTGAGGATCGCTTGTTGAAACGACTGCAGTCCGCAATCGCGGTCGCTGCGGGCCCCGAAATAGCGAGCCTCGCCGCCGGTTCCCATGCCGCCAATGGAATGACGCAGGAGGTAAAACGCGGCCATGAGGACAACGGGGGAGTATGCTTCGTAGCCGGGTGGCATCGGCACGTGTAAGGCAGGCATGGAGCTCGTCCAGTCCGGGTTCCCTGTCACGCGCGCCGCGATCGCCGAGAGGCTCGCGGCATCGGGCACTTGCGACCACGCCATGAAGGCGACCATCACGCAGGCGACCACGATGATGAGGCCTTGAATAAGGTCCGTCAGCACAACCCCATAAAAACCGGAGGAGATCATGTAGATCGTCGTCAGCCCGACGATAAACAGCGTCGTGTAAAGCGGGGGGAAGGGAAAAAACATTCCGAGAAAGAGCGTCGCGCCGCGAACGAGGTAGGCGAAGATCATCGTGATGAGGATCACTGTCATGACCGCGCCAAGCGCGCGCATCGACTGCGCGACGCGATTATCACCAAAACGATAGATGCCCCACTCAGCTCCGGTCATGCATCCGGATCGCCGGTGCCACTTGCCCGTGTAAACGAGCATAAAGGCCAGAATCAGCACCGCACCGCCGCGGAACTCGATGAAGAGTCCGCGGGGGCCGAGCATGTACAGGAACGAGGTGATGATCATCGTGCCGGTGAGATCAAACCAGGTCGTCATGCCGACCACACCGAGCAGGTACCAGGGCATGGTGCGGCCTCCGAGGTAGTAGTGGTCGAGGCTGGAACTGGCGCGCCGGCTCATGATTAGACCCAGCGCAAGGCTGAGACCGAGGTAGCCGACAATGATGATGTAGTCGATCGACGCTAGGGTGTGCATGGGATAACGGGGTAGGTGGGAGCGCTACTGGGCGCCGATGCTTGGAGCAGTTTCGAGACGTTGACGAACGAGGGCGTAGAAGGTGTGGACGTCGATCACCTCAAACTTCAGCTCGGGCTTTTGGCGGCGTAGCTCTTCGAGCATTGCCACGATCTGAGTCGGGCTCGTCCACACGATCCGAAAGAAATAGTAGCCGGTCAGGCCACCGGCGTTCTCGGCGATCGCCTCGGCGATGATCTCTGCGGTCTTCTTTGGCCCCGGAAACTCGTTCGCGTGGTTCAATAGGTTGATCACCGGCATGCCCTTCCAGACATGGGGTTCCGGACCCCGGCCCGTGTTGGTGTGCATGTTCCAGATCATTGCCCCGTAGCCATCCGGTGCAAAGGTGACAAAGGCGTCCTTGACCTGCTCGCTGGGGATCTCCCAATCCAGTACCATCGGCGCGATGGTGAGATCTGCCTCGCGGAAATAGCGCCGATTGTGCTCGGCAAAGAGGGGCAAGTTTTCTGGTCGGATCCGGCTCGGGTTGATGTAGCCGGCTGCTCCTGCATCCGCTGTAATCGTGTCCGCCGGTGTGAGCGTTCGGTAGAAGTGTGCGATCAGGTCCGGGTAGGCGTTGAGCAGGTTGGGATTGATTCCCCATGCCAGCGGCACTTTCCCCCGATTTGGGTCGTCCCAGAATTTCGGCAGATAGTCGTACAGGACCGTCGTGGAATCATAATCGGCCATCAGGATACAGAGGTAGACTTTGTCCTCTGGGGTCCGTGGCTGCGCGTAGCGGTGCTGCTTCAGCGGGAGACGGGGTGCGTGAACGTGCAGGGACTGGTTGTACGCGTCGCCGGTGGCGGTATTTTGGTAGACATTGTAGGGCGAGATCGTCCGCACGGTCTCCCACTCGGTGGGGACGGGCTCATGTCGGCTGACGTTGCCGTCCCAATTGCTGTACTTATTGAAGACAAAGAATCCGGCGAGTTCGGTGAGGTGCTGGCCGTCCGCTTGCCGCTCGATCTCCGCGAGCACGAGGTGGTAGGTCTCAAGATCAAGTCCGAGGCGTTGGCTGCGGTCGTCGGCCGGGGTTTCGTCACCCCACGGTGAGAGATCGATCACGAACGCCCGTTCTCGAACCGCTCGGTCGCGGTTCACCACGTAGTCGATTTGGCCCCTCGACCGAACGCTCCACGAATCGTGCTGGAGGGCGAGGTATCGCGAGGAACATCGTCCCTTGGCGAGATACTCCCGGATAGCCCAGCGGTACGCGTCGTTCTTCGCGCTGCCGGTCTCGGCTCCCGTGAAACGCCCCCGCAGGTCGGCAAGCACGGGAAGTCTCCACGTCGCGAGTTTACCCTCGGCGAGCTCCGGGCTCAGAACAATCGCGTCATGCACACCGGCCAGCGTGGTGGCCACGTTGACCGTGGCGGGGACTGCGGGATCCCAGATGATTGCGCCCTTCAGCTGAGCGCCTGCGAGGACGACGAGCGCGTCGAGCGACCGTACCTCAGACCGGGGTCGACCGGAAAGCCACCCGCCGTCGCGGCTGAGGAGATCTAGCCAGTACTGTGAACGAGTCGGCATGGCGACGGAGGCGTCGCGCGCCGGAGCGAGCACATAGAGGGAGGGTCTGGCGCGGTTGAGGATGCCCTGAACCGTCGCGACGGCCACGGCTTCGTCCCAGCCGCGCGAATCGGTCGTCTGTGGCAGCCGGTAAAGATGGAGGGTGGGTTCGCTCGCGAACAATGGCTCGCGGCAAAGCGTGAGCAGCGTGAGCGCGAGGAGAAGCAGATAAGAACGCATGGTCATCCCTGGGCTTCAAGGCGCAGACGAAGAGTGACGATTTCTTTGGCTTTCGCCGCGAAACGCACGCGTCCCGATCGCAGCTTCAGAGCGGCCCCCTGCGCGCGGCCCTCAAAGTCGACGCGCTGTGCCGTTTGGGGTACGGGCGCCTCGGCTGGTCTTCCGGAGAAATCCAGTTCGGCCGTTACCGTGCGGTCACTCGGGTTGAAGCAGCGCACTTCTAGCACTCCGCCGCAGTCTCGCGTGCTGGAAAGTACCACCCCGGACGCCTTCAGCAGCGAGGCGCGGGGGGGCAGGCCGGTCCGCACGGGAACAAAGAGGGCCTTCAGAGCTGTCGCCGTGATTTGCTCATAGCGCAGGCCCGAGCCTAGCTCGATTCCGGCATCGCAGAGACGTGCACGGTCCGGAGCGCCGCGCAGGGGCAGAAGCCAATACTGGAACTCGAGGGTACCGTGTAATTGCCCGTTCGGCTCGCCGTCGGTGAAGACGGTGCGGCGCGTGCCGCGGAAGAGCGTGAGCGCAAGCGGCCGATCGGCTTGGTCTCGCACTGCGGTCTCCATCAGGCCTGGCGCGATCACGGCGAGGCCGCGTCGGCGATCATGCACCGCGGTCCAAGATTGCTGCGGCGTGGTCTCGACGGCCATCTCGCGACGGAGGTGGTTATCGGAAGGCAGGGCGATCGGTCGGCCCACCACGTCGAACGCACTGTCCGCGAGATACGAATCCGTCTGGGCTCCGGAGGGGAACAGCACGCGCAGGCGATGATCGCTCGCCGGATTTTCCACGACCGTGCGAATTTCCAAGCGGTCGGCGCCGTTGCGGAGCGTGATTTCGCTGGCGATCGTCAGGCTGATCAATCGCGACGAGCGCACCATTCGTGGGAAGTCGAATTCAGCGGGCACGCGCAACGCGGTCCGAATCCGGAAGCGGGTCAGCTCTGGCCCGTCAGCGAGGAGCGCAATCTCTGAGGCCGAGGCCGTGGAGGTGAAAACTTGATCGTTGACTGCCTCGCCGCGGTACCAGCCGTCGCCGATATCAGCGGCATCCTCGAACGTGAGGAGACGCGAGTAGGTCTCGCTGGAGCGTAGATCAGTGAGCGTCAGCGTGCCGTTGGACTCGATGACTACATTCAAGACACCGTTGCTCATCGAGCGCTCGCTCGTCGCGAAGCCGGGAGCGGTCGGATGACGCGTGGGTAGCATCGAGGCGGCTACAATTTCATCCTTACCGGCCATGGCGCCTTCGCGGACCGTCAGCGTGGTATAGCCGAGCGCGGGAACTGAGAGACGCAGGGCGATGCCCACATCGTGCGTGCGATACACCTGGGGGAAGTGACGCGGAAACGGACGCGATTTGAGCCTGCCCATACTCTGGCTCAGGCGCTGGTAGGGAATTTCCTTCCCGTCCGGACCGAAGATGCGGAAACCCGGCTTCGGCTCGAAACCAAAGAACTCGTTAAAGCAGCGCCAGTCATCGGGCAGTTGCAGGGTAAGTTCCACAACTTGCTCCAGGGGACGGGCGACCGGATTGGCGATGAGGACGCGAAGCTCGCGTTCACCGAGTGTTCCGGAAACCGCCGCTGCGAGCGAGAGGAGTGACTCGTGGGTGATGGAGTCGCCGATCTGCGAGCACTGCGCGAAGCGGTATTTCATGTCCTCGTGGACGGCGTCGATGCTGCAGCCGCAGATGGAATCGTGCGGATGGTTCATGAGCAGCCAGCGCCAAGCAACGGAAAGGAAGCCGGCGGGGTAGGCCGTGCCGCACCATGCTGTCGCGGCGGCCGCAAAAGGCTCGGCCCAGTGGCAGAGAAGGTGCTGGCACTGGGCGTTTGCTTGCTTGATCCACACGCGGCTGGAGAGCACGCCGGGGATCAGCCACTGCTGATCCTCAATCAGGGGGCGAGCGCCGCTTTCGCGCAGCTCGCCGACCACTTCCTGGCGGATGGTGGAGGCGTGCTTGGATGCCTCACGCAGGAATGCATCGAGCGTGCTGTGCTTGATCTCGTAAGGGAATTCAGCGCTTGGCTTCAGGTCCAGCAGGACCCGGTAGGCATCGAGATCGTGCTCCAAGTGGTCCCCGCCATCGAAGAGGAGCAAGGGGCCCTCGGAGGCACGCTCGGTTTCTCGAGCAAGGTTGCTCGCGATGTCGCGTGCCGCTCGTGCGGGGTCGAATGGCAGGTGATGCTGGTGGCTGCGGCGGACGTCCCACGCAAAGTCACAGTAGGCCGTGCGGGGAAATCGGTAGCACAGGATGCGCGTGCCGTCGGCCCCGCGCCACCAGAGGAATGCATCGCCGCGGGGCTCAAGACCGCGCCAGAGAAATGCGCCGCGAATACCAAAGCCAGCGAGGATCTGCGGGAGTTGGCTGACGTGTCCAAAAAGGTCGCACACGAAGCCGGCATCCGAAGGTTCGGCGCCAAAGCGACGGGCAGAGGCGCGACCTAATTCGATGTTCCGGATGAGGGACTCGCCAGACACCAACCATTCGTCCGGGAGGACAAACCAGGGACCAACGACGAGCTTACCGGACCGCACAAGTCGCTTGATGTCCTCTGCGCGTTCGGGCCGAACTTCGAGGTAATCGTCGAGGATGATGGACTGTCCGTCGGTCGTGAAAGGGCCACGAAGATCGCCGGAGTCGAGGTCGGCAAGCACGCGATCCAGTAGGTGTACAAGGCGATGGCGGAAAGCTTGGAAAGTCTGGTACCACTCGCGGTCCCAGTGGGTACTGAGAACGTAGTGCACGTCACGGACAGGAAGGCGGGAGCGTTTCGAGGGACGTCGCTTCATGGAATCAATGGTGAAAGAAGGAAATGGGTGTGAAGTTCAGTTGAGAAATGAGAGGGGAAGGCGTCGACGGAGGGACATAAGCAACCGGATCGGAGAGAGACTCGTTGGGTCACGCTGGGGCGGCGGAGGGCCGCGATTCGGTGCCGTTACCGACAAGAGGAAACGGGTGTGGCGTCGCGTTCAGCGGCCGCCACCAGAAAAAGTACATGCCGATGCACCCGACGAGGAAGAGGGGCAGTGTGGTAAGGAAGCTGTCGTACGATTTGATCACCAGCTGCATCGGCAGCAGGAAGAGCGTGACCTGCCACAAGAGAGCAAAGGGAACGGTGAGAAGGTCGTTCCGATTTTCCCGGTCCATGGCGCGACGATCCTCGCCTTGGAAAAGCGAGCGGAAGGGGCCCCAGAAGCCGAAAGGACGCGTGGTGCGGTAGAAGTTCTCTAGCACGGGGCGGGGCGTGGGTGCCGTGAGCAGTGACCCAAGAATGGTTCCCGCGAATGAAAGCGCGATCATGAGCAGAAACTGGGAGACCTCGGGGAAGTCCGGGTGGAGCAGGCGCTGCACGATGGCACCGACGTTCCCGATGGCGGACCCGGTGATCATGCCCCATGCGTTGCAGCGCCACCAGTAGAACCGCAGGACCTGTGGTGCGAGTTGGCCGGAGATCAGGCCCATGATCAACCAGCCGAAGAGGCTGTTGATGTTAGTCGCCGCGACCCCGAAATAAAAGCTGATCACGACAATTGAGAGCGTCGAAGCGTACGATGCGAGAATGAGTTCTCGGTTCGTCGCTTCCGGCCGGAAAAGATTCTGATACAGGTCGCGGACAAAGTAGCTGCCCGCATGATTCACGAGTCCATTTTTGCAGGACATGAGTGCCGCAACCATGGCTACAAGCACGAGGCCCTTAAACCCCGCCGGCAGCATCTGCAGGAGCACGGCGGGCAAGATGATCTCGGGATTGATGGTCCCGCCGATGCCGACCAAGGGTAGGCGGTTCCGCCAATCTTCGCCGAGAACGTTCAGCAACTCAGCAATGAGTGGGGCAGGGTAGCGATCCGGATTATTGACGATCGCGCTGGTGGTATCGTGCCAAATCGCAGCTGAGATGTCCGGAAAGTGGGCGTGGATGGCACGGGCGGCCGCCTCGACGCCGGAGGTGTCTGGGAAAAGGCCGTGAACCAGATAGATGCCCATCACGGCAAAACCGATCATCAGCGGCCAACGGAACATCACCATCACGCCTTGTAGAAGCGACTGGAGTCCACACTCACGGTCGCTCTTTGCTCCGAAGTAGCGCGGCTCCGCCCCAGTCCCGAGGCCGCCGATGATGTTACGGAGCAGGTAGAAGCCTGCCATCAAGATGAGGGGTGAATAGGCCTCATAGCCCGGCGGCATGGGGGTGTGCCAGGCGGGTAGGGAGCTGGTCCAGTCCGGATTCCCAGTCACCTGCGCCGCCGTCGCCGCCAGTTCCGCGCTGCCCGGGACCAGTTGCCACGCGAGGACTGACACGGTGATGCACGAGGCGATGACGACCAAGCCCTGCACCAGATCGGTCAAAACCACGCCGTAGAACCCGGATCCGACGGTGTAGAGCGTTGTGACCGTGATGAGGACCAGAGTGGTGTAGAACGGGGGCCACGGGGAAAAGATCCCGAGGAAGAGACTGGCGCCGCGGATCAGAACGGCGAGCAACGTGACCGTAAAAATCAGATTGGAGAGCGCGATGATGACCCGCACGCCGTTCGCCGCCGGACCGTCTCCAAAGCGGTACTTCATCCACTCCGCGCCAGTCATGCAGCCCGAGCGGCGATGCCACTTGCCCGTGAAGGCGAGCATGAAAGCGAGAATCAGCACCGCCCCTCCCCGGAACTCGATGAACAGCCCTCGCGGGCCGAGCATATAGAGGAACGACGTAATGATCATCGTCCCAGTGAGATCGAACCAGTTCGCCATTCCCGCGACCCCGAGGAAGTACCAAGGTAGCCGCTTTCCGCCGAGAAAGTAGTGGTCAAGGCTGGTACTCGCCTTGCGACTCATCAGTACGCCCATCGTGAGGCTAAGTAAGAGATAGCCTCCCATCAGAGCATAGTCGATCGGGGCGAGCGAATGCATGGGGTAAAGGGGAGAGGGGTAGCTCGTTTGCGTCGGACCTCAGGGACGAATCGCGAGCGCAAAGCGCAGGGTGACGATCTGCTTCGCCTTCAACCGCCACCGGCAGCGACCGCGGACGAGCCGGACCGGCTGGCCGATCGGCTGGCTCTCCAGGTCCACGCTCTGTGCGGCCGTCACCCGTCCGGTCGTACGGAGTCGCTCGGCCAGGTGAATCACCGCCGTTCCCGTCCGCTCGGTGGGATTGTAGAGTCGCACTTCCACGGATCCCTGCACGTCGCGCACGCTCGTGACCAACACCGGGCCGGACACTGCGAGGAGTGAATCCGTCGCGGGTAACCGGCGCTGACGGGGCGTCACGGACTGGTCCCAGCGGGCTAACTGCGCCGTGCGTAGTCCGGCCCCGACCTGGACGCCGTACTCGCCAAGGCGAATGCGGTCGGGTTCGCCCCGGATAGGTACGATCCAGTAACGAGCCGTAATGGGGCCAAGCTGCTGTCCTTCGGGTTCGCCGTTGGTGAAGATCGTCCGGCGCGTGCCTCGCAGCAGCGTCAGCGCCAGGGGGCGCTCTGGGAGGTCTCGGACGCAACAGTCGAGAAGGCCCGAGGAAACGATGGCGAGGCCGCGGTGAGCATCCGCCACCGAGGTCCACGTCTGCTGGGGACAGGTCTCGACGGCCAGCTCCCGATACTCATGGGCATCCTTTGGAAGGGCGATGGGTCGGCGCACCACATCAAAGGCCCCGTCGGACAGCGTGGTAGTCGCCGTCGTCCCCGAGGGAAAGAGGACGCGCAGACGATGATCGCGCGCGGTGTTGTCCACGGTCGTGGTGATCTCGACGCGATCCGCTCCGGCCCGGAGGGTGACGAGGTTGTCAATGATGACCTCGGCGCGTTCGCTCGAGCGAATCATGCGCTCAAAGTTGAACTCGGCCGGCACGCGGAGTGCGACCCGCACGCGGAAGCGGGTGAGTAGCGGTCCGTCATGCAGCAAGGCAACATCGGCGGGAGACGCCGTCGACGCGTAGACCTGCTCGTTGACGGCTTGGCCATGGTACCACCCGTCTCCGATGTCGGCGCTATCTTCGAACGTGAGCAGCCGCCGGTAGGTCTGGCCGGTCTGCTGGTCCACGACCGTGAGTGATCCGTTCCCCTCGATGGTCACCGCGAGGTTCCCGTTCGCCATCGAACGATCGCTTGTGGCGAGTCCGGGAGAGGACGGATGTCGAGTCGGTAGCATGGAAGCCGCGACGATCTCGTCCTTGGGCCGGACCTCGCCCTCGCGGACCGTAAGGGTCGTGTACCCGAGTGCGGGAAGCGGCAGCGACACGGCCACGGTGACGTCGTTGGTCCGGTGAGGCTGAGGAAACTTGAAGGGGGAAGTAGTCCGGGAACGCATCTGGCCCGGAGCCTGGGCTAGTCTCTGGTACGGGAGTTCGCGTCCTTCGGCAGTGAAGATGCGGAAACCCGGCTTGGGCTCGAACCCGAAGAATTCATTGAAGCACTGCCAATCTGCCGGGATCTGCAATGTGAGCTCCACGGTTTCGTGGACCGGCCGCGTCAGCGGATTGGCCACGAGTACGCGGATCTCCCGCTCACCGATTACGCCCTCGACCGCTGCAGCGACAAGGCGGAGGGCTTCGCCGCAGACTCGCTCGCCCACCTGTTGGCATTGGGCAAAGCGGTACTTCATGTCTTCGTGCACCGCGTCGATGCTGCATCCACCGATCGAGTCGTGCGGATGGTTCTGAAGCAGCCAGCGCCAGGCGTGGTCGAGAAAGTCCGCCGGATCATCTCCGCCTGCGTAGACTTGAGCGAGCAATCCGAAGGGCTCGGCCCAATGACACAGGAGCGTCTGACATTCCGCGTTGGCGTGTTTCAGACGCACCCGGCTGGTGAGGACTCCAGGGATCAGCCACTGCTGGTCTTGGCTGAGCGGTGCCCGGGCGTAGTCGCGCAGCTCTCCGCGGACCGTGTCGCGGATCTTTTTCACGTGCGGCAGCAGGTCCGCGATGTAGGCGTCGAGGCTGCTGTGTTGGATGGGTCCTGGGAGACCGTCCGACGGTTTTAGCGAACGCAGGACGCGGTAGTGGTCGGGATCGTACTCGAGGTGATCGCAGCCATCGAAGATGAGGACGGGTGGAATCGCGGTGCGTGCGGCTTCCTGGTTGATGAAGGCGACATGATCGCGGCGGGACCGGGCTTCGTCGAAGGCAACGTCGGGCTGGGTGCCGCGGCGCACCTCATACGCGTAGTCGCCGTAGCCGGCGCGGCCGAAGCGGAACGTCGGAATGACCGTGCCGTCGCTGCCCTCCCAGAGGAAGTGGGCATGGCGTCGCGGCTCGATTCCCCGCCAGATAAACGCGGCGCGAATGCCAAAGCCGGCGAAGATCTGCGGCAGTTGGCCGACATGGCCGAAAAGGTCGCAGGCGAACCCGGCGGCGGAGGGAACCGTGCCGAGTTCACGGGCGATGCGGCGGCCGAGACGGAGGTTGCGAACGAACGACTCCCCGGAAACGAGCCACTCCTCGGGTAGTACATACCATGGGCCGACGCTCAGGCGGCCCGTGCGCGCGAGCGTCTCGACCAATGCTCGGCGGTGTGGTCGAATCTCGAGATAGTCGTCGATCACGATGGACTGCCCGTCTGTAGTGAAAGGACCGGCGAGGGCGCCCGACTCCAAGTCGCGGAGCGTGCGATCGAGTAGGCGGACGAGCCGGTGCCGAATCACTTGGGCCGGCTGAAGCCATTCGCGATCCCAGTGGGTGCTGAGGACGTAGTGGACCGGCCGCTCGAGGCGGGACGGCGGTGTGGCGCGGCGGAGTGAACGGGCCATGAAGGAAGAGGGGGCGGGCGAATCAGACCACCGTGGTCAGGCGCTGGTTGCGCACATCGTTAGGTTGGGTTCAGCGAAGGAGCTCCCGGACCGCGGCAACAATGCGACCCTTGTCAGGTCGGTACGCGTTCTCAAGCACAGGCGTGAAGGGGACCGGGACGTCCGCCGAGGCCACGCGCACCACGGGCGCCAAGAGGTGCTCGCCGAAGCGCTCCATGATGCCCGCGGCAATCTCTGCGGCGACGCCGCCTGTCTTCGGTCCCTCCTCGACAATGACCACGCGACCGGTCCGGCGTACCGATTCGCCAATGGTCTCGTAGTCGATCGGCGACAGACTGCGGACATCAATGACCTCCGCTTCGACTCCCTCCGCCGCCAAGTCGTGGGCAGCGGCAGCGGCGAAGTGCGCCATCAGGAGCCAGCCGAGGACGGTGACGTCTCGGCCGGACCTTCGGACCGCTGCCCGATGGAGCGGCACGGTGTAGTCTTCCGCCGGAATCTCGCTGGTGGCATCGACCGCTCCGGGTTCAGCGCGGGCGCCCTTGGAGCCATAGAGCAGCTTGTGCTCGAAAATCATGACGGGGTTGCCGTCTCGCACCGCCGCCTTGAGCATGCCTTTGGCATCGTAGGCCGTCGAGACTGCGACTACCTTCAGCCCTGGCACTCCGATGAAGTAGCGCTCAAGGCTCTGCGCGTGCTGGGAGCCGCGACCGGTCGCGCCGATCGGCGCGCGCATGACCATCGGCACTTGGCAGGTGCCGCCCGACATGTAGCGCAGCTTGGCGGCGTTGTTGATGATTTGGTCGCTCGCGAGCAACAGGAAGTCCCCGTACTGCACATCGACGATTGGGCGCATTCCCATGAGCGCGGCGCCGGTGGCGACTCCGAAGAAGCCGAGTTCGGCGATCGGCGTGTTGATCATGCGGGTCGGGAACTGCTTCTCAAGACCGAGCGTGACGGTGAATGCGCCGCCCCAGCCGCCGGGAATGGCAATGTCCTCCCCGAGGCAGAAAACGGCGGGATCCCGTTGCATTTCTTCAGCGATGCCGTCGCGCAGGGCCTCTGCGATGCCTTGTCGTTTCATGGGAGCGGATCGGGTTCAGGCAAAGACGTCGGTGGTGAGATCCTCGATGGTCGGGTGGGGTGCGCGCCGCGCCTGCTCGATCGCGTGGGAGAGTTCGGCATGCACCGACGCATGAAGGGCCTCCAAAGCCGGGGTGTCGGCAACGCCCTCCTTCCGCAGGAAATCGGCGAAGCGCTCGATCGGATCGCGGGCTGCCCAGGCCTCACGCTCGTCTTTCGGCTGATAGTTACACGGATCGCGGCGGGAGTGTCCGGTCCGGCGGTAAGTGAGCAGTTCCAGCAGCACGGGTCCCTGGCCAGCGCGGCATTCCGCGACGGCCCGCTGGGTGGCGGCGAATACCGCCAGCAGATCATTTCCATCCACCGTCTCGCCACGGAATCCATAGCTCGCCGCACGATCGGAGATGCGCGGGTTGCGCATCACCTGATCCACCCGCGTCGAGGCGCCGTAGAGGTTGTTCTCGCAGACGAAGATGACGGGGAGGTCCCAGATCGCCGCCATGTTCACACCCTCATGAAATGCGCCCTCGGCCACGGCCCCGTCGCCGAAGAAGCAAGCGGTCACCTGTTGGCTACCGCGCATCTTGAAGGCCAGCGCCATGCCGGCAGCGAGGGGAATGCCGCCGGCGACGATCGCGATGCCCGGGACCATGCCCTTGGCCAGGTTTCCCACGTGCATGGAGCCACCTTTGCCGCCGCAGCAACCCGTGCGGGCGCCGAACAGTTCGTCCATCAGTTCCTGCACTGAAAGCCCCTTCGCGAGTGCGTGGCCATGGCCGCGGAATGTTGAGGTGATGAAGTCGTCTGGCGCGAGCGCGGCGCACACACCGACCGCAGTGGCTTCTTGGCCTTGGCACTGATGGATCGTGCCGGGCATTGAGCCCTCGAGAAAAAGGAACTTCACGCGGTCCTCGAATTGACGGATCAGCACGAGCCGGCGGTACAGCTCGAGCAGGAACGCCGGATCGCGGGCCAGACTACGAGCTGGTCTGTTCATGGCCGGAGAGGAGGGAGATGAGCTCATGGTTTTTCCAGAGCATCGACGACCGCGGCGAGGAACTCGGACGCGTACCGTCCGCTCACGACGCGGTGGTCGACAGAAAGGGTCAGGGTCACGCGTTGCTCCACGGCTATCACCTCGCCGCGTGGCACAACAACGGGCCGGATGGCACCGATCGCGAGAATCGCCGCCTCGGGTGGATTCACGATGGCCGTGAAACGCTCGATCCCGGTGCTGCCAAGATTGGAGATCGTGATGCGCCCCGGTCGGAGTCGTCGCGCTTCGGGATTTCCGCGACGCAGCGCGTCGACGGAGGCACGTAGGTCGCGCGAAAGCTCCTCGACCGACCTCGTCGCCGGTGCGTCGAGGGCCACGACATAAAGGTCGCCCTGCAGGTCGACAGCCACGCCGATGGCCTCGGAGGCAACGGGCTCCAACCGATCCTCGGCGAAGCGGCAGGCGATCCGCGGAAACGCGACAAGCGCGCGACTCACCGCTTGTGCGAAGAACGCATCCCAGAGAAGGCTTGGTTCCGTGCTGGCCTTGCGGCGAGCCAACAGAGTGTCGGCGCAGGCGGAGCGTTCGACGTAAAAGTGAGGCACGGTCTGCTTGCTTGCCTGAAGGCGTCGGGCCGTGATTCGCTGCGCGGGTGAAAGGGTGAGCTCCGTTTGGGGGGCGTGTGATGCGCCAGGCGTCGGCTGGCGTGCCGCTTGGCGATTGCGGGCGAACATCCCTCCAGTATCCGAACTGCGCGCGCGGCTGGCGGCCGCCGCCGTACTTACCCCGAGCAGATCCGACGGCGCGCCTCGCGTCGCGGTGGCAGATGGACCACGTCGGTCTGAGCGAGTTTCCACCCGAGCGGATTCACCCACCGTCTCGATGAGGGCGATGAGGTCGCCCGTCACCACCTCGTCACCGACGGCCGCGCAGAGCGCGGCGAGTTGCCCGTCCACGGTCGCCTCGACCTCCATGGCCGCCTTGTCCGTCTCGATTTCCAGCAGCGCCTCGCCGCGACGGACCACGTCGCCGGGCTCGCGGAGCCAGCGCACGATCTTTACGGCGGATCCCGTGGTTGCGAGATCGGGCAGCTTCATCTCGTGTTGCATGGTGCGGTGCGGGTAGGACTGAGCGAGCGATGCGAGGCGGTGTAGTCTCGGGTGTGGAACGATCGATCGCGTGCAGTGAGGATCGTTTTCAGGCCTG
>Ga0315904_10007240_pt1 | contig 14943 bp, 5 predicted proteins | sample LakEriMetagenome_6_FD_203529 | JGI IMG/M metagenome (GOLD analysis project Ga0315904, IMG submission 203529) | Freshwater fungal communities from buoy surface, Lake Erie, Ohio, United States - Buoy 12 MA120 | ecosystem: Environmental > Aquatic > Freshwater > Lake | place: USA: Lake Erie, Ohio... | reverse complement strand
AGGGGGCTTAGTTAAATTCCTCGCCGTTGGCTGCGGGTTAAACGAATGTTCGCTTTCGCGAACAGAGTGTCGATGATTTCTCCGAAATCATCGCTCAGCGCCAGAGCACGGCCCGATTCAAATCAACCACCTCAAACCATTGTTTCTTCAAGCGGTCAAGCTTCTATCCAACACTAGCGATTTTCCAAAACCTTCTTGAGAGTTGCTCCGGAGTCGCCCGAATAATAGAGTCCATCGGTGTGCAGAAAGTACCACTGCTTGCCCTCAGTTGGATCGCTTGCCACTGCAATCAATCCGCCAGTAGGAAGCGGACTATCGCCAATCGGCTTGGGCTCGATCCAAGAAAATTCAAACGCCCATCGCTCACTTAACGAATAACGGCCAGCCCGCTGTGGGACCAAAGAACCGGTTATGAACCGACCGAATTTTGCATCTCCTTGCGCCGCTGCTCCAACGGCCGTATAAGGGCGAAACCACTCCAAGTTCTTCTCCGATGGATACAACGCCATATGCCAACCCTCAAAGACCTGAGTCTGGTAACCATGGCTCGTCGCATAACGCATCTCGTTGGTCGATTGCATGGCTTTGTCGAATGCGACATTATAAAACCCACAATCGTCGCGCTGCTCGGATACCACGATCGTTTTTGCATCGTCGCGAGTGATATAGGATTTCGATGCCTTGGCCTCCGTGACTATCCGAGGCTTTCCCCGACCCAGATGCTCCATAAGAACATCCGAGCAAGTGGTTACACACAAATGCGTCTTCCCACGCGCTGGGGCCGGATAGTATTTTTCCCAAGGCCACACAACCACCGATGTGATCCGCTCCGATTGGCAACCTAAATGTGTAAAGGTCTTTCCACCATCTTCACTCCTGAAAAAGCCTTTCGATTCACAACCGACAAACAAACGCTCGCGATTGCGAATATCGATCGCGATCACTTCTCCACAAAGCGCCGAAGGACCTTGGCCATCAAAGTCCCCTTCGAATGCCAACTGAACCCAACTCGATCCCCCATCGATCGACTTCCATAGTTTACCTGCCGGCCCCTTTCCGCTCGCCCGATAAAGGATCTTCGAATCCACCGGATCGATCGCCACACTTCGAACGCAAAGATCCTCTTCGCTGAGATCGCCGTTGATGCTAGTCCAACTCCCACCGCCGTCGCGGCTGATCATCAAGCCTTGATGGTTCGATCGAACGATCACGGTGCGTGGATCCGAAGGCGCAACGACAACACCTGTCCAACGGTCTCCATGGGTATCAGAAGCCGTCTGGACAACTGGCAATGCCGGCAAGTTCGCGGAATCCGTATCGATCGCGACCGACGAAACCGACGCAAAGTAGTGGGCTCGGGCATCCTGTGGCAGCGCACTGAAAAACAACCCGACATCGAGTTCTTTCGCCATTTTCTTGTATTGCACAGCCCCAAGTTTCCAGTCCGTGCCGTCTGGGCTCGACCAAGCCGTCCAGAGATCTCCCTGACGCGCGATGCGTAACCACGGATGGTTCTTTGGAAGTTCGTACGAGGAAATTCGCCCCGCACCAAAGTCGGTAAAGTCTGCGGAACTACGAAGCCCATCGGCTGCGGTTTGAACGAGATGGAAATCACGCCCCCATTCCCAATTCCGTCGCTGTCCATGCTCACGCGCAGTAAGCCCGACCCACGCCCGGCGATTAACCGGCTCACCCTTTTGTCCGTTGTATTTCGTGACATTGCACTCGGCCACAAAATCCCCAGACACTCGCTGGGTCAGCGTGTGCATCCCACTCCCAAAAAACGAAAAGCCGTCCGGCCCAGTTTGCCAAACCCCAGCCGACGACTTCAAGTCCCCGACGTTGTCGTAACGCCATGGCAAAGCCACCTCGGGCCCATCGTTCAGTAGCGTTTGAGCTTGGGTATCGAACGTCTGACCATCTTCGAGCAACGCACGGGCCCAAATCGTTGACTCGCCTCGGGGAAAGGGGCCGGTGTACTGAACTTGTGAATTTTCGCCTTTAGCTAACAACCAACGATCCAGATAAAGCTGCATCTCTCGAACTCTTAGCGTTCCTTCATCCTTCGATACACGGATCGTTGCCGTGCCATCCTGATGCAACTTGGAAACCAACTCTAGCTTTGGGGCGGCTTCGCTTGTAGGGGTACGCAGCTGCTCGATCCGAATCGGATGCTTGGGTCTCCCCGCTCCCTCCAAGCAAATCGCAAAATTCATTGCGGGCAACTGATCGACCAAATAATCCACTTCGATCGGATGAGAACCTTGGGCAAGCAAAACCGATGCCGCCTTTTCCGTAGTTCCGTGCTGACCATCCCATTCCAAAGCGGATTGTCCATCGAGCAAGATGCGGAACGCACCGTCGATTTGAGCGCTGAGGATATAGGGACCATCGGCGGGGATATCCAGATAACCGGTATATTTGATCGCAAAACCATGGTCGCGATCCTCCCGGATGCTTGTGTCGAATCCACGCGAGATGCCTTCTCGAACTTTCTTGCCCGTTGCCCATTCATCCAGGTGAATCCAAGCGTGCTGCTCATCGGGTTGTTGCAAGGGAGGGTTGAAGTAATGGAGTCGGCGTTTTTCATCTTTGGTCCAGAGCTCATAGCGGAGCCCCGGAGTCGTCGGTGTCGATAGAGGCGCACAAGCGGCGATCTTCGCCATGGCGATAGGAGCAATCGCAGCGTCGGAAGATTGATCGAAGATATCGGTCATGCGCACCCGCACGGCGAGAAGATCGCCTCGGTAAGATACAATCGCATGCCTTGCCGATGGCATGACCACAGCCTGCTGGGCGATGGGGTTGCCCTTGCACTCTGGATCTTCAAACACCTCGATATGAAACGAAAGTGGTGGGGTCGAGCGGGGGGGTACGTCCCATGAAACGGCAAGAGCATTGCCAGCAACAACAGCACGCAGATTCTCGAAAGCGGGGCGATCAAGCATCGGTTGCCGAGGTTGTTTGGCGGTCAAGGAGTGCGACTTGCTGCCATCTAAGGGTTTGCCTGAGAGTTTCAATGGCAGATTGTCCGGGCGCTGCGCGTACTCGATGGCAATGTATTCATGGTCCCCTTCTGGTTTCGTATTGGCGACGACATACTCGGTTTTATCGATCGAGATGGTGTCGGAACTGCGCCAAGTGCCATCCTTGCGATAGTAACCGAAACGGCGATGCAGCGATCGAACCGCTTTTTCACTAGTCAGAGGCTCCAGGAATCCACTGTTGCCTGTAAACGACTTGGCTTGGATTGGAAGCTGAGCGATACCGATCAAATGCCACTCCCCGGAGCGATGGTCCTTCATCCAACGTCCTACCAATGCGTTTGAGCTAACCTCAGGTTGCCAGACACGAGCGACCATGGTGTACCATTGGTTTCTCTCGACAAAAGGCCATACCGTGGCGCCCGTCGTCCCGCTGCTTCCTTCTCCGCCATAATCGTTCTTGATGTACAGATTCGGCGCGACGTCAAGGAATCGCACTGGGGTACCTCGATCGTCACTTCCCCAAAAAGTCCAAACGGAACCGGGTCGAAATGCCTCTTGCTGGTTTTCGTCGGGGTTAGGCATTTGATTCTCGCCATCCGCTAGAAAGCTGGTAAAGCCCGCGTAGAACGAGATGTTATTCGGCTTGGGATTGAAGCTGGAATTCCAGTTGGCGAAATAGGAACCCGAAGGCCAGAAGGGCCAACGCAGGTCCATCATGATGATGTCCGCACCGTCCTCGATATGCTCGCGATACCAAGTTGCCTGGGTGGGTGTTAACAAAAAAGCAAAAAAAATGATCGCGATGCCAGTGATCCTCACTGAGGATCGGTTATGGGGCAATCGATTGGTCGGATGGGTCATGGAAGTACATCAGTTCGCTTGTGGAAATTCAGGCAACGAATTCTATTGGATCCATGCCAGCTTAACAGCGTGTTACCTGCGTTTCCTCGCATGAAATACGGTGCGGAATTGGCTTTAGGAATATCTGTTGCCTGAAGCTAGCCACCGGGCCGCAGGCCCAGTAACCCGAAGTGTAAACGAGGAAGCACTCGAGTGATCGTCACGCGAAGCCATCAGCCGTGTACGATCGCTGCCTTGCTCACAGGTCGGGTTACTAGCCACCGGGCCGCAGGCCCAGTAACCCGAAATGTAAACGAGGAAGCACTCGAGTGATCGTCATGCGAAGCCATCGGCCGTGTACTATCGCTGCCTCCCTGACGGTTCGGGCTACTAGCCACCGGGCCGCAGGCCCAGTAACCCGAAGTGTAAACGAGGAAGCGCTCGAGTGATCGTCATGCGAAGCCATCGGCCGTGTACTCTCGCTGCCTCCCTCACGGATCGGGTTACTCGCCACCGGGCCGCAGGCCCAGTAACCCGAAGTGTAAACGAGGAAGCGCTCGAGTGTGCGTCATGCGAAGCGATCGGCCGTGTACTCTCGCTGCCTCCCTCACCGGGCGGCTTGCGCCGTTCCGCTACCATTTGCCGATTACTAGGAAATGCAACTTCATCAATGTCCCGATTTGACGGTTTTGCGCAGTAGCCGATGGGCCAAGAAACGGTAAGATAGCACACCGCGCCTGCTTTCCATAAAGTTAAGAATCGATCGGGTTCCCATTGTTTCCTCAAGCTGCGCGAGATTGTTTCCCATGACGTCGGATACTGGGTCGGTCACGCGATGGCTGCAGCGGCTTCAGGCTGGCGAATCGGGTGCGGCCCAAGCGATTTGGGATCGGTTCTACCAGCGGGTCGTCCGGCTCGCCGAGCTGCAACTGAAGCGAAATGCCGATCGGGCCGTCGATGGTGAGGATATCGCCCAAAGCGCGTTTCGTGCCGTGTACCATGCGGTAATGAACGGTAGATATCCAGACATGGATAATCGTCAGGAGCTATGGCAACTTCTGATCGTGTCCATACGCAACCGTGTCCGACGTCATTTCCGTGACATTCATACACAAAAGCGGATGGTTAACGAAAAGGGTCTGCTGTTAATGCAGGACCGATTGAATGCGATTGAATTAAGCGGGCCTGTGGCACAAGCTGAACTGGCAGATCTTTTGGCGATGCTCTTGCGAGTACTCGATCAAGAAGACCCGACTGGAGAGCTTCGGCAAATCGCACTACTGCAACTTGAAGAATACTCAGCAAGCGCCATCGCTAGGAAATTGAAACGACGAAAGTCTTACATTCTGCAACGAGTCCGAATGATCCGTATTCTTTGGCAAGAGTCAGCCCTCCTATGAGCGAACTATCAAACGCTGAAGAGCTGTACTCCCGAGATCCCTTGCCCGCCTCGCTATGGCGTGAGGTGATCGCGGCAAGCACGTTGTATGCAGCCCTCTTGGAAGAAGAACCAGTGGCCGATCCGGTCGAATTCGCCTCAAGGCACCCACAGATTCCGACCGAAATCCTCTTGCCAGAGCTTCAGCGCATTCATGCCGAACAGACTCAGGACCAGAATCTCTCTATATCCCATGCAGACTGGTTGGAGCCCCAAGATCGCTATACCGATTTGGAGCTGATAGGCACCGGAGGGATGGGTGAAATCTATCGGGCGCTCGATGGTGAATGCCAAAGACTCGTCGCGATCAAAAAGATTCGCAAAGAGCATCAGGACAATCCGGAGGCACAATCAAGATTTATCGCCGAGGCCGAATTGACGGCCGAACTTGAGCATCCCGGTATCATCCCCATCTATGGAAAAGGTATCGACGGTCTAGGTCGAGAGTTCTATGTGATGCGGCTCATCAGTGGCAAGGGTACTGGGACACTGACCGATACCATACGAGACTTTCACGAGCAACGCTTGGCCGAAACGAGCAAGGATTCGCGTCTTTTGCCAAGTTCCTTCGATCGACTCAGGGATCTGGTCAGACGCTTGGTGGATGTGTCCGATACCATCGCTTATGCACACCATCAGGGAATCGTTCACCGGGACTTAAAGCCGTCGAACATCTTGATCGGGCCCTTTGGAGAGACCCTGATTGCCGATTGGGGGCTGGCCAAAAGAATAGGATCCAGAGCCGACGAAGGAATCCAGAGCCCTACGCATAACGTGATCAATCGCCCGGAAGCCTTGCCATCATCGCCACCAGAAGCAACCGGCAGTGTTGGTACCCCGGGATACGCAGCACCGGAGTTGGATCAAGGCAAATCGCGAGAGTACCTTTATTCTGCGGATATTTATTCGCTTGGTGCCATCCTTTACTGCATCCTGAGCGGGACGAGCCCTCGGAAGTCCGAGGAACTCTTGCCGTGCGAACTGAATATTCCATCGATCGCCTCGATCGAGGCGATCCGCCGTAAAGCGATGGCAAAGGAGATTTCTGAGCGGTATTCCACAGCGGAAGCATTTCGCCAAGACCTCTTGCACTGGATCGAAGGCGAACCGGTCTCAGCCAATCCAGAGGATTGGTGGGAAAAGGCGATCCGATGGCCCAGCAGGAATCGCTCGAAGGCAGCCGGACTTACCGGTGCGCTGGCGATCGCGTTCATCGCAGGAAGCTTGTTTCTTGCCTACCAATCTCGCCAAGCGATTTTGTTCGAGAATCAGTCCAAACAACTGCAGTTGACACTCGACAAATCGGAGTCCCTTTTGGAGCAGACGCGGCAAGCACAACTGTTTGCCGAAAGGGCCAAACAGCAAGCCGAGCTCGCTCAGCAGCAAGCCGAGCAAAAGGAAAAAGAAGCAACCGATAGCAGGAGTTTGGCCGAGAAACGAGGAGATCTTGCATTCGACGGCCTCATGCGTTTCCAAGAACTCATCACCAGCAATTCCGAATCCTTTCATTCGAAGGAGCTTCATTCCCTGCACGAGCAATTGACCGGCCAGTCCAAGGAGATCCTCGAGGCGATCTTAGCGGACCTCGAGCGAGATACCACACCCTCGCACAGCAGTCTCAAACGACTCGGAGAGTTGACGCATCGGTTTGCAGTCCTGGAGGGAAACCTAAAGCGAATTGATTCCTCAAATGCCATCTTCAATCGAACTTGTGAATGGATGCAGCAGCGATTGGATGCTCGTGATCTCCCGATGGGTACCGAGCAAGTCCTTCAGCTTCAAATCGGCAAACTACGCAGTTTGCAAGGAACGCATTCCTTACGAATCGGGCGCCGTTCCGAGGCCCTGCCGAATCTCAAGGAGTCTATTCAGCGATTAGAACATCTCATCGATGATGAAGAGCTAGCGGTCGAGGACAGATACCAAGCGGCTTCCTCTTTTTCCTGTTCGTTATCCTCTTTATCGATGGTTGAATTTTACGAAGGTAATTTCGAACGAGCTTGGATCCTCCAGGAGCAAGCGATAGAGCATTTGGAATCGATGGAGCCCAGAACCTATGATGATGCAATGGTGCGAGTGCAGATCCACGGAAATATGTCCCTGGTATGCGAGAGGGCTTCGCAGATCGATCGAGCCATCGCGGAGTTGGAGCGAGCTTCCCTGGATGCGGACATTGCTGAGCAGAGGATAGCCGAGATACCGGGTGGGGTCACAGAGGGCTATAGAGAGGTGAAACTAACAAAACATCATTTGCAAGTTCGTTCGCAAGTTGGGCACGAACGTGCTCGATTGCTAGTCGCCACAAAAAGCGATAGCGTCGCACAGGATGTCTTACGATCTCTCTTGAAGAAGGAGCTTGCGTCACTCCTACAAGGCCCCACCGACTCGACGGCTCTGGAATGCTACCAAACGACAGCTGCGAAGCTTCAGGCTCTGTTGGTTAGCACGGGGGATCATCAAGGTGCCATCGAGCTGATGGATAGCTGGGTCAAGCTTGCTGAAAACTTGGTTGAAAATCATCCTGGCAATGATGCCACAATGCTGTTTTTGATCATCGCACATCATTCTTTAGGGCATTTGAACGAGCAGCTTGGAATGAAAGATGTCGCCTTGGAGAAATACCAACAGGCGTTGAAGGATTGCGAGCAAGCGACCATGCTCTCGATGCAAGGTCCTGCGTTGGCATATCAGCGAGTAGAGTTGGAGTTGCATTTATTTCAACTCCAGCTTTCGACTGCCCCTTGGATCGAAGTAGAGCCATACTTTGAACGCGCAATGCATTCGGCTGAACAACTCGTAGGCTCGGGAGACCCCCATGCGGCTCTGTTGTTCTTTGCCAAGAGCCAACTGGCACGAGGCATTTCCGAGATGCGGACGGCCGGGCAAGAAGATGCGGCCCAAAAATGGTCCACCGAGTTGCGAACCAAAAATCTGGGCCCTTGATTGCTCCAACATCTTCCAACACTCTGGCCCACTGTGCCAAAGCAAAAGGGGACAGAGTGTAATGAGCAGAACGACCGCTTGGCCCCCCTTCTCCACCGGGGCTTTGGCCGGGGGAGCAAGGGGCGGGGGGGATGAGGGGGCGACCGCGCGTAAGGCTGTTTTCCTTAACCGCTGATGGACGCTCATATCCGCTAATAAAGCCCAAGCCGACCGCTGATAAACACTCATGAACGCTGATACGGCGCGCCGGAAACCCGAACCTTGAGCAAGGCAGCGTCAGTACACGGCCGATCGCTTCGCATGACGCTCACTCGAGCGATTCCTCGTTGACACGTCGGGTTACTGGGCCTGCGGCACATTGCCTAATGCCTTATGCCGCTTGGCCCCCCTTCTCCACCGGGGCTTTGGCCGGGGGAGCAAGGGGCGGGGGGGGATGAGGGGGCGACCGCGCGTAGGGCTGTTTTCCTCAACCGCTGATGAACACTCATATCCGCTAATAAAGCCCAAGCCGACCGCTGATAAACACTCATGAACGCTGATACGGCGCGCCGGAAACCCGAACCGTGAGCAAGGCAGCGTCAGTACACGGCCGACCGCTTCGCATGACGCACACTCGAGTGCTTCCTCGTTGACACGTCGGGTTACTGGGCCTGCGGCCCATTGCCTAATGCCTCACGCCTCACGCCTCACGCCTCACGCCTCACGCCTAATGCCTAACGCCTAACGCCTCAACCAACCGCAACTCGTTTCGAGCGACGTCGCAATGCCGATGCGGCAAGTAGCACCCCTGCGATGACCGCCGAAGCCGGCTCGGGGACTTGCCCCGAGGGTCCAACTTCTCCGACATTGAGGGTGATCGAATCGGAGTTTCCGTTCGAGCCCCAAGATATCGTGTAAGTGCCAGAAGTCAGTTGCAGCGAGCTCAATGTTTGAGAGTTGAACGTGGAAGAAGCCCCTGCGATGGTAGCCACCCCTCCAGTGATTGCTGCTGTGTCGGAAATATACAAGATACCGTTGGGTCCACCACTAAGTAAAAAGCCGACGAGCGGGCCGGTACGGTTATTCGTGGTAATAGTGAAATTGACTTGAGAATACGGAGCTGAAATCGTCATTGGACCATCAAACTGTTTGTATCCTCCCGAACCAAGCCAGAGAGTACTTGGTCCTATTAGTCCAAGATTGCTTGATCCCTGAAACCCGCTGGAAAAACCACTGACGTTGAGCGTCCCTCCAGTGGTCGAAGCGACTACATTTCCTCCGACTTCTTTGATATCGATGACAACTGCGGCTGAGGATCGGCTTGAAAACGCCACCAAACATGCCAAGCAAACTACAAAACGAGCCAGACGCGACATAGATAAAACTTCCTAATGAAAACTGTTCAAGTGCAATCACTGGCCGCGTCCTTGGCCCTATCCAAGCTTGGATCACCGACTGATCAAGCTCTTGGAATTTCCTCCTATAAGGCTCAACGCAAAGAGTAGTCGTATCGGTTCCCAAAAATTTCAAGCCAAGCGAGCAAGGCTCCCAGACCCGCTGGCCCCCCCACACCCATTCGAGCTAAAAATAACTTATATTGGAACTCGGACACCCCGCTCCTCATTCCCGTCTTCGCCCACCATGCTCTGCCCGTTTTGCCAAGTTGACTTGCAGCGGATCGTCTTTCGCCATGCGATTGGCAATGCAAAAATTCTGGCACTCTGGGACGGGTTCCCCGTCAGCCCCGGCCATCTGCTCTTGGTCCCATCGCGCCACGTTGCCACTTGGTTCGATGCCAGCCTCGAAGAGCAACAAGCTCTTATGGCGGCTATCGAGATCGGCAAATCCCACATCGAACAGTCATATAAGCCCAATGGCTACAACATCGGGATCAATGTCGGCCCTGCCGCAGGTCAAACCGTTCCGCACCTGCACGTGCATTTGATACCCCGCTACATCGGCGATGTCCCCGACCCCCGAGGCGGAGTGCGACACGTCATCCCCAGCCTTGCGAATTATCTCGCCGAGCAAACTCCGAAATACCAACTTCCGACGCAAACACCGGCGAACCCAAATACCGAAACCCAAGCTCCCTTTACGCGGGGCGAATTCGATCCGCTCCTACCCCACCTGAAATCTTCGCTGGATCGAACGGCCCAAGTGGACTTCTCGGTGGCGTTTATCAAGCAAAGCGGCGTCGATCTGTTGCGAGGGCACTTGCAAGACCTCCTCTTGCGCGCAGGCCGAGTTCGAATCATCACGGGCGATTACCTCGATGTGACCCAGCCAGAAGCCCTCGAGGATCTGCTCGAACTGGGCCCAAACCTCGAACTCTACGTTGTCGAGTGCACCGAAGGTATCTCGTTCCACCCGAAAGCATACCTCTTTTACAACACGGACCACCGAGCCACTGGCCTCGCCAACACTGCCTATATCGGTAGCTCGAACATCTCCCGCATGGCCTTGCAAACCGGCATCGAATGGAACTATCGAGTCGATCAAGCGATCCATGGCCAGGGATTCCAGGCGATGGCCCAAGCGTTCGAAGAGCTCTTGCGAGATCCACGCACCCGCCGAGTCGATCACGCTTGGATCGATCAGTACCGAGCACGACGCCGAGTGCAGCCTGTATTCCGCTTCGATGTCGAACAGGACTCGAGCGAACCGCCCCCGAGTCCCCATCAAATCCAGATTGAAGCGCTCGAAGCCCTCGGTAAAACCAGGCTCGCCGGGAACCGGGCTGGACTCGTGGTGCTTGCAACAGGCTTGGGCAAAACGTGGCTTGCCGCATTCGATGCATCCCGGCGCATGCCTGAAAACACGTTTGAATTTCCGCGAGTTCTCTTTGTCGCCCATCGCGATGAGATCCTGCATCAATCGATGCGGACATTTCGCAAGATACGGCCCGAGTCGAGTTGTGCTCGGTACGACGGCTCGATGAGTGAGAACCAGCTTGATCGCATCGAGATGCTGTTCGCTTCGGTGCAGACGCTCGGGCGTGTCGAGCACTTGAGAAAGTTCCAGCCCGACGCGTTCGACTACATCATCATCGACGAGTTCCATCATGCGGCAGCGACGACGTATCGACGACTGATCGACCATTTCGAACCGAAATTTTTACTCGGTTTGACGGCAACACCGGAGCGGACCGACGGAGGGGATCTGCTGGGATTGTGCCAAGAGAACCTCGTGTACCGATGCGATTTGGTGCGAGGGATCCAGGAGGAGCTTTTAAGTCCGTTCGAGTATTACGGGGTACCCGATCGGGTGGATTATACGAACATACCGTGGAGAAGCAGGCGGTTTGACGAAGCCGCCTTGACCAGTGCTGTCTCGACGCATGCCAGGGCACAAAATGCGCTCGAGCAATTGCAGCGGGTGGAGGCCAAGCGGACTATTGGATTTTGTTGTTCGCAGCAGCATGCCGACTTCATGGCCGAGTACTTTCGCAAGGCGGGGATGCGCGTTGCGGCGGTCCATTCGGGACCTGAGAGCGATCCCCGAAGCAGGTCGCTTGAGGCGCTCGAGCGAGGCGAGCTTGATATCGTGTTTGCCGTCGACATGTTCAATGAGGGGTTGGATATACCGAGCATTGATACGGTGCTGATGCTCAGGCCCACCGAGTCGAGTATTTTGTGGTTGCAGCAGTTTGGACGAGGGCTTCGTCGGAGTGCGGATAAGTTGCGATTGAAGGTGGTCGATTATATCGGGAACCACCGGACGTTTTTGGTCAAGTTACGGTCGATGATGCAGCCGCTGTTGAAGGTTGGGGAGAGCGACAGCGAGATCCGTCGTGGGTTAGAGATACTCAAGCGAGGGGAAGCGGTCTTGCCCGAGGGATGTTCGGTGACGTATGAGCTAGAGACCATCGAGCTCATCGAGGAGATCTTACGACCGGCCAATCAGGTCGATGCCATGAGCGCGTTTTACAGGGACTTCAATGAGCAGCATGATCAGCGGCCTACGGCGTTGGAGGCTTATCATGCCGGTTACAATCCGAGGGCGGTGCGGGCCACGCATGGTTCGTGGTTTGGGTATGTTCGATCGATGGGGGGGTTGGGGCTTGAGGATCAGCGGGTGTTGGAGCAAACGCAAGAGTTCATGCAGGTCATCGAGAGCACCAGCATGACCAAGAGTTACAAGATGCTTGTGCTATTGGCGATGCTTCAATTGGATCGGATGCCGGGGAGCATCCGAATCGAAGAGTTATGCCAAGCGGTACGTCGTATTGCCAGTCGCAGTTCGGTATTGCGAGCGGACATAGGGGATAAGCATTTGGAGAGCGACCAGCGGCTCCGGAAGCATTTAGAGAGCAATCCGATCCAGGCTTGGATTGGGCAGGCTAGTGGGCGAGGCAAGGCGTACTTCGAGTACGAAGGGGAGGAATTCCGGTGGCAAGGCCCGAGCGACATCGCCGACCGCGAACATTTCGCGTTGCTTGTTCGCGAGCTAGTCGAGTGGCGATTGGCCGAGTATTTGGATCGGAGTGGAGAGCAAGAGGGTCATCGGTGAAACTGCGTGCGGAAGAATGCGCCGGCGTCCGCCAATCCTGGGCTATCGCACAGGTTGCGCAGAAACATAGATTCGACACAGTCTTCATAACAAGCCAAAAGAATCTGAGGCTTCGACACTGCCGCGGGGTACTAGCAAACCCACAACGAGCCCGCTATAGTAGAAGATTTAATCGCCTTAGTTCCGTTATGTCGTAGGAATATTGTGTGAGTTGAATTTGTCCTCGTTCGCCTGGAGGTCATGTCTTGTCGTTGCGACAATGGAAACAACTTTTCGTTGAGTCATCCGAGAACAACCTTGGAATCGGGAAAGTTTTTGAAATAAATGGTGACTGTGCGACAGTCAATTACTTTCTTTCACCTGCAGGCGATGGTTACCTTCGTCGCGAGGTCGCTACCAAAAGCCTCATTCGAAAGGAGTTGTTTCCGGAAACACGAGCATACTACCGGAACCCCGACACCGATCGATTCGAGGTTGGACGCATTTTGGCGTTCCACAAGGATGACGGCAAGTATTACACTCGCTTTCCCAACGAAGTCTGTCGCTTCCTCTCTATCGAGGAATTTGATGTCCGTTGTCGGTTACCGATAGCCGACCCCACCGATCACTTGGCAAGCGAAGTGAATGAGACCGCATTTTGGCATCCGCTGCGATCCGAATTTGTTCGCCATCTGATGGACCAGCACCAAATGACCGGTGGACTCTCAGCGTTGATCTGCTCGTCAGTCGAGATCGTTGCTCACCAAGCATCAGTTGTTCGCCAAGTACTTACAGACCCGTTCCAGCGTTACTTGCTTGCGGACGAAGTGGGACTGGGGAAAACCATCGAAGCAGGCGCCTTGATCAAGCAGTTCACGCTTGATGAACCAAGTGATCACCAAACGGTTCTCATCGTACCAGACGCCCTGCGGATGCAGTGGCATCAAGAATTGACGCATCGGTTTCACTTAGGAACACTCCTCGGTAAGTCAATCCACATCGTTGCTAGTCGCGACGCCAAGCAACTTAACGCTCAACTCCCGTTCGCCAGGATGATTGTCATCGATGAGGCTCATCATTTGAGTTCTTGGGCTTGGTCGGAAGACGAGCAAGAGAAGTACATTTTCGATCTCGTTGCTGAAACTACCGTTGATTTACACCGTCGAGTGTTGCTGCTTTCTGCGACACCTGTGCTGCACAACGAAAAATCGTTTCTGGCGATGCTTCATTTGCTTGATCCTCAAGTCTATCCGCTCGACAGTCTTGATTCATTCAAACAGCGTGTGAAGTTGCGACAAGAAATTGCCGAACGCATGACGGATCTGCGAGAAGACGAATCAAACTTCTTTCTCGGCGACACGCTGGGCGTGCTTGGCGAGTTGCTCGCGGAAGACAGCGAATTTCAAACGCTACGCAAAGAACTTGGGCAACTAGTCGAACAAGACGTTGATGAACAGGACAGTCGTCGCATCGAACTGATTCGTTCGATCCGGACTCACGTCAGCGATATCTGGCGTTTGCATCGAAGAATTCTGAGAAGTCGGCGAACTAACGCGACATCGGCGTATCTGCCTGGTCGCGGCGGCGCAAAACGAATCACATTCACTTGTGACAAAGAGTCTGGGCTGGCCGACGCGATTGAAGCTTGGCGTCTAACTCTTTCGGCATCACTGTTTTCGGCGACTGATGCGGAGAAAGTTGTCGCCAGAGGTTTAGTACGTGTCATGGACGAATTTGCCGCTTGTGAACCCCGACGCGCAATTGCATTAGCGACCGCGCGACTTAGCGGTGGTACGTCCAATGCAAACGGTAGTCTTCCGCTGTGCGACGGCGAATACGAAATGCTGCAACAGATCATCCGAGCTGTTGGCGATTGCGATCACTCGGCAAGGTTGCAAAGACTGTATCAACTGATCGGCAGTGGCGATGAGAAAGTCTCCTACGTTGTGTTTGCAAGCGAACCCGAAACGGCCGATTTGATCTTTGAATTCCTTGACCTGCGACTCCCCCGCAATCGCGTTCTACGTCATTCGTCTAAATCTTCCACCTGGACACAGTTTAGGAACGAGCATCGCGGCTATGTTCTCGTTTGTGATCGGGCGGCCGAAGAAGGTTTGAACCTACAGAAGCGTGGTGCCAGTGCAATTCACTATGACTTGCCATTCTCACCAAATCGCATCGAACAACGCATGGGTCGCCTTGATCGTTTTGGCAGTGGGATGCCCGTACAGGCTGCTGTGTTGGTTTGCGATGGATCAGCCGTCC